>ERZ808240.45-NODE-45-length-153254-cov-35.547373_pt1 | contig 153254 bp, 137 predicted proteins | sample MGYA00521084_ERZ808240 | MGnify/ENA primary metagenome ERZ808240 (study PRJEB31516, sample SAMN03275571) | gut metagenome | biome: mammalia-associated habitat; material: feces | host: Papio cynocephalus | place: Kenya | collected 2012-08-06 ...
CCTGTATTATTGGATACGAAAAGGCGAGTTCCCAGCCGGCTCGTTGGCGTCGGTTATGCAATTCGTTAGGTACCGAAACGTCCCAGCGGTATGCAGGCGGCGCTTTTGCTGTTAAAAGCACTTGGGATTTGCGCTAATTTTTTGTCTAAAATGAGCCCCGGGCTCGCGGTTTTTGCCTTGTGCGCCGAGGAACCATATGCGCACAAACAAAAACATCGCTCCGCCTTTCAAATCCCTGCGGCATAAAGCAGTTTATGCCGCACCTTATATTTCCGTATAAATTTAAAAAACCCCGCACTTACGCGGGGGTTTTAAATTTATACGGAGAGGGAGGGATTTGAACCCTCGAAACCTTGCGGTTTACAGGTTTTCGAGACCTGCTGTTTCAACCACTCACACACCTCTCCAATTATGCCGTCGCCGAGTGGCGGGTATCGGGCATCTACCTCTATTATAGCAAACTTTTGCGCGCTCCTGCGTCCGCCCTAAAAATTCCTTATAACTTTTGCAAAAATTGCGCCACCGCCGTCTGCGCCCAGGCAAATTCGTCGTGCCCGCCCACCGGGGACAAAAAGCGCTTTTCCCGTCCGATAAAGTCCGCCAGTTTGGCGCTTTGCCGCCACGGAATTGTTTTATCCGCTTGGCTCATACACACCAAAACGGGTAAATTTTTTGGCAGTTTTTTAGCGGATTTTACGTTATCAAAACGGTTGAAATACAAAAAGGGCGTTACCAAAAGCGCCGCCAAGCGGTACCAGCGAGAAGCGGGCGAATAGGCGTGCGTACGCAGGCATACCGCCATATCGGGCGTACTTAAAAACGGGCTTTGCAATACTAGGGCCTTAAAGGGCAGTTTCCCCAGTTCGGCGGACGCATACAGCGCGGGCGCGTTGCCCAGCGAGTGGCCGAAAAGCACGATGTCCTTGGGCGAAATTTTTAGGCCCTTTAATGCGTAGCGTACCGCGCAAAGCGCATCTTCAAACACCGTTTTTTGCGAGGGTTTACCTGCTGATAAGCCAAACCCGCGGTAGTCAAACAGCATAACCCCATATCCAAGCGGCGCATAGGCTTGGGCAAACGCTTCAAAGTGTGATACATTTCCGCCCCGCCCGTGGAAAAAAAGCAAGGTTGGAAAGTCGTTTTTCGCCGGGAGATATACTCCGGTAATCATTTTCCCGTCTGGCGCGGGAAAGGCAATATTTTGAAAGGGTAATTTTAAGGGCCAGCGTTTTTTTTGCGGGCGGAAAACAATATGCGCCCCCACGCGCGTCAGCGCGTACCAGACGGCAATTAAAAAGAGTAAAATCAGTAGTCCAAGCATATCTTTATTATATCTTTTGTGGCGGGCGGTCTGCCTGCGGTATTTGGTATAATCGGAGTATGCGTAAACAAGTGTTAGACGAACTTTTTAAAGAACAATTTTTGGACGATGCATCCTATCAAACATTGTTAAACAAACTCCGCCCGGCAGACAAAACGGCTTGGCTTTCCCATAGGCTATTGGCGGCGGGCGTGGCCTTTATATTGGCGGGGTTTGTCTGCTTTGTAGCGGCCAACTGGCAGGAAATGGGCCTCTTGTTGCGCCTTTCTTTGCCTCTTATCGGGCTTGTGCTGTGCGGGGCGGGGGCGTATTACAAAAAGTTGGATAGTTGGCTGGGGCAAAGTTTTGCCTTTGGCGCGGCGGTGATGATAGGGGCTTTTTTGGCGGTTTTTGGGCAAATATATCAAACGGGGGCGTTTTTATATGAACTGTTTGGCCTGTGGGCGCTTTTGCTTTTGCCCTTGTGTTGCCTGACCCGTAATAAATGGATGTATTTGTTTACGCTGTATGTGGCTACGGTTTATTGGGCCTCGTTCCAAGGGGGAATTTTAACGGACGGCTTTTGGTGGGCGGCCTTGGGCGTGTATTTTACGGCGTGGGCTTTGGTCGAATTTTTGCCCGCCTGTAAAAACTGGGGCGAGGGTTTTAAATGCTTTATTTGGATGCCTTTAAGCGTCTATGCTACCGTATGGGGCGGTTTTTCGGTGGAAAAGGTGTTAAATTTCCCTAATGCGGGGTATTATTTAGCCGCGCTTGTGTTGGCGGGCTTTTTTCTGTGCTATGCGCGGCACAAAAAAGACGCGGCTCTCTTTGCCTGGAACGCGCTCGCCTTGACGGGGCTCGTGTGCGCGTATTTGGTGCAATGGCTGGAATTTAGGATGTTGGGATTACTGGTTTATTGTTTGCTTTTTATTGCAAGCGGACTAATGAGTTACCGCTTTTGGTTTAGCGCGCGGGAGGAAATCAAATGAACACGAGTGAAATTTTAAACGAAGTATCGCCCGAAAAACGCGCGCAGGCTGAAGCCTTTTTAAAACACCGCGAAGCCGTGGCCGTTCCCTTTTTGGTGCGGGCGATGTTGTTTATCGGCTCGCTGGTTTCGGCGGGGTTCTTGGTGTGTATAGCCGACCGTTTACTGGCCGGAATTATCCCAGTATTAGGGCGCGGCGTGTTGTTTATGACCGTGGGCTTTTTACTGGGGAAAACGGCCGCAAATTTGCCGCCCTTGCGTGGGGCGTGGCGCCGTCAGTTAGGGGGACTCATTGGCCTGGCCGGGCAGATTATGCTGGCCTTCCGGCTGACCGATATTCCGGGTGTGTCCGTTTGGATGGGTGTGCTGGCTGTGGCGGTGGTCTCTTATCCGCTTTTTAAAAATCCCTTTAACCGCTTTTTGTGGTGTGCGGTGGCGGCCAGCAGTTTGTATGCCAAGGTGGATTGGGAGTGGCACTGGCCTTTTTTTGCTGTGGCGCTTTCCGCCTTTTGCGCGTTTGGCGTGGCGCTTGGAGTGTTTGGTAAGCGCAAGTTTAATTGGTATCCGCTGGCCTATGCGCTTATTTGGTGGAGCGTGATTTGCGCGGGGGAAACCGCAGACGTCAAAATGTGCTGGTACGGATTAAACCCGGCGAGTGCGGTGTTGGCGGGGTGCGTGGCCTTGTACGGGGTATTTCCCCATAAGGGCAACTGGACCCGCAGGCAAATAGCGTTTGTGGCGGGGGCGGTGGTGTTGTCCGCTCTTTTAAATTGGCCGACGGTTTTGGCCCTTATTTTAATGTACACCGGGCTTACCCTGCGCGACCGCGTACTGGAAAGTATCGGCACGGCGGGCGTGGTGTGCGGGCTCTTTTTATTTTACTTTACCCTAAATGTGGCGCTTTCCACAAAGGCGGCCTTGTTGGTGGCCTCGGGCCTTATTGTGTTGGCCCTGCGGAGGATGTATGCGAAATAAACTAATTTTCCTTTATGCTATTTGTTTGGCGGTGTGCTTTGGGGGCTATGCCATTTATACCCAGCACGCGCTGAAAAAGGCACAGACCTTTTATTTTAAAATAGAAAACCGGGATCCCTTGGCGTTAATGAGTGGGGAATATATGCAGTTAAATTACTCTTTTGAGTGGGAGTTTATTGTTGAAAAAGCACCCGTCAAAGAAGTAACGCTGTACGTGGATGAGCGCGGTGTGGCGGGGAACGTCAAAACGGATAAACCGCTTGTTATTCCGGTACACCGTATCACGGGGCGTTTGCCGCACCAGTTTTATTTTAAAGAAGGAACCGCCAAAAAGTACGACACCGCCGCCTATGCGCAGTTAAAACGCTTGCCGGACGGCCGCTTTTTAATTAGCGGGCTGGCGGATGAAAAGTTAAAATTGCTGTAAGGGGGAATATATGATCGAAAGTTGTAATCACGATTGCGCCGCTTGCAAAAGCGGATGTGCCGGGCATAACGCCCAGGCAATGCCCAAGGAAAAACCGCATAAATTAAGCCATATAAAACACGTTATTGGCGTGGTGAGTGGCAAAGGCGGCGTGGGCAAAAGTTTTGTTACGGGGCTGTTAGCCTCGGAAATGGCACGCAGAGGGTTTTCGTGCGGCGTGCTGGATGCCGATATTACGGGTCCGTCCGTGCCTAAAATGTTCGGCCTGCACGAACGCGCCACTGGCGACCAGAACGGAATTTACCCGGTTAAAACCCAAACGGGCATACAGGTAATGTCTTTAAATTTGCTCTTGGAGCACGAGACTGACCCCGTCATTTGGCGCGGGGCGTTGATTACGGGTACGGTGCGCCAATTTTGGACGGACGTCATTTGGCAGGATGTGGATTATTTGTTTATTGATATGCCGCCCGGCACGGGGGATGTAACGCTGACGGTGTTCCAAAGTCTGCCGATTGACGGTATTGTCATTGTATCCTCGCCGCAGGAACTGGTGCAGATGATTGTGGGCAAGGCCGTTAAAATGGCTAAAATGATGAACGTGCCCGTTTTGGGGTTGGTGGAAAATATGAGTTATCTAAAATGCCCCGATTGCGGAAAGGAAATCTCCGTCTTTGGCAAAAGCCGCGCCGAAGAACTGGGCAAAACCTTTGGGCTTTCGCCCGTGGTCCGCTTGCCGATAGACCCGTCTGCCGCGCAGGCGGTGGATGCGGGGCGCATAGAAACCGTGCGCGAGGACGCCGTAAACCCACTGGCTGATAAACTTGCCGCTTTGTAAAAAGGGGCCTAACCGATTATAGGACCATTGGTCCCGCTGAGTAGGGCCAATGGCCCTTGTTTTAGGGGCGGATATGTTGAATAATATAATGGAAATAATTTTGCCGTAAAGGATAATATATGAGAGTGTTTTTAGCCGTTTTTATAAGTATGGCGATTTGTTCCTCTGTGTGGGCGGGCAACCCTTTAAAAAATATTAAAAAGGGTGTCGGGGCGCTAAAGAAAGCCCCGAAAGTGGCAGAAGTAAAAATCCCCAAAGTGGCCGTTCCGAAAGCCAAAGTCCCGGCTGCGGCTCTTCAAACGCCCCGGTTTTCGGTGCCGATTCCCAATGCGGCGGTGCGCTTGTCCGTTTCCCAGCAGGTGGACGAAGCGACTATTGCACGCGTATTGCTTAAAAGCCCTGCGCTAATGCACGCCTCCGCCCTGCCCGCGGTAAAGCCGTACCGCACCGATTTAATTAATATCCAATTGCAAATTGCGCATTTAAACAAGTACGCCACCGCCGAAGATATTTTGAAGAATCACAATCATCCCGCCGTTTTGGCCGCTTATAAGGCCTTGGAGGATATGGCCGCTATCGGTATTTACGGCTCGGTGGACGATATCCAATTATTACTGGCTTCGTACCAAGCGTTTGCGGGTTCTGCCTTGGAGCCGATAGCCTTAACTACGGTGTCGCGTTCCTTGATTGCGCTGGGGATGTACCCGATGTTGGAAAAGGTTTTGTCCAATGCACAACCCACCGTGGCGTTGGAAACCATTAACGAATTTTTGACGCATTACAATTTCCCGGTTAAGGTACATAGCCATACGGCCTATGCCCCGGTGGAACGCGTAAACGAGATGTCCGTTCCGTTGGGACCCCTTTCCAGATTAAATGGTAAATTTACCGTTGAGGCGACGAATAAATGGGTGCTGTCCGCCTATGAACGCCGCTTGCCCAAAAAAGCGCAAACTAAACCCGTATCGCCTGCGGCGCAAAAGCCCGCCGCCACTGATACGCCCGTGCAAGCCCCGGCGGAACCCGCGGAGCAGGAACCTGCGGCGCAGTCCGTTCAAGAAGATGCGCTATCCTATGACCCCGTTATTCCGGTGTTGGACGAAAAACCGCGCCCCGGGTTGGTCAGCAAGGTTTATCCGTCCGGCCTGCGCGACGAGGACAGTTTGGTGCGCGATTGGCTGATTTCCTTTAAAACCGGATATTTTAAACCGCGCAACCAAGTGGAAGCCATTATGGGGATGTCGCCCGCCAAGGCCAACAACTTAATGGAATTTTTGTATTATATGCCCTTGGACGAAGCCGAGCGCGTAATTTTAACCCCAATCCGCGAGAAGGGCCGCCTGCCGGACTTTATGTACGATGCGCGCTTGATTGAGGGCACGCGCCGCCTGCCTGCTGGATATTATAAAAATAAATTTAACGAAAACGTAAAACGCTTTGTGGAACTGGCCGACGGGGAAAACACGCTTTACGAGTTTGATATGGAACTCAAAGACCTCGTCAGCAGTATGGCTGATTACAGTTTTAAGCAGGGCTTTGCCTATAAAAACAGCCCGGCCCTTACAAACGGTTTGCGCGCCAACTGGCACAAAATTGAAGTGGCTATTAACCGCCCCGGTTTAAAGGCGGACCGCGAAATGGTAAACCGTCTGTGGAACGAGCCCGTAGTACTGGAAGACGGCACCAAGGTCAGTTTGCGTGATTACTTTACGCAAACGCGCTCTACCGCGTTTTTTAAAGAAGGCAAAACCCCCGAATTTTATTTGAACAGCGACCGCTGGGTGTCTTGGGAAAACGAACGTCGCAACTTGGCCGCAGCCGAATACGTCGGCCGCCCCGAAAAAACAACTTGGTGGGATAAGGTTCAAAATTGGTTAGTATTGGGCAACTCGTCCCAGTATTTAACGCTGGGCCAATTTGGCGATGTAATGCGCACCGAGTTTGAAAAGGGGTTTGGCGGCGCGGCGGCGGACAGCCCGTATTTGGACTGCTTGGCCGGAGCGGAGGACGAAGGTCCCTCTTCGCTGACGATGAAGGTAAACAACTTTGATAAAGTGGGCGGCGTTTGTCAGGCCGCATTTGGCGACGGCGGTTATATGGGCCGTGTGGAAAAAAATTACGACGGCACTTCTACCGTCAGCCGTTTTGAACCGCAAAATTTTACCAATGTAAAAGTGGTAACCTTTGATTTAAAAACCCTCCAACCGCGTGTGCAAACCTTAAAATCCGTGCCGTATTTAAAGGATTTAAAAAAGCCGGATGTGGATCAAGTCCGCGCCGGGACAATGGTGGGCGACGGATTGGACCCCACGCGCGATTTGCTGGACGTGCGCCAAGCGGATAAAGCCCTCTTAAATATTCCTCACTTAAAGGCGACTATTTATCCCTTTGCCCGCTTGGGGGCTTATACAGGGGTGGTACCGGATTATTTAACGGGTGGCGGACTCGGCGGATATTTGGCGCTTTTTACGCCCGATTTTTATCCGCTTAAAACGGTTTACCGCCTGCGCTTTAACGGCTGGAAACCTTATTTGGAAAAAGCGTATTACGTCCGCAAGGAAGTTCCGGCTCTTTCCGGCGCGATTCACCGCGACCGCCTGACGTTTAGCGAACAGGTGCAAGACCGTGTGGTAAAACCGGCAGAAAAGACCGAAAAATAAAGCCTTTTTTAGTAAAATCCCCGCTTTTAGTCCGGCGGGGATTTTTATCTTCTTCCAAAAAAGCGTTCTTTGGGCGTAATTAAATGTTACAATGAGCGTAGGGGGAAAAAGTATGAGTCTGATTTTAAGCAAATTGGCTGACACAATCGGCGACTCGCCGACCTTAAAAATAAACGCAGCGGCCCGCGCCTTAAAGGCCGCCGGGCAGCCCGTAATTCACTTGGGCGGCGGAGAGCCCACTTATCCGGCCCCGCAGGCGGCGGTGGATGCGATTATTAAAAAAGCGCAAAGCCGCAAAATTAAATATTCTCCTTCCTCCGGCACGCCGGAGTTGAAAAAAGCCGTTTTGCATTATACGCTTAACCAATATGCCCGCCGTTACGAGCCCGCCAATGTCCTCGTGTCCGCGGGGGCGAAGCAGGCGCTTTTTAACTTTTTGCTTGCCGCGGTAAACCCCGGCGACGAAGTCATTTTCCCGGCCCCTTTTTGGGTAAGTTACCCCGAAATGGTGCGTATGGCGGGGGGAACGCCCGTTATCGTACGCCCGGCGGAAGGGTTAATGGTAAAGGCCGAACAAATTTTAAAGGCCGTTACGCCTAAAACCAAAGCCATTTTGATTAACAGCCCGTGCAATCCGTCGGGCCAAATTTACAGCGCGGATTTTGTAAAAACCATTGTGGAATTTGCCGAAGCCAACCAAATCTTTTTGGTAATGGACGATATTTACCGCGAACTCGTTTTTGACGGACAAACCACGCCGAACCCCTGCCAATATGCGCAGGCGGCGGAAAATTTAATTATCATTAACGGTGTATCAAAACTCTACGGCTTGACCGGGCTCCGTATCGGTTGGGCGGTGAGTGCGAATAAACCGCTTATTGCCGCTATGGGCCGTATGCAGGCGCAAAGCACGTCCTGCAACAGCGATTTGAGCGAAACCGCTGCGGCCGCCGCCCTAATGGGCGACCAAAATGTAGTGGCGGACCTTCGGCGCGTATTGCAGGAAAACCGCGATGCGCTGCTCGCCGAGGTTGCCAAGATTCCCAATGTGCGTGTGCAAAAGCCGCAGGGAACCTTCTATTCGTTCATAGATTTTAGCCACTATAACGATGATTCCAATGCGCTTGCGCAGTATTTGCTGGAAAAGGCGTTGGTGGCCGTAGTGCCCGGAAAAGCGTTTGGAGCGGAAGGGTACCTGCGCGTCAGTTTCTGTGCGGACAAAGCCTCCATTATTGAGGGCGTACGCCGCATACGCTGGGCGCTGGATAAAACCGCCCCGAACGAAATAAAAATCGGGGATAAATTAGTTACGAGGGATTAAAATGAAAACATTAAATGCTAAACCGGATTTCTTTAAACCGGATTATGGTTTGGAACACGCCGGTATTTCTACCAATAAAACCGTGTACTGGAACTATTCCACTCCGGCTTTGTACCAAGAAGCCTTGGACCGCAAAGAAGCCAATGTGGTGTACGGGGGCCCGCTGTGCGTAAGCACCGGCAAACACACCGGCCGCAGCCCGAACGACCGCTTCTTCGTGGAAACCAAAGACATTGAAGGTAAACTCTTTTATAACAAAAGCAACAAAGGTATTAAACCCGAATACTTTGACAAAATCTTCGCCAAGGTAAAAGAATATGTAAAGGACAAAGACCTCTTTGCCCGCGATGCGTATGTCGGTTCCAGCGAAGCCTCCCGCCTCAAAGTGCGCGCCATTACGGAATGCGCCTGGACGAACCTGTTTGTCAAAAATATGTTCATTGAACCCAAACGCGAAGAATTAAAATCCTTCGTGCCGGAATTTACGCTTATCTGCCTCCCCAAAATGAAAGTGGACCCCGCCACCGACGGTACCACCAGCGAAACCGCGATTTTGATTAACTTTGAAAAGAAGATTATCTTGGTAATCGGCACCGAATACGGCGGCGAAAACAAGAAATCCTTGTTCACGGTAATGAACTTCCTCTTGCCGCAAAAAGGCATTATGACGATGCACTGCTCCGCCAATGTGGGCGATAAGCAAGACAGCGCCATCTTCTTTGGTTTGTCCGGTACGGGTAAAACCACCTTGTCCGCCGATATGACCCGCGGCCTCATCGGCGACGATGAACACGGCTGGGACGATGAAGGCGTGTTCAACTTTGAAGGCGGCTGCTATGCCAAAGTAATCCGTTTGAGCCAAGAAGCCGAACCCCAAATTTACTCCACCACGCAGCGCTTCGGCACCGTGTTGGAAAACGTGGTCTTTGACCCCGAAACCGGCAAACTCAACTTGGACGACGACACCTTGACCGAAAACACCCGCGCCTGCTATCCGCTTAACTTTATTGAAAACGCGGTGGAAAGCAAACGCGCTCCGCATCCGAAAAACATCATCTTCTTGACCTGCGATGCGTTCGGCGTAATGCCGCCTATCTCCAAATTGACGCCCGACCAAGCCTTGTACCACTTTATCAGCGGTTACACCGCCAAAGTGGCCGGTACGGAAAAAGGCGTAAAGGAACCGACCAGCACGTTCTCTACCTGCTTTGGCGGTCCGTTTATGGCCTTGCACCCGTCTGTGTATGCCGAACTTCTCAAAAAGAAAATTCAAGCGCACAAAGTGGATTGCTGGCTCGTCAACACGGGCTGGATTGGCGGCCCCTACGGCGTCGGCCACCGCATCAGCATTAAATACACCCGCGCGCTCTTGAACGCGGCTTTGGACGGCAAATTGGCGAAGGTGGACTTCATCACCGACCCGGTGTTTGGCTTCCAAATCCCGACTTCTTGCGAAGGCGTACCGTCTGAAATTTTGAACCCGATGAACTCTTGGGCCAACAAGGAAGAATATATGGTAAAATATGAGTCCTTGGCTAAGTCGTTCATTGAGAACTTCAAAAAGTACGAATCCGGCTGCTCTAAGGAAGTTTTGGCCGCCGCGCCGAAAGTAAAATAAGCGCGCAGTCAGTTAATTTAACGGAGCCGTTTGGCAAGTAACCCTTACCAAGCGGCTCCAAATATACTAAAATTTAATAAAGAGATTTATCTTTCACACAAATAGGAGAATTAGTAATATGGCAAAAGCAAATGCAAAATTTATGGCCCCGTTGACCCCCAGCGCCGAATTGGCCGCCGTAGTGGGTTCCGCGGCTCTTCCCCGCACCGAAGTTGTTAAAAAAATGTGGGAATACATTAAAAAGAACGGCTTGCAGGATGCCAAAAATAAACGGATGATCAACTCTGATGCGAAATTGGCCCCGATTTTTGAAGGCAAAAAACAAATCAGTATGTTTGATATGAGCAAATATCTTTCCAAACACTTGGCCAAATAAGCCCTTTGGAAGACGATTTAAACCCCGGCGGCATAACTTTGTGCTTCCGGGGTTTTTAACACCTGTACGCGGGGAAACGGCACAGAAAATCAGCCCTTAATTTTATATGCGGAAATTAACAGATGAACTTGCTTATCAGGTCTTGTCGGTGGTGGAGGAAATCCCCTCGGGCAAGGTGGCCTCTTACGGGCAAATTGCAACTCTAATCGGGCGGGAGAAAAACTCCCGGCTGGTGGGCAAAATTTTAAGCCGCGCCGAATATTACGGCGAGTATCCCTGCCACCGGGTAGTGAACCACGCGGGCCGGTTAGCCCCCGGTTTTGCGGCGCAAAAGAGCCTTTTATTAGCGGAAGGCGTACCCTTTAAAGACGCTGTTCACGTGGATATGAAGCGCGCCCGTTGGGACTGCTAACTTTTTAATTTTTCTTACCTTTTTTCACTTTTTATAAATCCAACTTTTTTGTTGTTTGCCTTGTCGTTTGGTGGCGACATTACAAAAGGAGTGTTGCCTCATAAATCAAACGAGTGCGGAAAATCTGCCGCCCGCAGGGTTTTCAGAATCTACCTTATGGGTAGTGGTTGTTATTTAATGAAGTCATACTGGAAGGTTTCTGTCCAGTATCTAATCCTTATTTTATAACAACAGATCCTGGACTACGACTTTCCAGGAGGACGACAACGGCAACTACCCAAGATGTAGATTCTGAAAACCCTGCGGACCGCACCTTGCAGGCCGCCAGTTCAGAACGACCTCTTTTCATAAAGTTGTCATTCCCGAAAGTTGTAGTCGGGAATCTGTCTTTGCTGTTGTTCTTTTACGAAACGACAGATCCCCGACAGAAACACTCGGGGATGACAGCGAAAAACACAACAAAATAATGCTGATATGAAATAAAAGTCATCCTGAACTTGTTTCAGGATCTACCGTACGGGTTGTTTGTCGTTGTCGTTTCGTCGTTTATTTTAAAGGGGTTGTTTCGTTTTTTTTTTTTGTTAAAATTTTGATAAATTGCGGTGGTCGTACCCGGATGTATCCGCTGTATAAAAACGCGTATAAAAGGCCGTTTTGCTCAAATATAAAGGCCTTAACAAGGAGAAAAAATGAAAGAATTTATGAATACTTTATTCTTGTCGTCATCCTGGAAAGTTGTAGTCCAGGATCTGTTGTTATTAAAAAAGGAAAACGACAGATTCCCGGCTACAACTTTCGGGAATGACAACAATAATAATAGCAGATCCCGTAACCCTGCGGGCCGCACGGCAAGTGCTTTTGTTAAAAGGTTGGTTGTTATGTCCCTTATTTGTCTGTTTGCAACGGTAAATGCCCCGGCGGAAATTATTTCCGCTGTGTCGTATAACCCGTCCCGTATGGGTGATTATATTTATTTAAAGGTGGCCAATAAGGCCAATTTAAAGGGTGGTATTGAAAGTAACACAATGACTGTGCGCTCTGGCGGAACGGTTAGCGCAAGTTCGCCCAATTTAAATTATGATGTTCCTGCCGTAGTGGGTGTGTCCGGTTCCACCTTGAATATGCCGAACACGGCTATTCACGGAAGCAACGCCAATACTTATAACGGTTATCAGGCCGTAAACAGTGCTACGCCCAGCGCGCTTTTGAATAATGTTTATGTAAACGGAGGACAAACAACGATTAAAAACGATTCGTATATTTCTACGTTGGACGCCGTAAATAGACTGAAACAAAAAGCGGCAACTCTGCGCGCTAATAAATTATCTGTCAGTGGTTCGGAGGATGCGAGCCTTTACGACGGGGCGACGACGGATGGGTTTACGTTGGCTGGAAACGATATCCCGCAGCCGACGTCTTCGCACGTGAACACGGGTTCTGCATTAAGCAATTGCACCTTAAAATGGGAAGAGCGGGTAACAAGCGACAATCAAAAGGTAAAACTTTTGGCACTTACAAATTGCGGAGGAACTACTCCGTCCACGGGCGATTGTTCCAATGCTACCTATAAGGCAAGCCATAAGAGCGAGTGCTGCCCGTCCGCCTCTAAAACAGATACGGTGTGCTATAAATATGGTTGGATTTATACAGGTGGGAGTGCAGGCAATGAGCCGGATTGTGCTGGCGCGGGGCGTGGAAACTATGATGATTGTGGTGATACGTGTAATGAAGAGGGACAGACTTGTTCAATTATACTTTGCCAAGACTACATATTTGAGTCGCGTTATTATACTTGTGAATTACGTAAAAATTGGTAAAGAAATGCTTTTGGCATAAAAACCGCCCCGGGCTTTTTTAAGTCTCCGGGGCGGTGCAATTTCGGCAAAAGTTATTTGTTCCCTTTATTGTTCGTTGCCAAAAATGGTGTTTAATTGGCGGTTTACGCGGTAAAAGGTAGCGCATTTGGGCATATCTTTTAAGCGTTTGGCGCCGATGTACGTCATACAACTGCGCATACCGCCCAATAGAGCCAGCAGCGTGGGCTCAATCGGCCCGCGGAACGGCAGTTCCACCACCTTGCCCTCGCTGGCGCGGTACTTTTTCATCCCGCCGTAATGTTTGTCCTGCGCGTATTGGGAACTCATCCCGTAGAAAATTTTGTATTGCTTTTCCTCAATTTTCATTGCGCAGGTCTTGTCGTCAATCATATTCACTTCGCCCGTTTGAAAGGCCTTGGTGTGCATTTCGCCGCCGCTTTCCGCGTGCCCGGCCAGCATACCGCCCAGCATTACAAAGTCCGCACCGGCGCAAAAACTCTTGCATACGTCGCCGGGAACCGTGCAACCGCCGTCGGCGCAAATCATCCCGCCCACGCCGTGTGCCGCGTCGGCGCACTCAATCACCGTGGAAAATTGCGGACGGCCGACCCCGGTTAATTTGCGCGTAGTGCAGACCGACCCCGGCCCGATACCCACTTTTACAATATCGGCCCCGTTTAAAATCAGGTCCTCGCACATATCGCCCGTAACCACATTGCCCGCCATAATCAGGGCTTGGGGCCACGCCTTGTGCACCTTGCGGATGTAGTTAATCAAATAGGGCGAATAGCCATTGGCTACATCCACGCAAATATTGGCGCAGAGTTTTTCGTCCATTACGCGGGTTAGTTTTTCAAAGTCCGCATCCGACACGCCGGAACTGACAAAAAGCAAATCATTAGAGCCAAATTCCTTGGCGTTATCCTTTAAAAATTGGATTAACTCCTCGGCGGAGTAGTGTTTGTGCAGGGCGCTCATTAAATGCTGTTTTTGCATTTCGCGCGCGATTTCAAAGGTGCCGGTGGTGGCCATATTGGCCGCTACAATGCCCGTGGCGTTTAATGTGCGCGGGCACCATTTAAAGGTATAATTGCGCGTAACGTCCACTTCCGAGCGGGAAGCCAAGGTGGAGCGTTTGGGGCGCAGGAGTACGTCGCAATAGTCTAGTTGGATATCGTCGTAAATTCTCATAAAATTCTCCCAGTTGGGGGAAAAATGGCTTTTCCGCCCAAACCGTCTTATATCATACAAAATTTACGTGCCCAAAACGCTAAAAAACCTTTTGCCAGACGGCAGTTTTTTAGATATAATGGGTATTGTATTTAGCCTAAATACAACTATACTTTTTGTAATGGAGCCAATATGAAAAAAGGGTTTACCTTAATTGAATTGTTGGCGGCTGTGCTGATTATGGGTATTTTGACGGCTGTTGCCTTGCCCCAGTACCGCCGCAGTTTGGAGCGCACCCGCGTGGCCGAGGCCTTGCAGATGTTGCCTAGTATTTATGATGCACGGGAAAGATTAGTAACGGAAAACGATTGGACGTGGAGCGAAGGACTGCACGCCGGCACGGCGGCAAGCCGGGTATCCTTTAAGAAGTTGGATATGGAAATGAAGGGCCAGCAGGGGAGCAAGGCGACTACTTGGGTAACGGATAACTTTACCTACAATTTGGCGGATAATTGCCTTGGAATGTTGTGCGTGGTAAATGCCGAGCCCAAGGTGTCGGCCAATATGTTGCGCGGAGCCTATAAAGGGACGACCATTTATTATACCGGCAACGATTTTTTCTGCTGTCCAGGCACAGTAAGCGATTCTTGCGAACGTTTGAATTTGACGCAGGCAAGTAATTGTTCTTTAAAGAAGTTTTAAAAGGGTAAAATATAATGAATAAAAAAGGTTTTACGTTGGTAGAATTATTGGCCGTGGTGCTTATCGTGGCTATTTTGTCCGGCGTGGCTTTGCCGCAGTACCGCAAGGTAGTGGAAAAGGCGCGCTTGTCGGAAGCGGAAAGTATGATGCGCGTGATTTACGATTCCAGCGAACGCTTGGCTGGGGAATTTGGCTACCGCAACTTTGTGGAAATGTATCAAAACAACGCATCCAAGGCGGTTTTAAGCCGTATGGATATGTTTGATTCGTCCAATTTGCCCAAGGGATGTTCCCTTTCGGGCAATACGCTTACCTGTGCCAAATTTATTTTTACGCCCTATGTGGTTAAAAACGGACGCTATTTTGTGCAGGCGCAAAAGCGGGACAACCCCTATAAGGATACGTTAATTTTGTTTGACCGCGGCAATCAGCAACTTTACTGCTCGCCGGACGGCGATGCGTGCGATACCTACGGGTTGGATGTGCTGTAAGAGGATAATATGAAGAAAAACTTGTTTAACGGCGGTTTTACGCTGGTGGAAATTTTGGTAGTGATTATGATTGTGGCGCTGCTCGTTACAATGGCAATGCCGATGTACGAAAAAACGGTGGAAAAAAGCCGTATGACTGAATCGCGCACGATGCTAAAAAAGATTTTGGAATCCAAACTGCGTACCTTGGATAATATGGACCAAACCAATTATTCTAGCGGTCTTTTTGGCTTTGAAAATTTGGATGTCAGCGTGCCGTGCATTAATACTTCTACGGGGGCGAAACTTTCCCGTTGTTCAGGGAATGTCGTGTCCACGAAGGACTTTACTTATAATTTGCTGCCGTCTGGCTCTATCCCGGGCGGTTCTACGGCCAATATTGCCAACGCGGTTTGCGCGGTTCGCCGCACGGGTGATTATGCGGGCGTGAACTTTTTGTTCTTGGGCGAGTTGGAAACGGACCCGAGCAAAGAAAAATTCTTTTGTAACAACGGTGGAGTAACCGACGGCTGTAATGTATATGGCTTGGACTCCACGGGCTCTGCTTGGTGCCGGTAAAGTAAAAATTATTTGTGCATATGAAACTCCCCGAGCTCACGCTCGGGGTTTCTTTTGCTCCAAAATTTCAGCGTTGCTTAATTTTGCCCGCTACTAAACATAATGAGAAAACAAAGTTTTCTAGTAGCGGGTTCGCACACTCCATCCCTCGGACTTACGCCCGGGGTTTATTGTGAGCAGTAGTTATAAAAACCCCGGGTTTACTTAACCCGGGGTTTTTGCGTGTATTGTGGGAAATGGTCCGCTAGGGTGGGGGATATGTCGTTATCTAAATAAGAGGTCATCCTGAATTTATTTCAGGATCTACCGATTGGGTAGTTGTTGTTATCTAAAAGGTCATACTGGAAGGTTTCTGGCCAGTATCTAATCCTTATTTTATAACGACAGATCCTGGAACGCTCCGCGCCGGCTGACTTTCCAGGATGACTTTTATTTTTATAACGGCCGTGTTTCGTTGGGTTGTTTTTGTCGTTGCTTTTCCGTCGTTTATTGTAAAGGGCTTGACCCGTTTTTTTTTTTGATAAATTGGAGAGAGAACGCGCTTTTCGTACCCGGATGTATCCGCTATATGAAAACGCGTATAAAAGGCTGTTTTGCTCAAATATAAAGGCCTTAACAAGGAGAAAAAATGAAAGGATTTATGAATACTTTATTGTCATTCCAGGGCCCGCATACAAGCGGGAACCTGGAATCCAGAAATAAAATAAGGAGTTTATCTAATAAACAGACTGGATCCCGGGTCCACGCCCGGGATGACAACTACAACGACAGATCCCGTATAGAAACATTACGGGATGACGGCAAAACAACAGGAGGCCGCACGGCGAATACTGTCCGAATTGCACTTGCAGGTTTTACCCTTATTGAACTATTGGTAGTTGTACTCATTATTGGTATTTTGGCGGCAATGGCGTTGCCAAATTACCAGCGTGCGGTGGAAATGAGCCGTGTGGGTGCGGCGTTATCATTTAGCCGTGCATTTAGGGATTCGGTGGACCGCTATTATATGGCTCATAACCGCTTTCCAGCGAGCCCGGATGTTTTGGATATTGGGTTTAAAAATTGTCCTAAGAATTTTGGATGTTTTTATGGTCAGATATCGGAGGGAAAAATTAGTGTGTATCGGCAAAACGGACCTTTCTATTATGAAATTATTACCCGCTCTTCCGTTTCCCCCTATTTGCCGAATACTATTTATTGTGCGGCTCACCGCAGTAATACAAAGGGAGTGGAATTTTGTCAGCATTGGGGGGATGACCAAACTCCGTCAGCCACAGACTATTTTCGTTCACTAGTGCAATAAAAAATCCCCGGAGCAATATTAAAAAGCCCCGGGGATTTTTTTCGCTACCTTTTATTTGTAAAGTCTTTCCAACTCTTCGGCTAGTTCGTCGGGCGATACATTGCCGATTTTTAATACCTTATTGTGGAAGTCCGCCAGCGAGAACTTTTTGCCCAGTTTCTTGGCGTATTTGGCGCGCGCACCTTCCAGCGCATCCAAACCCGCCGCGTATCCCACGGCTTTGCCGGGGTTCAACGCAGACTCCTTAATAAGGGCTTCTGCGTCCTCTTGGGTAAATCCGTTTTCGCCGACTAAAAAGTCCATTGCGTCATTATAAGAATACTGGCGGCTTTGCAGGCGCATATCCACCAAGGCCGCGGCGGCCCGGCGGTAATTGTGCCACGCTAAAAACAGCAGTTCGTCGTCGGCTACAATATACCCGGCTTCACTTGCCAGTTTGAGCGCGTATTCGTTCCAGCCGTCCGCCATACTTTGCGCCGGATAAAAGCGGCGAGTGGAGGATAATCCCGCCGTTTTGGCGGTTTGGTAAAAGCGGCCCGGCACCAATTCCTGTGCGGTTAAAAGTTTGCGCGTCGGCGTGTTGTAATCACGCACGAGTTGCTCGGCTTTTGCGCGGCGGTTGCCGAAGGGAAGCCTAATGAAAAAGTCGCTCCGGCCGTTGTTGCCAAAGGGCGGCAAGAACAAATTGGCCTGCGTATAGGCGTAATATTGCGGAAGCGGCTTGACCGCAAACGCTACCTGACCCGCGGGCAGAACGCCGTTATCTGCCAAAAGGGCCGATAACTGGTTGGCTTCTTGCGTGAGTAAGGCGGGCAAATCGGTCTCCTCGGGCGCTTGTGTAATGCGTTTGGCTACCGTGTAAAAATCCTGCGCGGTCGGCGGAACAAATTTACCTTTTTTCGCCTTTTTTTCTTTTTTGACGGGTTCTTGTTTTTGTTCCTCAATGTTTAAACCGTCAATCACCGTTACTTCGGCTTCGTCCGCCGTTACGCCCTGCGCAAAGGGTTCCAAGGCCTTGGCCAGTTGCTTTTGCGAAGCCAAAAAATCTTGCGCAAAACGCTTTTCCAGTTTAGCCAAGGGTTCCGTCGTTTGGTAGCGGTTTTTTAAAATTTCGGCGTAGATTTCTTTGCCTACGCGGAAATCGGCGGCCGATTCCTGCTGCGATTGTTCCTTAAATAAATCAAACATTTTTTTAATGGAGCGTTTGGCTTCGTTCGCTTGGTTTTTGATTTGTGTGGCGGCGATATCGTCCTCGGCGTCCTGCACTAAAATATCTACCAGTTCGTCAAAGGAAATATACGCGTAATATGTTTTTTCCATAGCAAGGCGCGCCAAAAAAGCGGAGGGGTTTACCAAATTTTTTTCCGCTTGGTCCGCCACGTTTTTTAAATCGTTGAGCCTAGCGGTTAAATCGGCGCGTTGGCGGCGGGGGGAGGAAGCGGGTTTTAAGACCACGTCGTACACCGCATCTAACGCATCGGCGTAATACAGCGGGTCGCTCTGGGCGCGGTGTTGTTGCAAGGAGAAAATATCGTCGTCCATTGCCTGCTTTAAAAGGGTAAAATCGGCCCGTTTGGAGGGGGATAACTGCTTGGCGGAAAGTTCGTCCAAGGTATTGCGCACCGCACGCAAGGCGGCCAGTTGGGCGGCTTGGGCGCGGGGGGAGCGGTCGTTTAATTTGGCGTTGGCCGAAGTGTAGCCTAACCGCCCGGCGCGTTCGGGGTCTGACGTGAGCGTAACGGAGGCGTAGCGGTTGGCCGCATCGTCTAGGGCGTTGTCTGTTAAAAGGAAATCAATATTCCCAAAGTCAAAGCCCGTTTGGGCGTTGGCGGCGGAAAAAGCAAAAAGCCCGCAGGCGCAGCCCAATACAGCAAAAAATATGTTTTTTTTCATAGATTCCTGTTTGCGAGTAAGGTAAAACGCTCCCGGGGAGCGGACAAAGATATTGTATTTTTTGCGGGCGCGCTTTGTCAATTTAAAAAGGTTTGCTAAACGCGGTGAAATTTGTTACAATAAATTATCTTCAAACGGCCGTACATTTAATAAAGGTTTACCCGCAAGGCCGTTTTTGCTATAATCTAGTTATAACCCTTTCCGGGCCATTAGCTCAGTTGGTAGAGCAGACGCCTCTTAAGCGTAAGGTCGTGAGTTCGAGCCTCACATGGCCCACTTTGGATTTTCAAACATAAAAGAAGTGAAAAAATATAGGACGGGTGGCGGAACCGGTAGACGCGTACGCCTTAGGAGCGTATGGAGCAATCCGTGAGGGTTCAAGTCCCTCTCCGTCCAGATTTTCGGCTATGCCGATACAACAGGAGTGAGTACGATGTCCATCTTCAAAACTGCCCAGGCCGGGGAAGTAAAAACCAAACAATTAGGCAAAGAAGGCTGCCGCGTTACGTTGTCCGTGGAAGCCGCCCCCGAACTGGTAACTAAATGCTTTCAAAACGCCGCCGTGCAGGTGCAATCCCGCGCGCAAATGCAAGGTTTCCGCGCCGGTAGAGTGCCGCTTGACCTCGTTAAACAAAATTTTGCCGGACATATTAAAGAACGCGCCTTGGACTTGACTGTTAAAGCCGCTATCAACGCCGCTATTGCCGACGCCAAGTTGGATGCGGTGGCCGTTCCTACCCTCACCAAGGCCGATTTCGCCAATTTCAACGAAGGTAAATCCTTCCCGTTTGAAATTGCGGTAGATGTCGCCCCGGAATTTGACGTAAAAGATTACAAAGGTATTGAAATTGCCAAAAAGCCCGAAACCGCCACGGACGCTGACGTAAACGAAAACCTCGCCCGCGTGCAGGATGCCAACGCCCGCTTGGAAAGCGCCAAAGACGGCGCCGTCATTGACGATAAATGCTATGCGGTCGTGCATTACAAAGGCCAGCGCAACGGCAAAGACGATTACAAATTGAGCGCCGACAGCGAACTGGTGGATATGGCCGCCCCGCAAACGATGCCCGGCTTGGCCGAAGCCATTAAGGGCCTCAAAAAAGGCGACGAAAAAGATTTTGAGTCCAAAGACGGCCAGGATACGCTTTCCTTCCACGTGGTTGTGGACGATATTAAAAACAAACTCGTGCCCGCGTTGGACGACAGTTTCGCCAAAGATATGGGCTTTGACACCTTGGACGCTTTGAAGGCCAAAGTAAAGGAAAGCCTGGACGAAGAAGCCAAGCAAAACGCCCGCCGCGACGAAATCGCCCAAATTGAAAACCACTTGGTGAAAGCCAACGATTTTGCCTTGCCGCAAAGCCTGGTGGAAGAATATACGGAATCTTCCCTCAACAACTTTGTGCGCAGTATGACGCAAATGAAGCCCGAACAATTAAACGCTGAACAGCGCAAAGCGTTTGAAGAACGCATCCGCCCCAGCGTGGAAAAGGACTTGCGCATTGGCTACATCGTGCACGCCATTGCCAAAAAGGAAAACTTGGAAGCCACCGAGGCCGACTGGAAAGCCGAATTGGATAAGAGCCTTGCTTCCAACACGCAAAATAAGGCGGACGAAAAGAAAATTAAATCTTTCTTTGACGAACGCAAAGCCCACATTTTGGCTACGCTTTCCGAACGCAAAGTATTTGATTTCTTGAAAGCCGAAGCGAAATATAAATAATTTTGCTGAAAAAATTGAAACTATCGCCCCGCTTGGATTTTATTCCCGGCGGGGCGGTGTTTTTTGGGGTGCGTGCTGTTTCAGGCATCCCCGAAGCATTTGGCTGCCCGCAGGGCTTTCAGAACCTATTGCTTTTGCCGTGTTTGTTGCCGTCATCCTGGAAAGTTGTAGTCCAGGATCTGTTGTTATTAAATAAGGAGTAGATACTGGACAGAAACCTTCCAGTATGACTATTATTTTTATAAACGGCAAACTACCCAAGCGGTAGATTCTGAAAACCCTGCGGGCCACCAGTTCAGAATGACCTCTTTTTTCATAAAGTCGTCATTCCCGAGTGTTGTAGCCGGGAATCTGTTGTTGCTGTTATTGTTATTCTATTTTATAACGACAGATCCCCGACTAAATTCCTCGGGGATGACAACCAAGAGATATAGCCGTCATTCCCGAATGTAGTAGTCGGGAATCCGTCTTTTGGTGTTTTGGCACGCAACAGCAGATCCCATATAAAACCTTATGGGATGACGGCGCGTTATTCGTCGTCTACAATCAAGTATCATTTTCCCTTCTTTTCTAATCTAATTTGGCCCCTTTACCTTGCACATCGTAAAAAACTACAATATAATAAACCTTTTTATGGACTTTTTATGCTAAATTTAATCAAACCCGAAAAAGAAACTATCTATATGAAGATTATCCGCGTGCTGCTGGCGATGTGCTTCCTCGTCGTGCCGCTCGTGTTTTTTACCGACCTTACCGCCAACCCGTTTTTTGTGCAAAATACGCTGTTATATGTGCTGTTGGCCCTTATTTACGGTACCTTGGCGTTCCGCTTTTTGCGCTTAAAGGATATTGATTTTACTAAAACATTTTTTGATTTGGCCTTTTTTGTCTATGTTATTGCGTGTGTTGTGGGGTGGCTTTCTGCCGTGTCGTCCGCACCGCAGGCCTTGCGCCAAACAATGTTTTACGGTTTGCTCAATTACGGCACGTTGCTGGGTATTGTGGCCTTGGGGGCGTATGTAATCAGCAAAAATGTGGTTTTTTCGGGTGTGATTGAAAGCAAAACCAACTATATTTTGCTCTTTCTGGCGTGGGGGGCGTTGTGGTACTTCTTGCCGATGCTAAAAACGAACATCGCTTCCGATGGCCTTTTTGCGCAAATGTTTGACTGGTACGCGCTCGTGTTGTGGGTTTTAGGCGTTTATTTAGGCGTGCGCGTGCTAAAAAAACTCACGCAGGAAAATATTTTGGTACTGATGTTTGTTGCCGTATTTTTGGCTTGCTGTTACGGCGTTTTGCAGGCGCTTGGACTTGAATTTTTATGGCCGTTTGAAATCAACCAGTTTGCCACCAAGGCCTTTTCCACCTTTGGCAATCCGAACTTTTTGTCTTCTGCGGTGGTAATGCTGTTGCCGTCGTTACTCGTGTATTATATGCGCACGGACAGCAAAAAGGATTTTGTCGTCTATGGCCTGTTAGTGCTTGTATATATTTTGTTCTTATCCTTCGGCGTGGCGCGTTCGTGCTGGCTGGGGGCCTTGTGCGGGCTTATTATGATGTGGATGTTCGGTACCTTGCGCTCACTTATTTGGCAGCGCAAAGGCCGTGTATTCCTGCTTGCCCTGCTCGCCGTAGGCGTAGGCTGGGGGTCTGTGTATATAGACGGTGCTTCGGCTACCCGCCCGGTGGCCACGCGCGCCAAGGAACTATCCCTCGTTACGCCCTCTAACATTACGCTTAACATTGATAAGGACCATATCTTCCAGTCGCTCCACCAGCGTTTGTTTATGTGGGATGTTTCCAAGGAAATCTTTTTGGACCGCCCCGTAATGGGCAGCGGTTTGGGAAATTTTCAAATGGCTTTTGAGCAAAACCAGCCCAAAACCTTGCTCCATTATCCCAATTTGCGCGAACTAAAAACCATTACCCACGCGCCGCACAACGAACTGTTCTTCCAACTGGCGCAAGGGGGGATTGTCGGTTTAGGCTTGTTCCTCTTTATGTTTATGGTGCTTTTTTTGGAAGTGCGCGACTTTGCCGCCCATAAAAAAGAGGGCGATAAAAAGCAACTTTTGCAGGCGCTATTTTGCGGCATTTTGGGGATGTTGGCGGACAATATGTTTAATATTTCCTTGCACGCGGTGGTGCCAGCGTTTATCTTTTGGTGGATTGTCGGGGCCGAAGTCAGCGGCGTAGGCAAGGAAGAGCGCAGCGTGGTGATTACCGTCAACCCGGTTACCAAAACCGTTGCCTTGGCCGTTTTGGCCTTTTGCGTGGCCGTTATTGCGTGGCAGGGGTTGTGGCTGGCAAGCGAACACCGCGCGTTTTTGGGCCAAAAGGAAATTGCGGCGAAGAATTACCCCGCCGCCGTGGAGAATCTTTCCCGCGCGTTAAAGTTGTACCCGGCCAATACCGAGGCGGGCTTCCGCTTGGGCAATGTCCTTTTGGCACAAGGCAAATATAAAGACTCCTTGGCCGCCTTTGAAAAGACGATTGCCGCGGCTTCGTATTACGAAGAGGTCTATTTCCACGCCGCCTTGGCCGCTTTGGGCACGCACGACAACAAAAAGGCCGTGCATTACTTAATGGATAATTTAAAATTGCACCCATACAATTTGCAGGCGTATCAAATGCTTTCGCAACTGTTGGATGAAGATGTTATCTATGCGGACGAAACCGCCTTGTCGTTGGTGGAACGAGGTTTAAAACTCTTCCCGTACGAGCCCGTGCTGTGGCGTATGGCGGGGGAAATCCATCAAAAATTGGGCGATACCGAATACGCCAAAAACGTCTATAAGCGCGGCCTTACCGTGGATACTTTGGATAAGGAACTACTCGCGCGTTTGGACGCGCTGTATGGCAAAACCAAGGATAAACCCGCTATTTTGGCGCAGGCGCGTCAGTTGCAGCGCTACCAGGAAAAGGCGGACAAGTTTGAAAAAATGTCCGAATTTTACCAGCACCGCTTGCGCAGTGATGTAGAGGCGTATATCAAGGAATACCCCGAGGACACCAACGGGCCGATTTTACTCGCGCGCATTTTGTCGCTTTCCGGCAACGACATTAAATCCAAAGAGGTTTTGGACCAATTGCTCGCCGAACACCCGGACGATTTGTGGGCCAATATCGCGCTTTCCACCCTCTACCGCAAGGCGGAGGACGTGAAAAACGCCAAACGCTGTTTGTTGGATGCGCTGTTTTATTACCCGCAAAACGCGGTGGCTACGGCGCGTTTAAAGGCGCTTGAATAACGGCAATTTTCCGCGTTTATAAAAAATGCGCTTTACAAACCGCGCTAAATTGCTATAATTCTATTATCTGTGTGTTGCAGGGTGAACCCATTATTATCGCAAGGGACAGGAAAATCAATAATGAAAACAAATAAAATATTCAGTTATTTGACCGTTTCTTTCTTATGCTTTTTATTGACGGGGGGAACGCTGGTTTATGCGGCCTCGCCCGCCAAGCAGTTGGCAAAAGGTATCTCGCTGTACGAAAAAAATAAAGACAGCGAAGCAATGGACTATTTTATTGACGTGATGGTTCACGGCGATAAAGACCAAGTAGCCGAAGCCAATAAATATGTGGAATTAATCCATAACCGTATCGGCGGTATTCAAACCCCGGTGGAAGTGGATGTTAATTTTAAAGAAGGCGAAGTAAAAACGCTGGACGACGTAGCCACCGACGCTGTGGCCGAAGCCCAACAGCAGGCACAAGCCGCCGCGGCCGAAGCGCAAGCCAAAGCCCAAGAAGCGCAAGAACAGGCCGCCGCAGCCAAAGAAGGATTAGTAAACGACGTAAACGCCCAACAACAGGCGTTGACGGACCGCATTGAAGCGCAGCGATTAGCCGCCCAAGAAGCCGCTGATACTGCGCGCCAAAACGCTTTGCAGGCCGCCACGGATGTGAACGAAGCCGCTGTGGAAGCCTCCACCGTGGCCGGGGTCGCAACTGTCGCCGGAACAGCCGTTCAAAATGCGGATGAGCAGGCTGTTGCTAATCAAACCCAGGCAGTAACGGATGCCGCCCGCCAAGAAGGCACGTTGACCTCGTCGGCTGATTCCACTTTTACCGATTTAACGTCTCCCGAAGCGGTGGAAGCGCGCGATTTATACACCAACCAAAAGTTGGATTCTATGACCGCCGCCGCCATTGAAAAAATCAATGCCGCCAAGGGCGTGCACCTTTATTTCCGCGACAATATGCCCGATGCCTTGGATATTGACGCCGACGTGCTTTTTGACGGAAACAAATTCCGCCCCGAAGCCTTGCCGCTCTTAAACAGCATTTACGAAATGTTGGCCTTGGTGCAGGGCGCGGGCTATGTTATTTTGCCGCCCGGTTCTTACACCGACGACGTAACCCTCTCGGGTATCCGCCAGGCGATGGCGCTTAATTCTTATTTTGTAAACCGCGGCATTTCCCAAGGCAAATTGCATTACAACTTGGGTCTTGCCGACCAGGAACCGCCGGCCCGCTTTGCCAATTTGAACGGTCTTGCTATCGTGTTTGACTACACCGCCAAATTGCCGACCCGTATGGAAAAGAACGAAGGCAACGAAAAAGCCCCGCTTCTCAGTATGGCGATTGTGCCCCAATGCCACGCCATTGACCGCGCGTTGGGCGAAGCGTATGCGGTAGATTTTTCTGTGTTGGAAACGGTAAACCCGATTGATAACTGGCTCTTGCAGGTCGTCCAGCACGGCCGCGACGGCAACTATTATGTTGTCCGCCAGTTGGAAGGCTTTACGCCGGTTTATCACCAGATTTTGTGGAACGGCCGCAAAGGTATTATCGGGCCGGAACTCCCCTGCGGTAAATATACTTTGGTATTGACCGCTACGGATTTGAAGGGCCAAAAACAAACCTTGCGCCGCCGCGTGATTGTGAAATGCTCGGCGCAAAAGAAAACCGCTTCCGCTTCTTGCGGCACCTCTGCCTGCCAGACGGCGGTAACGGGTGATGAACTTTGCCCCTCTTGCAATTATAAAACGGAACGCTTGTGGACCAAACCGACCCGCACGATGACCGCTTCTCACGCGCCTGCGGAACAGCCAGTAGAAACCCAAGCCCAAACGGAAACGGCGGCTCCCGCTGCGGACGTAACCACGACCGTTCCGGTGGATACGCCCGATACGCTCGGCTCGGCGGCTTATCCGTCCACTCAGCAGCCTTATTCTCCGTATGATACCCCGACGAATGCTCAAGCCTATACTACGCAGCCGTCCACCGCTCCAGTAAATAATCCGTACGATATGCCGTATGAAGATTACGGCACTGGAAGCGCTAACTAAACCCCGAGGTGAGTATGAATAGCAATCTTGCTAGTATTACGGAAGCGTTAATCGGCCAAAATATGAATGCCCACCCGGATTGCTTGGGTATTTACATTGGCATTGACGAAATGTATGTGGCGCAAACCACCAAAAAAGACAGCGGAACCGTGCTGGAATCTTTGGTGCGCGTGCCGATTAATTCCGTAGATAAAACTTTATTAAAACCGTTAGATTTGAACGAAACGTTCTTTTCTATGGACAGTTGGTTGGAATCCCTTAAAAAAGTAACGTCTAAAAAGAAATGGAAAACTAACCGTGTGGTGGTCAGTTTGGCTTCGTCTTTCTGCTTACTGCGCCACTTTGTTATCCCGGCCGCTATTGAGCGCAAAATGTGGAAGAGTTCCATCCCGCTCCAAGCGCGCAAGTATATTCATTTTCCGTTTGAAAAAGCGGAATATGCGTATCACGTCTATGAATTTGAAACCGCCGCGACCAAGCAAAAACGCCTGGGCGTGGTGTTTGCGATGACCACTAAACTGATTATTGAACGCCTGCGCAAGGGGTTGAAATCGGTGGGGTTGGAACTCGTGTCCGTGGAACCGTCCAGCCTTTCTTTGGGCCGCGCGTTTAACGACAGCGACAAAGAAGCCGTGGGCAACGGCGGCCGCATTTATTCCTTCTTCGGCAAAGACTTGGCGAGTTTTGTTTTCTTAAACGAAAACGCCCCCGTCCTTTTGCGCGAGGTGGAAATTTCGGGTTCTCTGCCGGCGGAACGCCGCCGCTTTGAAATCACCAACTGCACGGAATTTGTGGCCAAACAGTTGGAAAAGGACCCGTTTGAAGAAGCCGTTATCGTGGGTACGGATGTGGACCCGTGGATTCCCGCGCTGGAAGCCGACTCCAAAAAGCCGGTCCGCAAATGGAATTTAAGCGAGGTTTACGGCATTGAAACGCGCTCGGCGGGGGAAATTGCCGCCATTGGCGCGAGCATCAAATTCCACGACCATAAAACCCCAGATTTGGACTTTACCAAAGGCAACCGTTTGAGCGATTACGAATTTAACGCCAGCCTGACCGCTTGGAAAGTGGCCGCGGTGCTGATTGTTATTTTGTTGCTCCTTATCGGCAAAGGCTATTTGGGTGTAAAGAGCGCCGAGAAAAATCTCCGCCAAACCAAGGCTTCCGCCACGCAGACGATTGCCGATTTTGACGGTTTAACGGCCAGCCAAATCCAAAGCAATTTGAGCAAAATGAAGAGCCAAAACTCCAACTTACAGCAAATGTTGCAGTTTGACCATACCATTACGCCTGTAATTATGGAAGTGGTGGACACGATTCCGCAGGAAATGTGGATTACCAAATTTTCCTATACGGACCCGTTCCCGTCCAAGGGCGGTGAAGCCCGCAGTATTGTGTTGGAAGGGGCTATTAAAACCGGTAAAGACGGCCGCGCCGATTTGGCCTTGGGCAACCAGTTTAGAGATAACCTCGTACAACAGCCCAATTTCAAAAAAATCTGCGGCGAAAAAGCCAACATCCGCTATCCGAACGTAGCGGGTACGGCGGGCGGTAACTCGTCCAGAAGCGGCGATTCTTCTGCCGCTACCGGCACGGAAACCAGTTTCGTATTCACCTGCGGACGTCAGCAGCAGGAAGGAGGTCGCTAATTATGGCAGCAGATATGAAGGAAAAAGCGGCTAAAATGCAGGAAAACCTGAAAAAGGGTTTCCAAGATATCCAAACGGTGGCGCAGGAAGGGAACGTAAAACTCTTCGTCAAACAGTTTGTAGCGGTGCTCGTGGTATTTTTGCTGTTGCGCTATGCCAACGGTAAATTTGACGAAAAAATCCGCAACTATAACGGACAAGTGGATGCTATCCGCGTCCAGCAGACCAGCGAACAGGAATACCAGGCTAACAAGACGAAACTTTTGTCCTTGGAGCCGAAATTCCCGGACATTGAGTCTAAAAACGAGTGGTTGCTCAGCCAGATTTTGGGCATTTTCAAGGCTGCTAACGTAACGCCCCAAATTGAGGGCCAGCAGACCGAAGATACCAGCAACTCTACCTTTGTGGCCGCTTCTTTGCGGGTAAACAGCGAAATGGGCTTTACGCCGTTTGCCGAGTTCTTGGCGGGCATTGAAAACTTGGACGAATATATTAAAGTTACCGAGTTTTCCATTGCCAAACAGCAGGAATCCAGCAAATTGGGTGTAAATAAAGTGTCTATGCGCTTTAACACCATTTTCCCGAAGGAAAAAATTGCTAAGGGTCTCTTTAAAGATTATGATAAAATAATCAAAGAGCAACAGGCCCAAAAAGCCTCCAAGAGAAAGGGGGGTAAAAAATAATGAAGAAACTCATTTGTTTATTTACGCTTTTTGCCTTTGTCTGTGTGCCGTTTGCACAGGCGCAAAAAAACGCCCGCAAAGGCCGCCGTGCCGCCAAAAAAGATTTGACGGGTACGGTCGCCCCGCAAGCGCAAAAGGCCTTGGCTGCGCAGGCGGATGTGTCCGTGGAGGCCTTGCCGCAAGAGGCTCCCGTCGCCGTGCCTACGGCAATGCCGGAAAGCGCACAACCTGTGCCGCCTGCTGTGGGTGAAGCCCCGGTGGCTCCGGCCCAAGAAGGGGAAGGCTTTGTGGCACCGCGTGAGGAAGTGGCCGAACAACCCGAAGAAGCCGCGGCCCCGCGCGTGGTGTATAACCCCAAATCCCGCCGCGACCCGACCTTGTCGCCCGACGACTTTTTGCTCTTGCAATACCGCGAGCAGCAGCGCTTGGCCGCTTTGGAAGCGGAACGCCAGCGCAAATTGGCCGAAGAAAGACGCAAACGCGAGGAAGAAGAACGCTTGCGCCAGTTGGAACTCGCCCGCATTAAAGACCCGACCCGCGAGGTGAGAAACCGCATTAAAATCGGCGGTATTATCGGCCAGGAAGTGTTTATCGGCAGTAAGATTTACACCGTAGGTAAGAGCATTTACGGCGCGCGGATTGTGGAAGTCCGCCCCGATTCCGTAGTGTTTTCTTACAAGGGGCATAAATTTGTTCGTAAAATGAAGTTGTAATCAAATCATTTAGGAAAAATTATAGGAGGATAGATGACAAATCGTTTAGCAGTTGCGCTGGCGTGTGTGGCGGTTGTGAGTTTGGGCGGCAATGCTTTTGCCCAGAAATCCCGGCAATCCCTGCCTAGCGACAACACTATCGCTGTAACAGAAGATACGACGGTAAAGTTGAATGGCGAAACCGATCTGTACAAAGAAACCGAAGAACCCTCTCCTTTGGACCGCAAGGTGTCTATTCGCGTTTCTAACGTACCGATAGCGGCGTTCTTGAACAGTATCACGACGCAAGCCAAAATCAACTTTATTATGAGCGAGGAATTCGCCAATAAAAAAGTAACGGCTTCGCTGACGCGTGTAACGGTGCGTGAAGCGTTGGATACGCTTTTGCGCGTGCAAGGGTTGGCTTATCAGCGCATCGGCAAGAGCGACAGTTACGTTGTAACCAAACGCTCCAACGATGCCCCGGATACGATTACTAAGATTTATACCCTTAGTTACATTTCCCTGCAAGGTGTTGGTTCCGCGCAAAGCGAACTCAATAGCATTATGCCGCAGGACGTATCTTCCAGCAGTTCTTCCAGTTCGTCCGATTCTACCGGGGTGAACTTGGGAAGTTCCTCCTCCGGTACGGGTTCCGACTCTTACAGCGGCGGTGCTGAAATTACGGCGATTGTAAAGAGTATGCTCTCCCCCGTGGGTAAAATTGCCGTGGATCCCCGCACGAATAAGTTGATTATTACCGACGTGGCCGAAGTCTTCCCGCAAGTGGAAAACATCTTGGCCGAGTTGGATATTAAACCCCCGCAGATTTTGATTGAAGCGCAAATTGTGGAAGTCAGCAAGACGAGCGGTTTGAGCCTCGGCTTTGAATACGGCGGAACCGACGGAGCGATGGTTTCTATGACTGGCCCCAAACGCAAAGTGGACTTGGAATATATTAAAGGCCAAGGTGTGAAAGGTTGGAACTATATCTTCCCAAGCAAGGATCAGTTGAATAGCGATTCTTCCTCCGGCTCCGGTTCTGGGTCCGGTTCCTCTTCCAGCGACGAAGGCGAAGATGAAGGCGGTTTGTTGGACTTCTCGGCCTTTAACATTGTGCTGAAAAGTTTGTTGACCCGCGGTGAAGCCAAATATTTGGGTAAACCGAAAGTGGTAACCTTGAACAACAAAACGGCCACCATCACCACCTCTACGGACGCCACCGTCGGCCAGACGATGAGCCAATCCGGCAGCGGTTCCGGTGAAGGGATGACGACCACCTCGGCGGAAAGAAAACGCGTCGGTCTTACCTTGCAGGTTACCCCGCAGGTAAACCGCGAAGGTTATGTAACGCTTTATGTTCAGCCTTCGTATTCCGACTTGGTGAGTTCCGGCTTTGACTTTTCCAAAGACACCACCACCCGCGCAGCCTCTACCTTGGTTCGCGTGAAGAACGGCCAAACGGTCGTTATCGGTGGTTTGCTCACCTCGCGTGAAACGGACCAGACCCGCAAAGTACCGCTCTTGGGCGATATCCCATTGTTGGGCTGGCTGTTTACGAGCAAGACAAAATCTAAAAGCACCACCGACTTGGTCATCTTCATCACCCCGACCATTTTGGCGGAATAGTTAATATCTTTAACCTGCCCCCGGTTCCTGCCGGGGGCGGGCAGTATCAAAAGCAACCAATACAGAGGATTAGGAAATGGCAAAACAGTTAAGTGAGATTTTGGTAGAACAGGGCACGTTAAACGAAGAACAAGTCAAGCGTGCGATGTTGTTCTCCAAACAAAACAACGTAACGTTCCCAGAGGCTGTAATAAAATTCGGCTTTGCATCTGAGGAAAAAGTAACGGCGGCGCTCTCCAAACATTTTGCGGTTCCCTACGCTTCTAAAGAAAACGGCATTTTGGTGCCGGAAAAAGAGCAGAATTTGCAGGAAATCATCCCTGAAAAATTTGCCCGCGAAAATATGGTTATCCCTCTGTTCGTGGAGGACGACTCCCTCGCCGTAGCGGTGCTGGACCCAACGAACGTATTCTTGCTGGAAAACATCAAAATGATGTCCGGCAAGCAAGTGCAACCCTTTTTAGCCAGCAAAAGCCAACTTTTAAACGTAATTGATAACTTCTACTCCAACAAAAACCTGTTGGAAGAAGTAATGAACGAAGCCGCCAAACCGCAGGTAGAAGTTTCCGGCGAAGACAGCGACGACGATGTGGATGTTTCCGGTTTTTTGGACTTGGATAAGGTTTCGCCCAATGCATCGCAATACGTAAAGCAGGTAAACGCTATTTTGCGCCAAGCCATTACGGAACGTACATCTGATATTCACTTGGAACTGTTTGATGCGCGCGTGAGTTTGCGCTTTCGTATTGACGGTTCCCTGTACGAACGAACGGCCCCAGCCAAAGAATCTGTAAACGCAATTATTTCCCGTATTAAAATTTTGTCCAAATTGGACATCGCGGAAAAACGCTTGCCGCAGGACGGCAGTTTTACTATCCGCTACCAAAATAGATCCATTGAAGTTCGTGTATCTGTCTGTCCGACGGTATATGGCGAAAAACTGGTGCTTCGTATCTTGGATAAAGGTACGAGCGAAATGAATGTGGATAAACTGGGCTTTGAACCGGACCAGAAAAAAGCCTTCTTGGAAGCGGCCAACCTGCCCCACGGGCTGATTTTCTTGACGGGTCCTACGGGTTCCGGTAAATCTACCACGTTAAATGCGGTGCTTACCACCATCCGCACCCCAGAGTTAAACTTTATGACGCTGGAAGATCCTGTGGAATACAAACTGGCTGGTATCAGCCAGGTGCAGGTAAAGCCGGCCATTGGCCTTACGTTTGCGGCGGGTTTGCGTTCGTTCTTGCGTCAGGACCCGGACGTAATTCTGGTGGGGGAAGTCCGCGATAACGAAACCGCCGAAGCCTGCTTGAAAGCGGCCTTAACCGGCCACTTGGTGCTTTCCACACTCCACACCAACGAAGCCTTGGGCGCCGTGCCCCGTTTGATTGATATGGGTATGGAACCTTTCTTGCTCGCGTCTTCCTTGGCGTTGGTGGCGGCGCAGCGCTTGGTGCGTATTTTGTGCCCGTACTGCAAGGTCCCGCACATCCCGGATCCGGCCACCTTACAGCGTATTATCAAGGAAGGCCATTTGAATCCGCGCGACCAAAACTCTTGGACGTTCTTTAAAGCGGTCGGCTGCCCCAAGTGCTTCGGCACCGGGTTTATGGGCCGCCGCGCTATTTACGAAGTATACCGTATGACGGAGGAAATGCGTAACATTATTTACAAAACGCAGGACCTCGTGGAATTAAAACGGGCGGCGGAACGCTCCGGCTCGCTTAACTTGCGTGCAAACGGGTGGCATAAAGTCATCCGCGGGCAAACGACGGTAGATGAAATTTTGAGTATTACGACATCAGACGAATAACAGAGGGTTTATGCAAAAATATACTTATACAGTCAGAGATGGCAACGGTAAAACCATTAAGGGTTCCGTATCGGCAGATAACCGGGAAAAAGTAATTCTCGCCCTGCAAAACAAAGGCTATTTGGTTTTGGACGTGCAGGAAGGAAGCGGCGGCCTTTTTGGCGGCGGCAGTTCTTCCAAAAAGAAAGGCGGCAAGGTCCCCGGCCACGTTTTGGCGTTCTTCGCGGAACAGTTATCCACGCTGATTGCCGGCGGTGTGCCGCTGGTGCGCGCGGTATCGCTGCTCGGTGAATACGCTTCCAACCCCACCTTGGGCTATGTGCTTACGCAGGTAGCCAAGGATATTGCGGGCGGGCAGTCCTTGCACTCGGCCCTTGCCCAGCACCCCAAAACGTTCAGCCACATTTGGCTGTCCTTGGTGCAGGCGGGCGAAGTGGGCGGTCAGTTAGCCGATACCTTGATGCAGATTTCGCTCTACACCAAAACGCAGGAAGGGATGAAGAGCAAAATCATCACGGCTGTAACGTATCCGGCTATCTTGATGTTAGCCTCTGTCGGCGTGCTTATTTACTTTATTTTGGGCATCGTGCCGACCTTTGCGCAAATCTTTAAGGACTTTAACATTGACTTGCCGATGATTACGGTCGTCGTCTTAAATGTGTCCAGTTTGCTGATTAACAACGGTATTTTGATTATCGTGTCCGCGATTGCCCTGTTTGTGGCGTTCCGCTTCTACATCAAAACCGTGGACGGCAAAAAACGCTGGCACGCATTTTTGATTTCTATGCCGCTGTTCGGCAACTTCCTTAAAAACATTTACTACGACCGGATGCTTTCTACGCTGTGCACCTTGCTTAAAAGCGGTGTAACCATTTTGAACGCTATCTTGGTATTGGAAGAATCTTTTGACGGCAACGTCATCATCCAAAACGCCTTGAAGCACGTCCGCACGGAAGTGGCGGCCGGTAAAGCCATTTCCGAATCGTTCCGTGCTACGGGCGTTTTCCCGGGCTTAATGACGGAAATGATGTTGATGGGTGAAGAATCCGGTAAACTCCCCAGCATTATCGGCACGCTTTCCAAATTCTACGCCGATAACGTGGACCAGTTTATTGCCCGTTTCTCCGCGGTTATTGACCCTATCTTAATCTGCGGCGTCGGTGCGCTTATCGGTATTATTGTGGCTTCTATTTTCTTGCCTATCTTTAAATTGTCCCAAATCGGTGGCAACTAAGGGAGGAGAAAATGAAGAAAGGTTTTACATTGCTTGAAGTGCTAATTGTAGTGGTGATTGCGGTGTCCGTTGCGGTGTTTGCCGTGCCGGCCTATAAAAAAACGCAAGATAAAAACCGCTACTTGGCTGCCCAAGGCGTGCTTATGGACTTGGGCAACGGTCTGCGCACCTTGCAGTCGGAAGGATATGCCTTTCCAACCTCGGCCCAGCAGGTAACTTCCTCTAATATGAGCGGTACGCTGGGTACGGACGCAGAGGTAACCAATTCCAACTATCAAAAGGCCTTGGCGGTGCGCAAATATATGTCGCCTATTCCGTTTGATGACACCTCCACCAGTGTTTATAAGGGCTACAAGTTTTATGCCTGCCCGGTGAATACGGCTACCACTACCGCTTGTTGCAATAACAACGCGGGAGTAGTGGCCTGTATGGAAGACAGCACATTTAAATCTGTGGCGGACAGTCCGACGGCTGGCCAATATTACCGGGCGGCTTTCTTGCGCAGCGGTACCATCAAGCGTATTCCCAAAAACTAAACTTGACAAAGGTGCAAAACTGCGCAATACTGTATTAATGGGGAGTTTTATGAAGAGAAATGGTTTTACCTTAATTGAACTTTTAATTGCGGCTACGATTATCGGCATTTTGGCGGTGTTTGCTACGGTGGCTTACCGCAACAGCGCTTCGGATGCGCGCGCGGCCAGCGCCAAGGCCTACGCCAACGCCCTCGCCCAGGCGGCCCAGCGGTATTTGCTGGACCCGTCGGCCTGCTATTCGTCCAATGTCGCTATTACCTCTACCCCGACGGTGGGTGCCTTGGTGCAATGCGGTCTGTTGGAAACGGACCGCTCTGGTGATAACTCGGAATATTTTTCCTATGCGTTAAATACGTCCGATTCCTCCTGCTTTGTAAAAATGACCCCCAAATCAGCGTATTTAGGCAAACTTTCGGATCGCTATAAAAAGTATTCCTATTGTGTGTCCGACGCCGGAGTGGGCGTGGAAAGTTTTTAGGAGCCTTTATGACGAATAAAAAAGGTTTTACGTTAATGGAAATTTTGGCGGTGCTGCTGGTTATTGCTGTGGTGGTGTCTATGGCGGTGCCGGTGTTGCGTTCGGTGCGCTATGAGGTAAAAAACAGCCAAGCCAAAACCGCCGCCCATAAATTGGCCCAGGCCGTGCGTGCTTATTATCAGGTCAGCCGCGGCGGGGTGCCCAAGGGCCAATCCTTTACGCCCACGGTGGACGCCGATAAAAACAATGTAGTTTTGGCTGCGGCATCCGATTGTGTGGCCCCGTCCGAAACGGGTATTCCGCTTCAAAAAACCACGGGCACGGTGGAAATCAAACAGTTGTTTGCGTGCGGTTATTTGTCGTTTAAAGATTTTATTAGTTTACCTTATACCTTTACGGTGTGCGACCCGCGCCCGGGGCAAGTGCCTAATGAAACTTGCCGCTTGACCGAAGCCACGGGCACCAATACCCCTATTGTAGTAGTAAAGGGGGCGGACGGTTCCGGCGATAAATATGACGTAAGCAAAAATAGTGCTTACCATATTTATGTGGACCAGTCTATGAAGGCAAAGGATTCCTCCAAGTAGGAGTATATTATGGTGCAATTTTTAAAACGTGTTTTAACTAAAAAGAAAGGTGTAACCATTTTGGAAGGCTTGATTGCCTTGGGGCTACTGGCGCTGGTGGCGGCGGGAACCTTTGGCGTGTTACTTTCTGTGGCGCGCAAATCGGGTGCGCCGGATATCCGCGAGGAAATGGTTTTAGCAGTAGAACGTGCCAACGACCAGTTGCAAATGTACCCGTCGGGTATGGTGTCTGGTATGAGCGACAGCAAACTGTACGAACAATACGCTAACGGTATGTGCGGGGGGAGTTTGATTCCCTCGGATGTACGCGTTTCGGACAGCGCTCCTCTGTCGCTTGGTACGCATAACATCAAGTGTATGTTACCGCCCTTGTGCGATTACAGTACTTCTCGTTTTACTTATACGGTGGTGGAATCCAGTTTCACTACGCACACTTACGGCACGGCCAATATGGTAACGGATTATGCTTCGGCGTTCCCGACCAAGGGCCGCCAAGTTACCTTTGATATTACTTGCAATGGGTTTACGTTATGACAAACAAAAAGGGTTTTACCTTAACTGAAATTTTGTTAGCGGTGATGATTGTAGGTATCATCGGTGTGGCGCTTGCTTCCTTGACGACGGCCGCCTCGCGTGAATCGGGCGTAGGCCGCAGTAAAGTAATGCTGCGCAACAACCTGTCCATTGCCTTGCGCCAATTGCGCCAAGATGTGCAGGAATCTACCCGCGTGCTTTATGTCCGCGGAAAAATTGACAGCGCTACGGCCGGAACGGCAATCCCGCTTTTATCCTTGGCTAAAAACGAGGATATTGACGGCAACGCCATTGGCTCGGGTAACTCTTACGTTACCTATTGTTTTGTGCCGGGCAGTAAGGCGGCCGCGCCGGACAAAAAAGCCCTCTCGGGCGGAACGATTTACCGCCACGAAGGGACGGTATCTTGGAGCGGAAGCGCGCCGTCTTGCAGTTATAATACCAATACGGACGTTTTTCTTTATAACGTAAAATTTATTCCGCCGATTGGTTCCTCCGGTTCGGACACCTATTATCCGGTGCCGTTCTTTGGCCCGGAAACGTATAGCGTAAAGGATACCAGCGCGTCGGCCGTTTCCGTGCGCCGCAAGGATTTGGGCAGTATTTTACAGGTGCGTTTGATTACTGAATTGGACAGCACCCCGGTGGTAAACGACGCCGTAGAACAAATTTTTATGTTGCCTAACGGTTACAGAGTAAAGGCATAAGGGGTCTTATATGATTTTGAAAAATAAAAAAGGTGCGGCTTTATTGCAAGTTTTGTTGGTTACCGTTATTTTGGCGGGTATGGCTACTATGCTCCTGCGCGCCAGTTTGTCCCGCACGACCGCCGCGCGCAAAACGCGCCGCACGGTTTCTGCGCAGATGCTGGTAAACTCTTGTATGGCGCAAATAAACAGTATGTGGGCCGCCAAAAGCCCCGAAATGTTCGCGCGCGATATGAACCAGTGCATTATGTATTGCAAGGACGCTTCCACGGGTACCTGCCCTACCGCCCAAGTAGAAAAAACATACAAATGCAATATTTCGCTTAACGGGCAAACCTATACCGTTACCGCGGCGTTTGACTCTACGGGTACCGACGCTATAATGCAGGATAACAAGTGTAAACTGACCTATACGATTGATTCCAGCGTGGACGTAATGTAAGCGGTGGCGGGGTATGAGAGCGATTTTTATTTTACTGGCGGCTTGCCTTTTAGCGGCTCCGGCGTATGCCCAGCGGGTTTCGGTGCAGAACCAGCCTGCCCCTGTGGTGGTGGACGAGCCCGATTCCAATATAGACTTATTAAAGCAATCTATTGAGGCTTCCCAGCCGACGGTTTCGGCCCCTAAAACGGCGGCTCCTGCGGCAAAAACACCTGCCCCGGCAGTAACAGCGAATACCCCGACCGCAACGGCTCCGGCCAATTCCGCCAATACCTTGGATATGCCGCTTTCTATGGGCGGTACGGTAACGTCGGTGCAAACCTCGGTGGCTCCGGCTAAAAAAACGCTTTCTCCGGCCGCGGCTAAACGCGTGCAGGCCGCTAAATCCAAACGCCGCACCGCGGCCCAAACCAACACGGCTAAAAAAGCCGCTTCTGCGCAAAAGGCCGTAAAACCCACGCAACTAGAAAAAGATATTGAAAAAAATAATGCCCTTTTGCCGCCTGGCGAACAGGCCGAAAACGAAGCCGAAGCGGAAAACACCGAAGAGGAATCCAGCGAAGAAGCCGCCGCCGACGCGGAACTGGAATACGCGGTGCGTATGTTGGAAAAATCCAAAGAGGCCGCCGAATCCGCCGGACGGAAAATCCCGGCGCCCGCCTCGCAAAACCGCCCGAACAAGGTTCCCGCGCCCAATAAAAAATTTAACCCCAATGCCTTCCGCCCCGGCGTAACGTGGGTGCCCTCGCAAAGTACGCACTTTGAAATTTATACCCAAAAACGCACAGGCAGCGGGATTAGTTCGTCCAATATGTCTATGACGTTTGAAAACGCCTATCAAACCTTGCGCCGCTTTATCCCGTGGATGATGTCCGGTAAGGTGCGCGTGTTTGTGTATCAGGACCACCAATCCTACCTGCGCTACGAACCCAACGCTAAGGCGTGGTCCGGCGCGCTTGCGTACCCGACGCGCGGAGAAATCGTAGTCTATGACACGCCCGGCAACAAACAGGGCCAAAATTTAAAGGAAAGTTTTACCCACGAATTGACCCATATTTTTACCCAGCAATTTTTTGACAGCCACAAAACGGGCCGCATTATGACGCCCACCTGGTTGGATGAGGGCTTGGCCGTTTTGTTGGAAGACCAATCCTATCCGGGAGGGAACGGGCCGTGGAATAACGATTTTAAAACGCTTAATTTTCAGCGGGACCCCGCCAATAAACCGGGTTTCGGCAGTTTTTCCTCGTCCAGTTCCTTTGGCAAGACTTTAACCGCCAAACGCCAAGGCCCGCCGCAATATTTGGTGCCGTTTGACCAGTTTATGGAAGAGGGCTCCTTGGAAATGGCGGAAAGCCGCAACAAAACGCAGGATTGGTATTTCCAGGCCTACGTAATGGTGCGTTTTTTGTTAAATCCGGCGGGGGGAACATCACCCTCTAACCGTATGCAGTTTGAACAGTTTACGCGCCTTTTGGCGCAAGGGGAAGCCGTTCGCGACCCGGCGACGGGATTTTTGCAAAAGGATTCGCGTGGCAAAACCGTTTACCAGCCCTACTCGGTGGAAAAGGCCTTGGGCCGTTCGTACCGCTACGCCACCACATCAGCGTTTGAAGATGCCTTTTGGCGTTGGGCTAACCGGTAAATTTTAGCGGAAAAAGGATTGCGTTTTCCGTTAGATGTGATATAATTTAATTATAGTAAATCGTGCAGTTTGATACCATTTATTTATAAAAATTAAATAAATACATAGAGTGGCTTATGGAATTGACAGAACTGGTATATTTTACAACGATTGCGCACACGGGCAATATGTCCCGTGCGGCTGCTAAATTAAAAGTATCTCAGCCCGCATTGAGCGTGGCTATCAGAAAATTGGAGCGGGATTTGGATATGCCGCTCTTCGTCCGTGCAAATAACACCATTATGTTAAATGCTGCCGGCAAGAGAGCCGTGGTATTTGCGGACAATATTTTGAACCAAGTAAACGAAATGCGGCAATTCTACCGTGCTTACGGGGAACGCAACACGGCGGCGACGCTGGCGTTTACGGACCCGGGGCCGATGCGCCTGGTGGTGCCTTTCTTTCAGAAGTATTGCACCCAAACTAAAATTTCTTCCTTGCAACTGCACTCGGATAGCGAAGTGGGGCAAACCTTGGAGGAAAAAAAGGCCGATGGCGTCGTGTGTTTAGCGGGTCCGCGTAAAAACAAAAAAGATTTTGAAAAAACTTCCGTAGCCAAAGAAGGCTTATATTTGGCGGTGCCGAAAGACCACTACTTGGCTAAACGGAAATATATCCGCTTGGATAAAGAAAAGAATTTGGACCTGGCCGTGCTGGCGGAAGACGGCGCGTATGCGCAATATTTGGTGCCGTTTTGGGAGAAGTTTTCCAAACGCCATAAAATCGCTATTTATAAGGATTACGAAGCGTTTAAGAAAGCGGCTTTGGAAAACCCTCATCAGCCCTTGGTGCTTAGCCGTTTGGCCCGCCGCTATTATCAGGAAGATTACGGACGTGTGATTATGCCCATTAACGATAAAGGATTGAGCGTGTTGTATTATTTGGTGTATCTCAAAAATAATGCAGAGTGCTTGTTCCCTATTTTGCATTGGGCAAAAACGCGGGAAAACACCTTGTTAAATGTTATCCGCCCGTATTCCAATATGTAATGTAATTCTAAAACCTAAATAAAAACCCCGCTGGGTGCATCCCCGGCGGGGTTTTTGCTGTTTTAGAGGAGCGCGACTTTATGAAGAGCGTCTTGCTCAATACATCAAAAGGGCGCGGACAATCTGCCGCCTGCAAGGCGCGGCCCGCAGGGTGCGGCGCTCTGTCGTTATTAAAAAAGAAGGTCATCCTGAATTGCCGCCATACCGCTAGGCGGCACCTCGTAAGGTTTCTGTACGGGGTCTATTAATAGGTTTCAGGATCTACCGATTGTGTCGCTAGTTGTTGTCATCCTGGAAAGTCGTAGTCCAGGATCTGTTGTTATTAAATAAGGAGTTGATACTGGACAAAAACCTTCCAGTATGACCTTGATTTTTATAATCCCCTTTTTTTATTGTGTTGTTATGCCGTCATCCCCGAGAAATTTGGCGCTCCGCTAGGGTTCTGGGGAACTGTCGTTGTCGTTTCGTCGTTTATTTTAAAGGGGTTGTTTTGTTTTTTTTGTTAAAATTTTGATAAATTGAGGTGGCCGTACCCCGGATGTATCCGCCGTATAAAAACGCGTATAAAAGGCCGTTTTGCTCAAATATAAAGGCCTTAAAAAGGAGGAAAAATGAAAAAAATATTTATAGGGTTGTGTGCTTTATTGGTCTCTACCGCGGTTATGGGGGCAAGTGCCAATAAAATGACAATGGTAACATATTTTCCCGTAAAATATGTGGCATATAGCCAAGTAGATGTAACGAAGCAAATGGATATCGGCTTAACATCAGCCTGCCAAATGAATTTGGGTTGTACAACAGACGAGGGGTTTAATACAGGTAAATCCTTGCGCGTAAATAATCTTTTAAAAATAGCGGGGGGAAGACTGGAACTTAATGACGCACCCGCGATTGTAGGCACTATGGCTATTATGGGTAGCGGAAACGGCACGGCGGACTTTGACTTTGAAACCAATTTGCGCGTGGCCAACTATAAGCAAGGTTACACACTCCAAGCGGACAATATGTATTTGAGCGAACTTAATTTGTTTGGCTATAAGTTCCCGGCTTGTAGTGGGGAAACGATGAGTTGGCAAAAACTCAAATTAAAGAACAAGGACGAGGTGTATTTAGTCTGCGGAGAAGCGGAAAAAACGACCCCTGATACAACTCCTAAATCGTGTCCGGGTGGATACACTTACGAGGCCTCTACTAATAAATGTTGCCGTTCGGATGTTCCGCAGTCTTCTAGTCAACCATATGCTTGGGGGGCTCCAAGTGGTTGCACGCTTCCAAATACTGATACTTTATCTTATCCCGGGTTGGCACGGTGTACTTCAAATTGCCCCCATAGCACTTGCGTAAGAATGATTAACAGTATGCGTGCCCAACTTTCCACGGGGACTTCTGAAAAGAAAACTCCGCAGGTGAGTGCTTTAACTTGCTATAACGGAAGATGGGTCTATAAAGAAAATGGCGTAATTTATGATAAGTTAGATACGCTATTGGTATCTTTCGTGATTGAACGGTGCCCGACTACTTGTGTGGATCCTAAATAAAAGGGGAAAAATATAATTTTTAAAAACTTATATTGTATTTTCAAACGAAAAACCCCGAGCGGATACTCGGGGTTTTAAACTTTTTAAGTGCTTAAATTATTTTTCGGCGGGATGATATTTTACCGGTTTTTCGGGGGTGTTGCAGCGGTGCTGCATCCCGTGGTAACGTACATCAATATCGTATTCTTCACCGCATTTGGGGCAGTGTGTTTCCTCTTGAACGGAAACTTTGCCCGTGTTAGGTTGCACGCCTACGGTGCTACCCGCTTTCGGGGCAGGCGTGCAGACTACATCCGGGTCTTCCGAGCATCTGACGGAAGCGTTGGTGATGTCTTTACCGCACCAGCGGCATTTTTCTACTTTGGCATTTGCCTTAAATTGATTGGCCACTTGTTGATAGTAGTATTCAAAGGAATGTTCGGCTCTGCCGTTGTGGTCGTCGCGGTCTTTTTGTAACAAGGTTTCCGCTTTAACGGCGATATCATCATCTAACCCTTGCGAATACGGCAGTTCCGGTACCTCAATAAATTCGTGCTCGTGCTGGTAGCGGAAATTAGAGTGGTTCAGCGTAGCACCTTTGGTGGTGGAAACTTCTACTTCTTGTTTAGGCGCATTTGCCTCTGCCGCACAGCGGTGCGCAATATTGTGGTAAAGTTCATCCACATCGTATTCTTCGCCACATTTGGGGCAATATCTGCTCTCGTCGCGGGTTTGTTGTTGCTTCTGGGCTTTTTTTGCAGCCTTTTTAGCGGCTCTATCTTCTTTGGATACAAAATTCTGCTCTCTCTGGATAGCATCTACCTGGTGGTAGTTGGCCGCGCAGAAGCGGTAATATTGCGTTTCCGGGCATTTTTGCCCTCTGGTAAATTTCTGCCCACAGCGGTAGCAGGTTTCGTTGCCGGGGTTCGGTTCCGGCGTGCAATACACATCCGGATCCGCCGGGCATCTTCTGGACAAATCGGTAATTTGGTTACCGCACCAGCGGCACTTGGCGGCTTGGTGGTGTTTCTTTTGCTGTACTTGAATTTGGCGTTGCAATTTAGCGCCCAAATCCTTATTGTTTTGCGCCATAAGCGGCGTACAGACGGTAACGGCTAATAATGCGGCTAACATCCATTTGACACTCTTCATTTGGTCTCCTTAATGGGTACGTCTTGTTATTTAGATTGATTTGATACTTCCTTATGTTTAGTGTAACTATTTTATGGTTTTTAGTAAAGGGCCTTTGGACCTAGACCCTATCAGAAAAAAGACCTATATACGCTTGGGCCCTTTTGCATTAAAAAACCCCCGCTTTTGGCGGGGGGAAAATCTTTTTTGCCACACTATTAATTAGTGGTTAAATCCGCAATGATGCACTCCGTGGAAATAGTAGTCATCGTCATATACGGCGTGGCATTCCGGGCAGGTTTCATAATCTTGCTTTACAGTCTTTTTTGCGGGTTTGGCTTTTTTGACCTTTTTTCCCGCTTTTTCCGCTTTCGGGGCTGGCATACAGGTTACATCCGGGTCATTGGGGCAGCGTTTCCATTCGTCCGTAATTTCGTTACCGCACCAGCGGCATTTGCCCAAAGATTTGGTTTCTTTTTCTTGCGTTTTTGCAGGAGCGGCTTCTTGCTTTTTGGCCTGCGGCTTAGCCGTGGGTTCATTTTCCGGCATACAGGTTACATCGCAGTCCGCTGCGCAGCGTTGAAACTCGTTCGTAATTTCATTACCGCACCGCCAGCATTTGCCCAAAGATTTGGTTTCTTTTACTTGGGCTTTGGCCGGAGCGGCTTCTTGCTTTTTGGCTTGGGGTTTGGCTTGTGCGTCGTTTTCCGGCATACAGATTACATCGCAGTCTGCTGCACAGCGTTGGGATTCATTCGTAATTTCATTACCGCACAGACGGCATTTTTGCGTTTTGTTTTTTTGACTTTGCAGTTGAATCTGGCGTTGAATCTTGGCGCCCAAATCCTTATTGTTTTGCGCCATAAGCGGCGTACAGACGGCAACGGCTAACAATGCAGCTAACATCCATTTGACACTTTTCATACAGTCTCCTTTTATAGGCACGGCTTTTAGATTGATTTTACAGCTTACTTCCTTACTTGTAGTTTAACTGTTTTCTTATTCAGGGTAAAGGGCCTTTGGACCTAGGCCCTATCAGAAAAAAGACCTATATACGCTTGGGCCTTTTTGCACTTAAAAACCCCGCCGTTGGGGGCGGGGCTTTTTAAAAAGGGGAAAAACTATTCTCCCTGTTGGGTAAATCCTTGCAGCATAATGGCCTGCAATTCGCCGTTTAATACTTTGGCGGATGTTTCGTTTAAGAGGCCCTTACCCTGCGTATAGGTAATGGCCGTAATGAACGTAATAAAAGTGGCCGTGTCCGTATCAACCGCCGTTTTGGGGTAGGCCGGCTGGTTAGCGATTAACAAGCCGCTTAATTTGCTTAAAAGCGGTTCTACTTCGTCGGCTACTTCGTCCGAAGTCGTTTTGATCTTATTAAAGACCGCCGGGATATCCTTTTCCAAAGCCTTTTCAATGGCTTTGTCCGTTTCGGTCATTTGGTTCAAGTCGCGGTGTGCATCAAAAATCATAAGCCCCAACTGCAACGCCTGCTGGGTGTTCTTCAAGGTCTGCTGGCTGACTTCGCCTTCGCCGACGGCTTGGGCCCCAGTGGCAACGGATTCTTCAATCAGCGCGCTGTTGCTGGATGCGTTGGCGGCAAAAGCGGCGGTGGATAGCGTTAGGGCGGTGAGTAAAACGAACAGTTTTTTCATAAATCCTCCTAAAATTCTTTACTTATATATATAAGATAGTAAATAAACCGCAAAAAAACTAGGGCCTTTTAGGGCCTAGGCCCCTAGGTCCTAAGACCTATAAAATGGCGGGCCGCCGGACCGGGAAATATACTACAATATACAATATGATTATACCTACCATTATTGAAAAAAACGTTGGTTATGATATTTTTTCCCGCTTGCTCAAAGACCGCATTATCTTTGTCGGCGGGCGCGAGGGCGAAGTGGATACCGCCAGCGCCAATATGATTATTGCCCAACTGCTGTATTTGGACGCGGACGATTCCAGCCGGGAAATTAACCTCTACATCAATTCTCCCGGAGGTATGGTAACGGCGGGCTTGGCTATTTACGATACAATGCAATTTATCAAGGCCCCGATTACCACTATTTGTATGGGGCAAGCGATGAGTTTCGGCGCGGTTTTGTTGGCCGCCGGCTCCAAGGGTAAACGTTATGCCTTGCCGCACGCGCGCATTATGATTCACCAACCCTTAATTTGGGGCGGCGGTATTTCTGGTCAGGTAACGGATATTGAAATTGAATCCAAGGAATTGCGCGACAATAAGGAACATTTGTTGGATATTTTAGCCAAGCACACGGGGCAGGATAAAGAAAAAATCCGCCGCGACAGCGAACGCAACTATTATATGTCGGCGCAAGAGGCCAAGGAGTATGGGCTGATTGACGAGGTATTGCCCCTTAAAAAGTAACGGCTTTTTCAGTTGTTGCGAAATGCGTACGGGGAACAAAGAGTAAATCTTTGTTCCCCGTTACTTATAAGGGCCAACCATTTGCCAAATTCGTTGCATTTGTGCGCCTTTTTTATTTACTTTTTGTGCCGACAAAAAGTAAACAAAAAACTCGCCGCCCAACGCGTTATAAAAGGCAGGCTTAAACGGGTATTTTTACAACTCGCCCTATTGGCTCAAACAAGTAAAAATACTTTTCCGTTTAAACCGCCTTTTAAAGCCAACGCAAAAGGGCGACACGAACAACAAGTGTCGTTGCCGTCATCCCCGAAAAATTGGTGGCCCGCTAGGGTGTGGCCTGTTGGGCTCGGGGTTTGTTGTTATTAAAAAAGGCAGTCATCCTGAACTTGTTTCAGGATATACATTATGAGTTGTTATCTAAAAGGGCATACTGGACGGTGTGCAGGCGCGGAGCGTTCCAGTATCCGTTGTTTTCCTTTTTTATAACAACAGATCCTGGACTACAACTTTCCAGGATGACAACAACTACAATACAAAAGATAAATACCTTGTCATTCCCGAGTGTCGTAGTCGGGAATCTGTCGTTTCGGAAGAGAAAAACCCCAGCAAAAACAGATCCCCGACAGAAACCCTCGGGGATGACGACAACTACCCAAGCGGTAGGTTCTGAAACGAGTTAAGGACGGTGCCCTTGTTTTATTTATTCTTGTCCTTGGCCCCACTTTATCAAAATTAGCAACCAAATAACACAGTTGCTAATTTTAACCTAATTTGCTACAATCTATAAAAGCCAAAAGCGGGGGTTTTGATATAAGACGCTTTTGGGAAACCTTTTATCCGTTACAGAGAGGGAAAAATTATGGCAGAAGAAATTAAAAAACAAACGCTTTCGTTACCGACGGTAGTGCCGGCTGTCGCCATACGCGATGTGGTGATGTTCCCGGGGATGTCGCTCCCGTTGTCGGTGGACCGCGAAAAGTCTGTTTCCGCGGTGGAACTTGCGCTGGGGGAACAGGGCAAATATATTTTGGCCGTATCGCAGAAAAATGCGGAAATTGAGGACCCCAAAGAATCCGATATTTACCATTTCGGCGTGATTGCGCAAATTACGCAGAATTTAAAGATGCCCGACGGCTCTATGAAGATTTTTCTGCAAGGCTTGGCCCGTGCACGCGTAACCAAATTGGAAATGAACGACGTGGCCGGGGCTTGGTTTGCTACGGTGGAATATATTGAGGAAGAAGACGATAATTCCCCGGTAGTACAAGCCTTAATGCGCAAGGTGTTGGACGAGTTTGACCATTATGCCCGCGTGTCGCACCGGATTGCGGTGGAAGGGGTTTCCTTCCTGCGCCAAATAAACGACGCGTCCAAACTGGCCGATACGGTGGCTTCTAATATGCTCGTAAAAACCGAGCAACGCCAAGAAATCTTGGAAGCGGTGCATATTAAAGACCGCTTGGAAAAAATCTTAAAACTCATTACCAGTGAAGTGGAAATTTTGGGCTTAGAAGAAAAAATCCACTCCAAGGTCCGCGCGCAAATTGAAAAAAACCAAAAAGAATATTATTTGAACGAGCAAATGAAGGCCATCCAAAAGGAACTCAGCCAAAAGGATGATTTCCAAAAGGAATTGGACGCCTTGCGCGCGAAAATCAAAAAGAACGGGCTTCCTCCGCAGGCTAAAGAAGCGGCGGAAAAGGAAATTGACCGTTTGTCCAAAATGGCGCCTTTCTCGCCGGAAGCGACGGTCTCGCGCACCTATTTGGATTGGCTCGTCAATATGCCTTGGAACCAAACGACCGAGGACGTATTGGACTTAAAAGAAGCCAAAAAGATTTTGGATGAGGACCACTTTGGGCTGGAAAAACCCAAAGAACGCATTTTGGAATATTTGGCGGTGAGCAAGTTAAATAATTCCTTGCGCGGCCCGGTGCTCTGCTTTGCGGGTGCGCCCGGCGTGGGGAAAACGTCGTTGGCAAAATCTATTGCGCGCGCTATCGGCCGCAAATTTGTGCGAATGTCCTTGGGTGGCGTACGCGACGAGAGCGAAATCCGCGGCCACCGCAGAACGTATATCGGTTCTATGCCGGGGCGCATTATTCAGGGTATCAGCAAGGCCAAGAGTATGAACCCAGTCTTCCTGCTGGACGAAATTGACAAAATGGGCAGCGACTGGCGTGGCGACCCCGCGGCGGCGTTGCTGGAATTATTGGACCCGGAGCAAAACAAAGAGTTTACCGACCACTTTTTGGATGTGCCGTTTGACGTATCCAAGGTAATGTTTATTACCACGGCGAACTCCTTGGCCAATATTCCGTCCACCTTGCGCGACCGCTTGGAAATCATTGATTTTGACGGATACACCGAATACGAAAAACACGATATCGTGGATAAGTACCTTTTGCCCAAACAAATGAAGATGCACGGCTTGAAGGAAGGCCAGTTAGAGGTTACGCACGACGCGGTCGCCCTGTTAATGCGCGACTATGTGCGCGAAGCGGGCGTGCGCAACTTGGACCGCGAAATCGGCTCCCTGTGCCGCAAAGCCGCCAAAAAAATTGTGGAAGGCGCTAAAAAGGTAGTTGTTACCAAGGAAAACCTGCACGAGTTTTTGGGCGTGCCGCGCTATTCCAACTTTGCGACCGAGGAAAACGGCGTAGGTATTGCTACGGGCCTTGCGTGGACGAGCGTAGGTGGAGAAACCCTGTCTATTGAAGCCACTAAAATCCCGGGCAAAGGCCAACTGATTTTGACGGGTATGCTGGGCAACGTGATGAAGGAATCCGTCCGCGCCGCGCTGACGTATGCCAGAAGCCGCGGCTATGGCAAGGATGTAGATTTTGACAAGACGGACTTCCACGTCCACTTCCCCGAAGGGGCCGTACCGAAAGACGGCCCGTCCGCCGGCAGTGTGATTACGACCGCCTTGACCAGCCTTTTGACGGGCCTGCCCGTTAAAAAGCATTTGGCGATGACGGGCGAGGTAACCATTACGGGCCGTGTGCTTCCCGTCGGTGGCATTAAGGAAAAATTCCTAGCCGCTTACCGCGAAGGGGTCAAAACGATTCTTTACCCGCACACCAACGAGAAAGACGTGTCCGAAATCCCGGAACGGGTCCGCAAGGAACTGACCTTAATCCCGGTGAAGCATATGGATGAAGTGTTGCCGCTGGCGTTGGAAGGATGGAAAGAGTTTGAAGCCAAGTTAAATAAAAAACGCGGTTCCAAAAAATCCGCCAAGGCGCATAAAAAATCGGCCGCGGCGCGTGTAACGCCCGCCAAAAAGACGGTTAAAAAAGCCGCTCCCAAAGCGAAGAAAGCCGTTAAAAAGGCTCCCGTGCGCAAGGCTGTTAAAGCCAAAGCCAAAAAACGCAAATAAGCCGTTTTTTAAAGCCCGGTCTTTTTAAAAAGGCCGGGCTTTCTAATCTAATAAAGCCCTTGCCCCGCGCTACGGGGCCCGTTATACTTTAAAGAGGGGGAAAACATATGATTAAAAGAGTACCGTATAATTTTAATGCGCAAAAGAACTTGGATATTCTTTCCAAGGCCGCTTTTTTAACCACGAAATCCGGCAATAAAATAAACACAATGGTTATTGGCTGGGGAACGATTGGCGTTTTGTGGCGGATTCCCGTGTTTAACACGGTGGTGCGCCAGAACCGCTTTACCTACGAACAAATTGAAAAATCGCACGAGTTCACCGTTACAATTCCGTATGTAGATTTACCGCAGGCGGTGGCCATATGCGGCACCAAATCCGGGCGGAATATGGATAAATTGGCCGCGTGCGGATTAAAAACCGTCAAGGGGCAGAAGATTGCCACTCCGGTTTTAGTTGTACCCGGTATGCACTTTGAGTGCAAGGTGGCTTATGCGCGCTTAATGGGCGCGGAAAATTTGAACAAGGCGCTTAATGAACTGTGGTACAACAAGGAGCCGAACGATTACCATATGTTCTACTTCGGTGAAATTGTGGACAGTTATATCACCGAGTAGCGCGGAGCGTTGGCGAACGGACAAAAAATAAGTACAATACATCTATGGACGAAAAAAATTTTAAAAGCGGTTTTGCCGTATTAGCCGGCCTGCCCAACGCGGGCAAATCTACCTTGCTTAACAACCTGGCGGGCGGACTTTTGTCGCCCGTTACCAACAAGCCCCAAACCACGCGCCAAAACATTTTGGCTATCGCGGACGGGGACGATTACCAAGTGGTATTTGTAGATACGCCCGGGTTTTTAAAGGCGCAATACAAATTGCAGCAAACAATGGTGGGCTGCATTGACCGCGCGGTGCGCGAGGATGCCGATTTGGTAATTTTTTTGGTGGATGCAATGGCGGATTACGCGTTAAACGCGCCGTTGGTGGAAAAATTAAAAACCGTTTTTTGTCCTATCTTTTTGGCGATTAATAAAATTGACCTCGTGAAAGATGTTGCCGCGCTGGACGCGTTGGAAGCGCGCGTGAAGGCCGATTTAAAGATTGAAAAGACCTTCCGCATTTCCGCCGCCAACGGGACGGGGACGGACTTATTAAAGCAGGCGGTTATCGCCGCAATGCCCAACAGCCCGGCCTACTTTCCGCCCGGCCAATGGACGGACCGCTGGGAACGCTTTTACGCGGCGGAATTTATCCGCGAGCAGATTTTTAAACTCTATCAAAAGGAAGTGCCGTACAGCACCTTTGTAGAGATTGAAAAATTTACCGAGGACCTCGGTCCCAAGAACTACATCCGTGCCAATATCCACGTGGAGCGCGAGAGCCAAAAGCCTATTTTAATTGGCAAGGGCGGCAGTGCGATTGCCGAACTGCGCAAGCGGGCGCAAAAGCGCATTGAAGAGTTTTTAGGGCGCAAGTACCGCTTGGAACTTAATGTAGTGGTATCGCCCAACTGGCGCAACGATACGAAAGCCCTGGAAGAATTTGGCTACATCGTGCGCGACGAAAAATAATTTAAGTTGCTTTGATATAAAACACCCCCGGGGCCAAAAACTCCGGGGGCACTTTTTTATATTCCTTACGCCTTATTTGTGTTGGGCCTTTAATTGGCGGACGATGTCGTCCACCGTGTCGGCCAGTTTTTTGTATTCGCCCGTGCCGTGGATATCCACAAACGGAAAGCAGGAAATGCGCAGGGAGTTCTGCTTGACCGAGGAATATTTTTTAATGCCGTCGGCCAGGTTTGCGCGGCCCGTAGCCTTTAAAGCGGCGGATATGTCCGCATCCTTTATGGCGGGGTCAGTTACTTCCAGCGTAAGCGTGGTGTAGGAGCGCAATTTTTCGTCCTTAATCAGCGGGGCCAAATAATCGGTTTTTTGCGCCCAGTCCAGCAAAAATTGCGCGTGCTGGCGGCACAGCGCATCCATCGCCTTTAAGCCGCCGTTGGTGTTCATCCATTTGCAGGCCTCGTTGAACATCCAAATATTGGTGGTGCAGGGGGTATTGACCGTTTGATATTTTCCTGCCTGAACAATGGCCGCAGATAAATCCAGCACATAGGGCACGGAGCGGTATTTTTTAACCTCTTCGGCGCGTTTGACGGCGGCCGGGCTCAAAATAATAACGCTGGACCCGGCACCCGCGCCAAAGCATTTTTGCATAGCAAATACCATAACGTCATATTTGTTTTTTGGCAAATCGCGCCCGCCCGCACAGGATGTACAGTCCCACGCGATTAAGGTATCGGGCCCCTTTTCCTTCCAGGCTTGCTCCAAATATTCATTTGGGATTTGCACGCCCGTAGAGGTTTCGTTCGGCGTTAGAAAGACAAGGCTGGCGTTGTAGTCGGGCTTTTCTTTGGGGAAAAACTCGCCCTCTGCCGCGTCGCGCACGGAGCGGATGACGTTCGGCTCCAAGCGGGATAGCATTTCGTGCCCCCAGCGTTTGGAAAATGCGCCAAATGATAAGCCGGAAACGGAATTTTTGACTAAACTCCACATTACCGCATCCATAGCGGCCGAAGCCCCGCCCATAAAAAAGATGACGGTGTAATCCTCTGGCAGAGAAAAAAGTTCGCGCAGGTTTTGCACGGCTTCTTTATATAAGCCGTCGGTGGAAATATCACTCGCGCGGTGGCTGCGTTCAAATAAAGTTTTGTAAAGCGGTGTTTCGCGGATGACGGGATGCCCCTGCCCCGGCCCGCAGGCAAAGGTGGCGGAGGGGAGTTTGGTAAAGTCCAATTTAATCATTTCATACGCTCCTTAATTTTTTTATTGTAGCAAAGTTTACAAGTGGTGGAACACAATTTTTTGCCTTGTGGGTGCGCCACGCACACTAAAATGCTGTCTTGTTTGTCATTCCAGGGCCTGCATACAAGCGGGAACCTGGAATCCAGAAATAAAATAAGGAGTTTTTCTAGTAAACAAACTGGATCCCGGGTCCACGCCCGGGATGACGGCAAAAAGCGAAACAACAAAGCCATTATAAAATAAGCGGACATTCTGCACTGGCGGCCCGCAAGGTGCGGCCCGCTAGGGTTTTTAGAATTTACCTCTTTGGTCGTTGTCGTCATCCTGGAAAGTTGTAGTCCAGGATCTGTTGTTATAAGAATAAGGAAAACGACAGATTCTGGACAGAAACCTTCCAGAATGACCTTTATTTTATAAACAACTAACTACCCAAAAGGTAGGTTTTGAAAACCCTACGGGCTGTCATCCCCGAGGAATTTAGTCGGGGATCTGTTGTTATCAAAAAAGGGAAACAACAGATTCCAGACTACGACACTCGGGAATGACAAGGGAAAGGGCCTTAATAAAATAAGAGGTCATAGTGAACTTGCGGCCCGCTAGGGTGCGGCCCGCAGGGTTCGGGGATTTGCTGTTTTCACTCCACCCCTTGCATTGCGGGCGTTTGTCCATTATACTAATAGAAAATCTTGTATTTGGCTGTATTTTATGATACATTGGATATATTCAGGCCTGTGTCTAATGCCTGAAACCAATGTATCACGGGCCCTTGAAAGGGTACTTAACTGTAAGGGATATAGTATGAAGAAACTTATGTTACTTTCCGCTTGTTTGCTGGCTGTGCCTGCCTTGCACGCGGAACAAATGCAATTTGTAACCACAATGTCCGCCCCGGTGGGTAACTTTGCCCATTTGGACGCAGCAGATTCCACGCACGTTACTTGTGTGGGAAAAAAAGATGGGGATAGTTGCATTGGTGGGTATCTTAACTTTTGTAATACCCGTTCCAATGTGGGGAATATCGTAATCAAAGGGGCTAATGCGTACTTAAAACAAGTAAATGTTCAAAACGGCGCTACCTTGGGCAGCACCAATACGCCCGAATACCGTTTGAGCGACAAACTGACCGTTGAAAACGGCGGCACGGTAACGGCGGGGCGTGTAATGGCCAGCAATGTTACGTTTAAGGATACGAATTTTCACAAGAGTAACGTAACGGGCACCTTGTACGGCAGTGATATTGCCGCAATGGGGGGTAAAGCCGATAATATGTCAATTGCTTCCACCGCCAAGATAAACAAAAGTGCGCAAACCGCCGCCAACTTGGGGCAGGAAATGGAGTGGAGCAACCAATATTCCAAGGATTATGATTCTTCCGGCACCGCTAAATCTAATGGCAAAACCTACACATCCTTTTTGCTCAAAAGTAAAGGAACTGGGGAAGAACAATGCACGCCCACGCAAAGCGGTCAGGAACGATATACTGAAACTTGCTCTGACGGGAGTACCAAGATTACTTATACTTGGAACTATTCCACTTGCAAATATGATGCTTCTGGCTATTGTCCGAAAGAAGGCGATGATATATCTTGCTGTGTATTGCAGAAACATATTTATCATTATTTATGGACTAACTCTCCTTATTCCGATCCCAATACTGGTTGCGGTGGATTAACTGATTATAGTACCGAAATAGAGACATATTATACTGCGGCTGGGACTAAAAATAATTTTGAAGGCGAACGTTGGAAGGCTTCGTGCCCTGCTAATGCAGAAATTGGAACCCATTTGCGCGGAGAAAACATAGGATGGAGTTGCCGTATTTCAGCAACGGAGCGTTCTGTGAGTTCCGTGGCGGCAGGGTGTAGTGAAGGAATAATAGAAAAACTAATTTGTCAGTGGGATAAGAATACAGACAATACCTGTACGAAAAATCAAATTACTGATTTAGTTATTTCGGAACCTTAATATTATCTCTTTTAATTCCCCCGGTCTTAACCGGGGGAATTTATTTCTGGATTCTGGGTATCCTCTCGTATGAGGGCTCAAGAATGACTAATAAGGCAACAACAGATTCCCGACTACGACCTTCGGGAATGACCAGGAAGTCCTTACGGCTGTCATTCCCGAGCGCTCTGCACCGACAGATACTTTGAAATGACACGGAAATTAGTCTTTTTAAAAAGTCCTTTTTCCGTGTGTTTTTGAACGGCGTTTTTTGGTAAAATATATTAGAAAGATTTACTTTTAGACAGGAGACCTAAATGAGTTGCGAAAAATGCACCCCCGAAGTACAGAATATGTGCTGCGTTTGCAAAGGCGCTAAGCACGAACCGGCCCCGATTCCCGAAGAAGGTAAATGGGTCAAAGCCAAACAAATTACCGACATCAGCGGTCTTACGCACGGCGTTGGCTGGTGCGCTCCCCAACAGGGCGCTTGCAAACTGACGCTCAACATTAAAAACGGCGTAATTAAAGAAGCGTTGGTGGAAACCATTGGCTGCTCCGGTATGACTCACTCCGCCGCTATGGCCGCGGAAATCTTGCCCGGCAAAACCATTTTGGAAGCCTTAAACTCCGACCTCGTTTGCGATGCTATCAATACCGCTATGCGCGAACTCTTCTTGCAAATTGTCTATGGCCGCTCCCAGAGCGCGTTCTCCGATGACGGTCTGCCGATTGGCGCCGGTATGGAAGACTTGGGTAAAGGTCATCGTTCCCAAATCGGTACGATGTACGGCACCCAGGCCAAAGGCCCCCGCTACCTGGAAATGGCCGAAGGCTATGTGTTGGAAATCGGTTTGGATGCCAACAACGAAATTATCGGTTATAAATTTGTCAACCTGGGCAAAATGATGGACGCTATTAAGAAAGGCGAAGAACCGAAAGTGGCGTTTGAAAAGAACGTCAGCCAGTACGGCCGCTTTGACGAAGCCGTCAAAAAGATTGACCCCCGCAAAGAGTAAGCCCAGGAGAAAATGAATATGATTACGTTTGAAGGATACGAAAGAAGAATTGATAAAATCAACTCCGTTTTGAAAGAAAACGGCATTGCCTCCTTGGAAGAAGCCAAGGAAATCTGCACCAAAAAAGGTGTGGATGTGGAAAAAATCGTCCGCGGCATCCAGCCCATCGCTTTTGATAACGCCGTGTGGGCCTACACCGTAGGCGCCGCCATCGCTTTGAAAAACGGCGTAAAAACCGCTGCCGAAGCCGCCGAAAAAATCGGCGTAGGCTTGCAGAGTTTCTGCATCCCCGGCTCCGTAGCCGACCAGCGCGCCGTAGGCCTCGGCCACGGTAACTTGGGTGCTATGCTTTTGAGCGAAAACACCAAATGCTTCTGCTTCTTGGCTGGGCACGAAAGTTTCGCCGCCGCCGAAGGCGCTATCGGTATTGCCCGCACCGCCAATAAAGTGCGCAAGACGCCGCTTCGCGTTATTTTGAACGGCTTGGGCAAAGACGCCGCTTATATTATTTCCCGCGTAAACGGTTTTACCTCTGTGGAAACCGAATATAACTATAAAACGGGCGAACTCAAAATCGTAAGCGAAAAAGCCTTCTCCAACGGCGACCGCGCCAAAGTGCGCTGCTATGGTGCCGACGACGTAAACGAAGGCGTGGCGATTATGAAGCACGAAGGTGTGGACGTGTCCATTACTGGTAACTCCACCAACCCGACCCGCTTCCAGCACCCCGTAGCCGGTACCTATAAGAAATGGGCCACCGAAAACGGCAAAAAATATTTCTCCGTGGCGTCTGGCGGCGGTACTGGCCGCACCTTGCACCCGGACAATATGGCCGCGGGTCCTGCCTCTTACGGTATGACCGACACGATGGGCCGTATGCACAGCGATGCGCAGTTTGCGGGTTCCTCTTCCGTGCCGGCTCACGTGGAAATGATGGGCCTTATCGGTATGGGTAACAACCCGATGGTAGGTGCGACGGTGGCGGTAGCCGTAGCCGTGGCCGAAGCCAAATAAAATAACAACTTTTTTCAGTTGTTGCGAAATACGTACGAGGAACAAAGAGTAAATCTTTGTTCCTCGTTACTTATTAGGGCCAACCATTTGCCAAATTCGTTGCATTTGGGTGTCTTTCGGGGCTTATGTGGCATATAGCCACACCGCGCCCCGACTACATCCGCCCAACTGCTTAGAATTTGACAAATCAGGCAATCATCTAAAAAATTTTCAGTTGGTTGCGGACAGCACTTGAACAACGACTTTTTCAGTTGTTGCGAATATGCACGAAGCTCCAAACGTAAAGTTTGGCGCTTCGTTATTAATAAGAGGTCATCCTGAACTTGTTTCAGAATCTACCGCACGGGTTGTTGGCCTTTGCCGTCATCCCCGAGGGTTTGGCGGCCCGCTAGGGTGCGGCCCGCAGGGTTTTCAGAATCTACCTCTTGGGTAGTTGCCGTCATCCTGGAAAGTCGTAGTCCAGGATCCGTTGTTATCGTTTGCTGTTGCTGTTTTTCCTCCACGCTTAAAAGCCCTTGAAAAAACGCCATTTCCACGCATACTAATAGTAAGGGGGCGCCTATGAAAAACCTTTTTAAAGCCTATGGTTGGCTAACCGTGCTTATCCTAACGATTGGCCTCTTTTTTGCATCCGGCTGGGAGTTCGCCTCGGCAGAGGAGGAATCCTTAGAAGCCTTGCGCGGGCAAATCCCTGCGCAGTTGGATGCGCTTCGCGCGCGTGTCAATCAGGCGGGGGGAGCGGACATCAGTTTGGCCCTTTTGCTGGGCGCGCAAAACGAGGACGCCCGTATGGTGGGGGCGACGGTACTCGTCTATCAAGCGTATCCGCGAGAGCGGAAACTGGGCATTTTGCTGGCGGCTTCGGTCAAGTTTAATAAGGAGTTTTACCGCTTGCAAGAGGTAAAGGAAGACTCGCTGAAATTGGCGTTATCCCAAGCGCCCGTGGAAATGTACGGCGTGGGCGAGACGTTTCAAACGGTGCGGGATTTATTGGAAATGCCGTCCGAACAGTTGCGCGTCGCCGTTGCACAGGCCAAAAACTTGGCGGACAAAAACAAGCGGGAAAGCGCCTTGGCGGAAACCCAAAAAACTTTGAAGGCTCGCCAAAAAGCAGAAGCCCGCTTAAAACGCGAACAGGCGCAAGCCAACCGGGTGATTAACGCGGTGAGCAAAGAAATCAAAAAGTGATTTTGTTAGAGAAGGGAAAACCTTAAAACGGAGCGAATAAAAACCGCTCCGTTTTTAGTGGATAAAAGTGCGGATAGCGGCCGCCGCGCCCAGCACGCACACCAGGCCAAAAATGGCAAAGGCCAGTTCGCCGGGCTTTGGTTTGGCGGATAGAGTTTGCTCCGGTAGCGCGTTTAAACGGCGTTGCAGGGCCGCGGGGGCTCCCACCCACAGCGCGTAACAGCAAGCCCGCCAAAAGAGCGGTTTTACCAAAATTGTGCCAATCAAACCGCCCAGCCACAGCGTACCCCACACCCACGGCGGCAGGGGGGATTTTTTGCGCATATATTCGCAGGTGCGGCAGATAATGGCGTTTAACCCAAAAAATGTAACCGCGCCGCCCAGGGTGCGCACAAACGCCCCGCCCGCAAGCGGCTGGCCGGACAGCCGGCGGAAGCCCACCAGCACGGCCTTCCATTGGCGGAAGAGCCAATAAACCGCAAACAGCCCGCCGCTGGCGGCGTTTAAAATAAACAAGGTTCCGGCGTGGATAAAATAAAACGTGTTGGAAAGCCCCAACTCTTTTAATTGGGTGCGGCGTTCGGTGCGCTTGGCTTCGCTGGCGTAGTCCCACTTTTTCAGGGTGAGCGCATAGGCGATATACAGGGCCGCCAAAACGGCGACCATTTGCAAAAATTGTTCCATAGGGTTATTATAAAAAATTTTTCCCCGCTTGTGGAAAAGCCCCCTTAAATACTAAAATATATATATCTTAATATTAGGACTATATAAACATATATGAATAACACCCGCGAGGACGTACGCAACGTAGCCATTATCGCCCACGTTGACCACGGCAAGACCACGATTGTGGATTCCCTATTAAAATTTGCCGGAGAATTTAAAGTAAAAGAAGACCAAGCCCAAGACACCGTTTTAGACTCTAACCCGCTTGAAAGAGAGCGCGGTATTACGATTTTGGCCAAGTGTACTTCTATCGGTTACAAAGGCCACACCATTAACATTGTAGATACCCCCGGCCACGCCGACTTCGGCAGCGAAGTGGAACGCGTATTGCGTATGGTGGACGGCGCTATCCTAATGGTGGACGCCGTGGAAGGCCCGATGCCGCAGACCCGCTTTGTACTGCGCAAGGCGTTGGCGTTAGGATTAAAGCCGATTGTGGTTATTAACAAAATGGACCGCGAACACGTCCGCCCCAGCGAAGTAGTGGACGAAGTGTTTAACCTTTTTATGGAACTTGGCGCAACGGACGAACAGTTGGACTTCCCGATTATTTACGCCTCCGGCCGCGCTGGCTGGGCGAGCCTGAAAATGGAAGAAAAGGGCAAAGACATCGCCCCCATTTTGGATACGATTTTGTCCCACGTTCCCGCGCCGGAAGCAATGCCGGATGCGCCCCTGCAAATGCAGGTTACGATGTTGGACTACAATAACTTTTTGGGCCACGTCGGTATCGGCCGCATTTTGGCTGGCAGCATTACCAAAGGTCAGCCCGTTACCCTTATTCACCCGGACGGCTCCACCACCAACGCCAAGGCCGCCAAAATTGAACGCTTTGTCGGTTTAGGCAAGGCCGAAGTGGAAAGCGCCACGGCGGGTGATATCGTTTCTATTGCCGGGTTGGAAGGAGTGGACGTGGGGGATACGATTTGCCGTCCCGACGCCTTAAAGCCGCTTCCGCCTTTGGCTATTGACGCGCCGACGATGTCTATGGACTTTATGGTCAACGACAGCCCGTTCTCCGGCCGCGAAGGTAAATTTGTTACCAGCCGCCACCTGAAAAACCGCTTGGAAAAAGAAGCCCAAACCAATGTGGGTTTGAAGGTGGAACAGTTGGAAGGCGAAGGCAAATTTAAAGTATATGGCCGCGGGGAACTGCACTTAACCATTTTGATTGAAAATATGCGCCGCGAAGGTTTTGAACTGGCCGTTTCTTCCCCAGAAGTAATTTACAAAGAGGAAAACGGGCAGATTTTAGAGCCTATGGAATACTTGATTTTGGATATCAAGTCCGAATACCAAGGCGCGGTGTTTACCTCGCTAGGAACGCGCGCCGCGAAACTGGAAAATATGGTGGCGGAAGGCGAGGACCGCTTGCGCTTGGAATATTTGATTCCGTCCCGCGCGCTTATCGGCTTTAAAAACGAACTTTTAACCAATACCCGCGGTACGGGTATTATGCACCACAGTTTTAAGGGCTACTATCCCAAAGTGAACCTGCCGGACTTGCGCCGCAACGGGGTGCTGATCGCCAAGGAAGACGGCGAAACCACGCCCTATGCCTTGTATGCGCTGGAAAACAACGGCGAACTCTTTTTGGGCCCGGGCGTAAAGGTATATGCGGGCGAAATCGTGGGGCAGAACTCCCGCTCCAATGACCTCGTGGTAAACCCCTGTAAAGCCAAACATTTAAGCAATATGCGCAGTAAAGCCAGCGACGAATCCTATGTGCTGACCCCGCCGCGCGTGATGAGTTTGGAACAGGCGGTGGAGTATATCGCGCCGGACGAACTGGTGGAAATTACGCCCCAATCCTTGCGTTTAAGAAAGAAAATCTTGTCGCACTTGTTGCGCAAACGCACGGAACGCGCCGAGGAAGAAGAAGCCTAATTGGGCGCCTAAAAAATATTTAAAGAGCCATACCTCTTTTGCGGTGTGGCTCTTTTTAGTACAAAAAAGCCGCAAGCCTGAAAACTTGCGGCGGTTTAATCTTATCCCAAAATTTAATGTTCAAACAGTTGGCCTAACTTGTCCAAAAAGCCCGTAAACAGCCCAGATTCCTTGGTTTGCACTACATTGCCAGTTTGGCTTTGCTCTCGGTCCAAGGCGTGGCGGAGCAACGATAATGCGCCCGTATAAGCCGGGTTATCAGCGGGGCAATCGGTTACCAGGTGGTCCACTATGCCCAGGCGTGCTTTTTTGGCGTTAAAAATGGTTTTGGCGGATTTAATTATTTGTTTGGTTGCGCCGCTTCCGCATAAAATCAAATTGGGGGCGGGGTGCTTTAAATGCAGGCAGAACGCCTGTAAAATTTCTTTGTTAATGCCGCGCAGCATTTGGGTTTCGGCGTCTTCTACCACTTCGTCCATAATTTCGTCCGCGCCCGGTTCGTAATCTTTCAGCACTTCTTGCGCGGTTTCCACATCGTTTTGCAATAGGTCAGCCACAAACTCCGCGCGGCGGTTTAAGCCGTAGGGCAGTTCCAGCCCGTCCAGCAAAATGCCTTTGTTGTATAGCAGTACGGAAACGGATTCCTCCCCTAGGTCTAACAGGAGTGCGCCAGCGTGTTTTTCGCCCTCGGTTACCAAGGTTTCGCCCAACGCCAGCGAGGACGGCAACAGCAGGTATTCCGGGCAGCGGCAGGCAGCCAATACATTGTTTAAATTGTTTAAGTGTGTTACCAGCGCGTAGGATAAAAAGGTACCGATTTCCAAGGTGAAGCCCGCCATCCCTTTGGGGTCCAAAATTCCGGCGTTTCCGTCAATCGTATATGATTGGGGGATAATATCTATCACCTCTAACGTGTCGCTTAAATTAATCGGCACGGAGTTGCGGATAGCCTCGTCTATTTCCTTATCGCCAATAATGCGGTTGCGGGTATCAATAGATTTAAAACCGCTGGAACTTTTAAAGGATAGAAAGTTGCCGCGCAGACCAACTACAACGGACGGCTCCCCGTTGATGTATTCGTTCATTTCCTCAAATACTTTGCTGATTCCTTCCTCGGCCCCGGCCATATCGCGCACAAACGCGCCGGAGAACGAGCGGCAGGTCCGCCGCAGGACGTGGCGTATGCGCAGGGTGCGAGTGTCGTCATCCAGCGAGGCCAAGGCGGCGGTAATGGTTGAGCCGTAGAAATCAAGCGATAAAATATTGCGGGGCATAGTAAATCCTTTATCCCATTTTATCAAATTTGGACCAATGTCAAATTTGTAGAGGGAGCGCGTTTTTTGTGCGTTAAGCAATTTATTAAATTCCCGTCGGAGCGGGGAGAATTTTGCGGGTAGGTGTGTGCGCTCCTCAGGGGGCGTCATCCCGGAGTGCTTTTATCCGGGATCTGTCGTTGCCGTGGTTGTCATCCCCGAGGAATTTAGTCGGGGATCTGTTGTTTCGTAAGAGGACAACCACGGCAAAAACAGATTCCCGACTACGACTTTCGGGAATGACAACTAAAAGGAAAAAGTTGTTATAAAAAGAGGTCATCCTGAACAGGTGGCCCGCAGGGTTTTCAGAATCTACTTTTGGGGCTTTTTGTCGTTGTTGTTTGGCAGTTGTTCATAAAGGGGTTGTTTTGTTTTTTTTTTTGTTAAAATTTTGATAAATTGCGGTGGTCGTACCCGGATGTATCCGCCGTATAAAAACGCGTATAAAAGGCCGTTTTGCTCAAATATAAAGGCCTTAACAAGGAGAAAAAATGAAAGAATTTATGAATACTTTATTCTTGTCGTCATCCTGGAAAGTTGTAGTCCAGGATCTGTTGTTATTAAAAAAGGAAAACGACAGATTCCCGATTAGAACACTCGGGAATGACCACAATAATAACGACAGTTCCCATAACCCTGCGGGCCGCACCCTAGCGGGCCGCCAATTCCTCGGGGATGACGGCAACAACCTTGCTTGGGGTAGCCGCACGGCAAGTGCCCTTGTCAAGCAGTTGGGTGCTGTGGTATTTATTTGTCTGTTTGCAACGGTAAATGCCCCGGCGGAAAATTTCCGCTGTGTCGTATAACCCGTCCCGTATGGGTGATTATGTCTATTTAAAGGTGGCCGATAAGGCTAATTTAAAGGGTGGTATTGAGTCTAATACAATGACGGTTCGCTCTGGTGGCACGGTGAGTGCGAGTTCGCCCAATTTAAATTATGACGTCCCCGCCGTAGTGGGCGCTTCGGGCTCCACCTTGGATATGCCGAACACGGCTATTCACGGAAGCAATGCTAATACTTATAACGGTTATCAGTCCGTAAACAGCGGTACGCCTAGTGCACTTTTGAATAATGTTTATGTAAACGGCGGACAAACAACGATTAAAAACGATTCGTATATTTCTACGTTAGACGCAGTAAATAGACTTAAACAAAAGGCGGCAACTCTGCGCGCTAATAAACTTTCAGTCAGCGGTTCGGAGAATGCGAGCCTTTACGACGGCGAGACGACGGACGGGTTTACGTTGGCTGGGAACGATATTCCGCAGCCGACGTCTTCGCACGTGAACACGGGTTCTGCATTAAGCAATTGCACGCTCAAATGGGAAGAGCGGGTAACGAGCGATAACCAAAAGGTAAAACTTTTGGCTTTGGTGAATTGCAATGGGGAAACTCCTAGTATTCCTGGTGATCCCGGACTGGAGCCTTTGGACCCTTGCGAAAATATTGCATACAAAGGCAGCCATAAGGCCGAGTGTTGTTTTTTAGCCCCTATGGAGCCGCCAGACGGGATATGTTATAAATGGGATTGGGTTTATGTTGTCGGTGGGGAGAGGTATGATGCGAGTTGTACACTCCCTGAAAGCAAAAAAACCTGTAATGTCGCCTGCTCTAGTCGATATCAACGTTGCGATGTAGAATATTGTAGTGACCGCCAGATGTTAATTACTGAGCATTATCAGTGTGGTGTCGTTAGAAACGGTTGGTAAAGAAGTTTTTCCACATAAAAACCGCCCCGGGAGATGTAAACCCCCGGGGCGGTTCCTTTAATAAATTTCCTTATTTAATAAGCCACGTTTTTAGCAGGTAGCAGGCGGCGGAAATCAGGGCCGCGGCGGGAATCGTAATAAACCAAGCCCACACAATGCGGTTGGCTACGCCCCAGCGCACGCACGACAAACGGCGCAGAGAGCCGATACCCACAATCGCGCCCGTAATCGTATGCGTGGTGCTGACGGGTACGCCCAACAAAGAGGCGATAAACAGCGAAATAGCCGAGCCAGACTCTGCGCAAAAGCCGTCCACCGGGCGCAAGCGGGTAATCTTCTGCCCCATTGTTTTGACAATTCTCCACCCGCCGGAAAGTGTGCCGAGCGCAATAGATCCGTGGCACAAAAGTACCACCGAAAGCGGCACAATAAACGCGCCTTGTGCTACTTGGTGCATTTCTTCGTGTGTGAGCAGAAAGTCCCGGATGGGGGCCGCTTCCTGCCCGGCAAGTCCGCCCAAAAGGAGCATACTGATAATGCCCATAGTCTTTTGCGCGTCGTTGCCACCGTGGCCCAAGGAATAAGCGGCGGCGGAGAGCAATTGCCCTTTGCGGAAGAAATGGTCCACCTTGTAGGGATTAAACGGGCGGCAAATGTTAAAGACTACCGTGCCGATAATAATGCTGAGCAAAAAGCCCAAGAGGGGGGATAAAAAGATAAATAGAATCGTCTTTAAAATCCCGCCTGCAACGAGGGCATTTAGCCCGCCCTTTACAAAGCCTGCCCCGATGAGGCCACCGATGAGCGCGTGCGAGGAACTGGACGGCAAGCCCCACCACCAAGTAAGGATGTTCCAACCGCAGGCTCCCATTAATGCGCCAAAGACGAGGTTGGCGTCCACAAAGTGAATATCCACAATGCCCGCGCCGATGGTTTTGGCTACGCCTGTATGAAAGACCAAAAAGGCTACAAAGTTAAAAAACGCCGCCCACGCCACCGCCACCTTGGGCGATAACACGCGCGTGGAAACCACCGTAGCCACTGAGTTGGCCGCATCGTGGAAGCCGTTTAAATAATCAAAGAATAACGCCAAAATAATTAGGAAGATAATCCACAACATAGCGGGCTCCGTTAATTATTTTTAACCAAAATAGATTCCACCATATTGGCGGCATATTCGCAAAAGTCGGTTACCGTTTCGCCCAGTTCGTAGAGTTCCTTTTGTTTCAAAATCATAATGGGGTCTTTTTCGTTTTCAAACAAATAGGTAATAGCTTCGTCGCGCAGGACGTCGCCCTCGTTTTCCAAGCGGTTGATTTCCACGCATTGGATAAGGGTTTCCTTCATATTTTTGTTGCTGCGCAGGGACGAAAGGGCCTTTTGGAGCGCCTTGGAGGTTTGGGCAATGGTATGCCCCATTTTTTTGCTGTATTCGGTCGGCTTTTGGATTTTGTACATACAAAAGCGGTTCGCCAGCAGGTAAATGCTATCTACAATATCGTCCAAGCGGTTGGCTAGGGCCAAAATATCCTCGCGGTCAAACGGGGTGATAAAGGTTTCGTTTAACGTGTTAATGGTGGTGTGGGTGAGTTCGTCGCCATAGTGTTCAATTTCGTGCATTTCGCGGATGTTTTCGGGGGTAAAGTCTCCGCTGTCAACGAGTTTTTTGTAAAACTCGGCCGCGCGGACGATATTTTCGCCCTGCTTATCAAACAAATCAAAAAACTTTACTTCTTTGGGTAAGAACATAAGTATGCTCCAATTAATTTTTTTTCGTTCATCTTGCATCTTGCGGGCCCGGTGCGAACCTGCTTCGGCCGGGAGGGTTACATCTGTACTGCTTTTTACTTTAAAAAAACGCCCGTTTGAATAACCAAACGGGCGCACACAAAACTACTTGTTTAACTCCTGCTTTAACTGCTCGGGCAAATTAACGGCTGCCTTTAACAGGAAGGGGCGTTTTTTAACCTCTTCTATAAAGGCCGCATCGCGCAGTTTGTTGCGGTAGTCTTTCTCTTGGAAGATATAGCGGAACTTGGTATATACATCATACGTTCCGGCCAAGAGGGCCACAATATCTTGCACGCCGACGATTTCTTCATCGGTCGGGATGACAAAGATTTTCACCGGCGAATTGTCGGCGGAAATGCGGCACTCGGCTTTGTTGGTGTCGGCGGCGTTGTTGCGCTCCTCGTCCAAGATAATGCCAAAGTTTTCAAGGCCTTTTAAAATCATTTCGCGGATGTTGGTGGCTCTTTCGCCCACCCCGGCGGTAAAGACAATGCTGTCCAACCGGCCCAAGGCGGCCATATACGCGCCAATGTACTTTTTAACGCGGTAGGATTCCACTTCCAAGGCCAGTTTGCACAGTTCGTCGCCGTTGGCGGCACCCTTGCGCACGTCGCGCTGGTCGGCAAAGCGGTCCCCGGTCAGGGCGTACATACCGCTCTTTTTATTTAAAATGGTGTACATTTCGTCCGGGCTCATATTGAGTTTCTTCATCATATGGAAGCAGATGGACGGATCCATATCGCCCGAGCGCGTGCCCATCACAAGGCCTTCTAACGGGGTTAAGCCCATAGAGGTATCCAAGCATTGGCCGTTCTTTACGGCGGTTACGCTGGCGCCTGCGCCAATGTGGCAGACGATGGTGTTTACCTCATCCACATTCTTGCCCAATAATACGGCGGCGCGGCGGGAAGTATATAAAACAGAAGAGCCGTGGAAACCATAGCGGCGGATTTGGTAATCGGTGTACCATTTGCGCGGCAACGCATACATATAGGAGGCCGCAGGCATCGTCTGGTGGAAGGCGGTATCCATTACGCAAACGTGCGTAACGTTGGGCAGCAGGGCGCGGGCGGCTTCAATACCCATAATGTGCGCCGGGTTGTGCAAGGGGGCCAAGTCGGAAATGTTTTTCAGTTCCGCTACTACGCTGTCGTCCACGATGACGGATTTGGCAAATTTACCGCCGTGCACGATGCGGTGGCCTACTGCGCTGATGACGTTTACGTTTTCAATTACGCCGTGTTCCTTATCGGTCAGCGTTTCAATCACCAGGTTAATGGCGTCTTTGTGGTCTTTGCAATTTCTTTTTAATTCAAAGGAGGGGTATCCGTTGCGGTCCTGGGAGATGAAGGAACCGTCAATGCCGATGCGTTCTACCGCGCCGGCGCAAAGGCTTTTCTTCTGGTCCCAGTCATATACACTGTACTTGACGGAAGAACTGCCGCAGTTTAAAAACAATATAATCATTTGGTTTAGAATCCTTATATAGGGCTCCCGCAGGAGCGGAATTTTGAAGGAAAATCCTTCCTCATTATTATTGTAGCAAAAAGAAACGCGGCGCGTTTGGATTTATAAAGCAAGAACCCCGGGGCGGACCCGGGGTTCTGTTGCGGTTACAAATAAGATTAGTGCGCCTTTTTAAGCGTCAAAACGCCGTCTTCAAAGAACCACTCTTCAATAAGCGCGCCCGTTTCGCTGAATTTTTTGGTTACGCCGTGGGGTTTTCCGTCCTTGTGGGGGGAGATAAGCGCAATCGTGCCGTTGGGGTGGTAAATAATTTTATCGCCCACGATTTTATCGTTCTTATAGGTGCACTCGGAGCGCAAATCGCCGTCGGGCGTATAGACCTTGCTCACGCCGTTTAAGTAGCCCTTTTTGTATTCGGCACTTTCCAATACTTTGCCGTCCGGGTAGTATTTTACTTCTTTGCCGTCTTGGATGTCATCCACGTACGACAATTCCTTATACAGGCGGCCCGTCGGGTGGAAGACGCGGGCTTTGCCTTCCAGCATACCGTCTTTGTAAAATTTTTCAATGCTTACTTTGCCGTTTTCAAAGTAAATTTTGCAAATGCCGTTTCTCTGCCCGTTTTTAAATTCGCACTCAAAATAGACTTTGCCGTTTTCAAAAAATTCCTTTACAATCCCGTCGGGCATCGTGCCGGAGTGTTTTTCAATATCCAGATTTTTATCCAAAGTTTCCTGATACACTTCCTTCCCGTCCACATAGTAAGTGCGCACAAAACCGACGTGCAACGGGTCGTTTAAACTGGTTGTCTTTCTAATGATATCTACCATATGCTTATTTCTCCTCCGACGCATTTTTGGCCGCTATATAGCCCGAGGCCCAGGCAAAATGTAAATTAAATCCGCCGCTTTTTCCGTCCACATCCAATAATTCGCCCGTGATAAACAGCCCCGGGCATTTAAGGGACTCAAATGTATTATAGTTTATTTCTTTCGTGTTTACACCCCCTGTCGCGGCCATTGCTTCGGTCCACGGGCGCAAGCCTACGGCCGTAAGTGGCCACGCGGTGAGTGTTTCCCCTATACGTTTTAAACTGTTTGGGGTTTGCTCACGCATAGGGATATTTTTACGAAGCCCTATAAAATCAATCAGCAAATTAGCAATGCTTTCGTGCAAAATCCCGGCAAAAAAGTCCTTGGGCTTTCTATCGGGGAATTGTTTTAGGCGTTCTTCCAAGAATTTTTTAGGTTCCTTTATTTGCGGGAAAAAGTTAATCGTAAGCGGCACATTTCCGTGCGTTAGTGCGCGCGATACGGCGGAACTAACGTTAAGTACCGCGGGGCCGTTTACACCGTAATTTGTAAAAAGAATTTCGCCTTCCGCCCGGGCTAGCAGGGTTTTATCCTGCCAGGCCGACAGTACCACTTGGCTGCGGATACCCGTCAAGCGGGCGACAGCGGTTTCCTTTACACAGAGCGCGCTTAATGTGGGGCGCGGCGTGATAAGGGTATGGCCCAGTTTTTTGGCGAGTTCGTAGCCCGCGTTTGTGCCCGTTAGTTGCGGGTACGCGCACGAACCGCACGCAAGCACCAATTTTTTGGCCTGAAAGGTTTGGCCTTGCTTAGTAGAAAGTAAAAAGGTTTTGCCGTGCTTTACGCGGATTACTTCTTGCCCGGTTAAAAGTTCGGCCCCGGCCTCTTTTACGGCCAGTTTAAGGGGTTCGGCTACGGCGGTGGATTTGCCCGTCTGCGGGAAAATGCGTCCCAAGGCTTCCTCTTGCGTGAGTACGCCCAACTGGTGGAAATAATCAAGCGCGTTTTGGAACGAAAATTGTTTTAAGGCGGACGAAATTAACTCCGGGTCCGCGTGGTAGTATTCGGGCGAGACGTTGGCGTTTGTCAGGTTGCAGCGGCCGTTGCCGCTAACCAAAATTTTGCGTGCGGGCAGGGCGTCTTTTTCCAACAAAAGCGTTTTTTTGCCGCGGCGAGCGCACTCCCGCGCGCACATTAGCCCGCTGGCACCCGCACCGATAATAATTACGTCGTAGATAGGCAAATTCATTTCATACAGTTTAGCAAAAAAAGAGGCGCTTTTCACTCTTGACAGTCCGCCGGGTAAGTATATACTATAAAAAGTAGCCAAAAAGGAGGGGTTTATGAGAATTGGATTTTTACTTTTTATTTTAGGATTGAGCGTTACCGCTTCTGCCCAAATGTACCGCGTGGGGGGAACCTCGCGCGCGAGTTTCGGCTCCCAACAAACGGAAGAGTCTTCTTCCGCACCTGCCACGCGCACTTTTAGCAGTTACGGCGCGCGCCAGCAACGCACGCAACGGAGCAATAATTCCCAGCCGTCTGCTTCCACCGCACAGGCGGATGTTTCCGCCACCCGGCAGACTGCCCCGGCAACAACAGGCAACGCGGCCCCGCAAACTCCGGCCGCGGGTAAAGGGGGGAAGGCAGACCAGAAGGCCGATAAAAATCAAAAGGCCGACCCCAAAGAGGGGGATAAAAAGGATAGTGGCGACCAACAGCAAGCGCAAGCCGCCGCAATGAGCCAAGTGCAAGCAATGATGAACAGTTTTGGGCTTTCCGCCCCGCAAACGGGCGTGCCGCAGGCGTGCGGACAAAAGGACCAAAAGACCGCTGGTAACCGGGGCAATACTTCCCGCGCGGGGAGTGCAGCTTCGTCTAACCGTGGCGGCTCCGCAAATAAGGGCGGCGGAGATAACAACGCGGCTCCGGCGGCAGGTGTGCCGGATATGTCCGCCATAATGCAGGCGGCAAGTGCCGGGCAGATGCCGGACTTATCGGCCCTAATGGGCGGCCAGAGCGCTGGGAAAAAATAAAGCGTAGATAATTTAGACTTAAAAAATCCCCGGGCGAGTGCCTGGGGATTTTTATCTTGACTCTTTGCAAACGGAACTTATACTATATAACAAGGAGAATAAAATGAACCGTTTTCTTATGATTAGTTGTATAGTGCTGAGTGCGCCCGCGTTGCAGGCGGCTCCGGTTACGCAGGTTTCCGTGTCCCGTCCGACGACCTCGGTGTCAGTTTCGCGTCCAACCACGGGGGTTGTTTCTACAAAACCCACTACCGCCGTACAGGTAAAAAAGCCGACAACCTCGGTTACTGTTTCCAAACCGGCCACGTCCGCTTCGTCCAGCCATCCGGTTACAATGCCCTCCGTCAGCCGTCCGGCTACTACGGTGGAAGTTTCCCGTCCGGAAACGCAATCCTCCGCCACCCGCCCTACAACGGGGGGAGAAAAAGTGGTTGCCAAAACGGGGAGCAACACTTCGGCTGCGGGCAAAAAGGCCGTTGCTCCAATGTCTCAGGCCCAAACCTCTATGAGCAATTACCAGCCGATGAAGGCAAAAGATTTTAAGACAACTAAACCGCAGCAGGCGGCGCAGTTAAGCGGGGGAGACACTGGTTTGCAACCGTCGTCCGCTGAACAAGCCGCCAAGGCTTCGGCCGCGGCTTCTATGAGCGTAGCCAAAGGCAAGGACCCGTCCGCTGCCACCGCGCAGACGATTCAAGGGCAAAATTCGGGTGCGGGCTCAGCCTTGTTAAACTTGCTTAAACAAAAAGCCGCCGGAAATACCGCCAAATAATCTAAGTCCAAAAAATTACCCCGCTAATTTGTGTTAGCGGGGTAAAATAAAGTCCATTTTTTCTACATTGTTTTGCCAAATTCCAAGGCTTCTTTCAGTTTGCCCGTTTTGATAATTTCGCCCGGCGCTCCTACGCCGCCCGCCAAAACCATACCGCGGTCCTTCCAGCCCAAATAGTTGGCAATGCTGTGATAAGTGGCTTTTAGACCGTCATAGTCGCCGTCTTTTTCGGTGCCTTCGGCCGCGGCCAGCAGAACGCACTCTTTAATTTTCAGTTTGCGCGGGGCAATGTCCTTCATATACGCATACAATTTATCAATAGCGGCCTTTAACTGCGCGCTCATCGTAAACCAATACAAGGGTGTGCAAAATACCAGCATATCGGCCTCTTCCAACATCGGGGCCAATTTGTCAAAGTTATCTTTAAACACGCACGGCTCCTTGGCGGACCAGCATTTGTCGCACGCGTGGCACGGAAGCACCGGGTGAAAAGCCGTCTCAAACACTTTTACCGTGTGGCCCGCAAATTTGGCCCCTTGAATAAACGCATCCGCAAGGAGAGCCGAATTGCCCAGTTGGCGCGGGCTGCCCGTAAGCACTAAAATATTTTTACCCATATAAAAAAGTCCTCCAAACCCTCCGCCCTTTTAAGCGGAAAAAGAATATTTAGATTATAGTTTTTTGCCTGCGTTTTGGCAAGTATAAAAAAGTCCGTTTTTCCCAATACAAAAAACGCCCCGCAAGTGTATGAAAAATTGATAAAATATACCTATGCAAACTACTATCTGCGCCTTGGCCAGCGGTATGGGCGGAGCGGTGGCGTTAATTCGCCTCTCCGGCCCGCAGTCGCTCGCCTTATTTTTAACGCTTGCCCACCGCCAAACGGCGCCCGAGCCGCGCAAACAAATTTTCTGTACGCTTTACGACGGTAACGACGTGCTGGATAAAGCCTTGGTAACGTATTTTAAAGCCCCGCACTCTTACACCGGCGAGGACGTGGTGGAATTTGCTGTCCACGCGTCGCCTTACATCAAGGGGCGGCTTTTGGAACTGCTGTGCGAAAACGGGGCCTCTATGGCGCGGCGGGGGGAATTTTCCCAACGGGCGTTTTTAAACGGGAAAATGGATTTAGTGGAAGCGCAAGGCCTGTGCGATTTAATCGCTTCGGGCAATAAACAAGCGCACAAACTGGCTATGGACTCGCTGGACGGAAAATTGTCCGCGCGCCTGGCCGATATGAAGACCAAACTTTCCGAACTCTTGGCGCAGATAGAAGTCCGCCTGGACGATGTGGATGAGGAAATGACGCCGCTGTCCGACGGGTTTGTATCGGGCGAAATAAACGCGGTACTGGCGCATATCAAGGCGTTGGCTGACACCTTTTCCGTCGGAAAATATATTAAAGACGGCCTCAAAACCGCTATTGTTGGCGCACCCAACAGCGGTAAATCCAGTTTACTAAACGCCCTTGTCGGCTTTGACCGGGCAATAGTTTCCTCCGCCAGCGGAACTACGCGGGATACGGTGGAAGAAACGCTTGAAATTAACGGGCAAAAAATCATTTTGACTGATACCGCAGGCATCCGCGAACACGCCTTGGACCCGGCGGAAAAAGAAGGGATGAAGCGCAGTTTGCGTGCAATGCAGGGCGCGGACCTGATTTTATTTGTGTTGGATTCTTCCCGCGCGCTTACGCAAGAGGAAAAAGATTTATGGCAGGATATCCGCCGCCAACAAAAGCGCACCCTTATCGTGCTGAATAAAACCGATGCCGTACAAGCCCCGGTTTGCCCGCTGGCGGAGTGCGGAAATTATACGGTTTTGCCCGTATCTTGCAAAACGGGCGACGGGTTAAATGATTTAAAACAGGCCATTACCGCCGACATTACCGAAGCGCAAACGGCGGACGGGCTAATGATTTCCAACCTGCGCCATTACGAGGCATTAATCAACGCACAAACCGAGTTGGAAAGCGCGTTAATCCGCTTGGCCGCCCACGCGGGGGGCGAAATTTACGCCGAGCACCTGCGCCGCGCGCTTAATTATTTACAAGATTTGATTGGAGAGGTAACACCCGATGACGTACTGGGGATTATCTTTTCCAAGTTCTGTATGGGGAAATAAATGTTTGTTTGCGAAGATAAGTATGACGTGATTGTAATCGGGGGCGGGCACGCCGGGTGCGAAGCCGCCTTGGCTTCGGCCAAATTAGGGGCTAAAACGCTCCTGCTTACCCAAAGTTTAGATACGGTGGCCCAAATGTCCTGCAATCCGTCCATTGGCGGAATTGCCAAAGGGCAAATTGTGCGCGAAATTGACGCCTTGGGCGGTGCTATGGGCCGCGTAACGGACCACGCCGCCCTGCATTACCATATGCTTAATACGGGCAAGGGCCCGGCGGTGCACTCTCCGCGCGTGCAATGCGATAAAAAAGTTTACCAGTTTACCTTTAAACATTTTTTGGAATTACAGCCCAATTTGGACATTATGCAGGACGAAGCCGTCAAAATTTCTACCTCGGATAACGGCGTAAACGGCGTGCTGACCCTGCGCAATACCTTTTACCATACCAAGGCCGTCGTCCTGACGACGGGCACTTTTTTGGCGGGGACCATACACATCGGTACCGAAATGTTTAAGGGCGGGCGCTATAATGATATGCCGTCTGACGGGCTTGCCAAAAACTTGCGCGAAGATTTACATTTGCATATGCTGCGCTTTAAAACGGGTACGCCGATGCGTATTAACGCGCGCGGGCTGGATTATTCCAAATTCCGCTTGCAGCCGTCGGATAACCCGTTGCAGCCGATATCCCACTTTACCGATGTAAAAGCCCAACAACAGCGCCAGTTTTTAAGTTGCCACATTACCCGTACCACTTTGGAAACGGATAAAATTCTGCGCGCCAATTTCCAACGCTCGGCTATGTACAGCGGGCATATCCACGGGATGGGGCCGCGCTATTGCCCGTCGGTAGAGGATAAAATTAAAAAATTCCCCGATGTTACCAGCCACCCGCTGTTTTTGGAGCCTGAGGGCTTCCACACGGAGGAATATTATATACAGGGCTTTTCTACCAGTATGCCCGAGGATGTGCAGCGCGCCTTGATAAAGTCCGTGCCGGGTATGGAAAAAGCCTCTATCACCCGCCCCGGTTACGCGGTGGAATACGACTTTTCCGACCCGCGCGATTTGTTCCCGTCCCTGGAAAGCAAACTCGTGCCCAACTTGTTTTTAGGCGGGCAGATTAACGGTACGACCGGTTACGAAGAAGCCGGCGGACAAGGTTTAATGGCGGGTATCAATGCGGCCTTAAAAACCTTGGGCAAGGAGCCCTTTGTCCTGCGCCGCGATGAAGCCTATATTGGCGTACTGATTGATGATTTGGTAAATAAGGGTGTAAACGAGCCCTACCGTATGTTTACCTCTCGCGCCGAATACCGCATTTTACTGCGTAACGACAATGCGGACTTGCGCTTAATGCCCCACGCCTTTGAACTGGGGTTACTGGAAGAAAAATATAAAGTGCCGTTTGAAAAATACCGCGCCCTGTGCGAGAAATTAATTGAACATCCCGGCGCGCAAGTGGACGAAGCCGACGAAGATTTGTTCCCGTGGACGGTGGAAAAAGCCCGTACCCACGCCGATATTCACAATAAATACGCAGGATACTACGAGCGTAACAAAAAGGATGCCGAAAAACTGGCGGAAATGGATAATATCAAAATCCCGGAAGGGTTTGACCCGTCCTCTGTGCGCGGCATTTTGTTTGAAAGCGCCCAAAAACTGCGCGAGGTAAAGCCGCAAACCTTGGGGCAGGCCGGGCGTATCCCGGGCGTAACCCCGGCGGATTTACAGTTGCTGGCGGTGCATATTGAACGCTACCGGAGACTCAAAAATGCTCAAAACGCTGACTGATTTTGCTAAAACGCTTAATTTGCCACTTACCCCGGCGCAGGCTGAAAAAATGCTGGCTTACGCCAACTTGGTTTGGGGCAAAAAGGACTTTTTAAACTTAACTAGCGCGGCTGATTTAAACGAAGTTATCACCCGCCACATTTGCGACGGCCTTACCGCGGCGGCCAAAATAAACGGCCTGCTACACGCTAAAAAGGTGGCCAGTCCGCAGGTGGCCGACGTAGGCGCGGGGGCCGGGTATATTGGTATTACGGTGGCGCTTGCCTTGCCGGAAATTCAGGTAACGCTGGTAGAAAGCATTGAAAAGCGTTGCTCGTTTATGAACTGGGCCCTTATGCAACTGGGCGTTAAAAACGCTAAGGTAAAACAGGCCCGCTTGGGGCAGGGGACTTCGTTTGCGTTTGATTTTGTAACCGAGCGCGCTATGGGGCAACTGCCCGATATATTGGAAATTTGTTTAAGCGCGCTTAAACCGGGAGGAGTGTTTATTGCTTTTCAGGGCGAACACCCGCAGGCGGATATGTGCCACCCGGAAAAATACCAAGGAATTTTGCTCGGCGTAGAGCGTTATACCTTGCCGGATGACGGTAAAAAGCGTCATTTGGCGTTGTTTGGAAGAATTTAATGGATACCTTTAAAAAGTTAGCCTGTCTTGCGCTGATACTTGCGGTGATGTTGTGCACACCGCACGTCTTGCGTTCGTTCGGGCTGACGGCCAAGGACGTGGTAAACGCCTTGTTCTCGGAAACGCCGCGCGAGGATGCCGTTCCGCTCCCGGTGCCCGAAAAGGAAGCCCCGGCTCCCGCCGTGGACCCCAACCGCGGGCACGCGCGCGAAAACCGGCCCGATATTTCGGTGCCGCCCCCGGCTTCGGCCTCGGCTGTGGAATATTCGCCCGAGGAGGAAAAGAAATTTAACGAAATGATTTCCGGTTTGGAACACGTGGCTTTAAATGCGCCCAAGAGCGAAGGGGCCGCCTTGGAAGCCGTACCCGTTCCAGCCTACCGCCCGACGGATTCGGCGCATAAGGTGCGTTGGTCTCCGCCACCGCCCGGCTTTTTAACGGCAGATACGTTTAACTATTTAATTTACCGCGAAAAAAATCCCGTTACGGAAAATATCAAAACGGTGTTGGATACGATTCACGGTAATTTGATGCTGGATTTAACCCCGTTTACGCTGGTTATCAAGCCCAACAAAATTTTGGTTATGCTGTTTGGCGAAAAGGACAGTTATATGAGTTTTACCAAGCGTCCGGCGTGGTCGGGCGCGTCTTCGGACTTGCGGGCCGATACAATGTATGTAATAGAGGGCAATAGTTTTTACCCGCTTTCCGTACACGAACTGACGCATTTGTATTTTGACGGGTACTTCTTGCCTACGATATCCCCGTTGTGGCTGTCCGAGGGGATGGCGGTATATATGCAGATTTACGCCACCAAGCAAAAGCCCAGTTGGGTGGACAGAAGCCTCTTGCGCATTGTGCAGGGTACTTATATTCCGCTGGAAGAAATGACCCAAACCGAGGATTTAAGCCAATACCCTAACGATAAAGCGGAACTGTGGTACACGCAGGCGTATAGTTTGGTGGATTATTTGTTAAACTCCCGCACGCGGGACGAATTTTATAAATTAAGCACGGAAATAAAGGCCAAAACCCCTTTGCATCAGGCCTTGTACCGCGCGTTCGGTATGCCCTTTAATAAGGTGAGCGTATTGGAAAATGTGTGGCTGCACGATTTGCAAAAGGCGTATCAGGCGGGCAAACTGGTTTCGCCCCAAAAAACGCCCGCACCGCAGAAGCCGGCCGCTGCTAAAAAGCCGGAACCTGCCAAACAGCCGCAGGCCGCCACTAAACCGGCCCCCAAACCGCAGCCCAAAAAGGCGCCCCAGCAAACGAAGATTAACAAATTGCAAATGGTGCCTGTGATGAAGTATTAGGAGAATTTTATGACAGAACAACTTTGGACCCATATCCCCATTATGGCCGCGCAGATAGCGGACTATTTGCTTACCAATTTTGAAGGCACTTATATTGACGGAACCTTGGGCCTTGGCGGGCATACCAAGTATTTTTTAAGCCACTTGGGCGCGCGTGCGTGCGTGTTGGGCTTTGATAAGGACGAGGAAGCCCTGAAAATGGCCCAAGAACGCGTAAACGACCCGCGTTTAAAAGCGTTTCATAAAAGTTATACCGAGGCTCCGGCGGTGCTGAAAGAATTAAATCTTCCGGGGGCGGACGGCGCGCTGTTTGATTTGGGGTTAAGTTCTTACCAGTTGGATAACCCGGCGCGCGGATTTAGCATTTTGCGCGACGGCCCTCTGGATATGCGCTTTGACAAGCAAAATCCGTTAAGTGCGGCCGTTATCGTAAACACTTGGCCAATGGCGGAATTGGAGCGCGTTTTGACCCAATACGGCGAGGAACGCAACGCTACTAAACTTGCGCTTGCCATTATGCACGCCCGCAAGGAAGCCCCCATTGAAACCACCCAGCGCTTAAAAGAGGTGGTGGAAACAGTGTACGGCCCCAAGCGCGGTAAAACGCACCCGGCCACGCAAACCTTTCAGGCGTTGCGTATTGCCTGTAACCGGGAATTAGAATCGGTGGAGCAGGTGCTCAACTCGCTGGCGGAAATCATTAAGCCGGGCGGCCGGGCGGCTATTTTAACCTTCCACTCGTTGGAGGACCGCTTGGTAAAGACCCATTTTAAGGCCTTGGCGCAAAGCGGGGAGTGGAAACTGGTTACCAAGCACGCCCTCGCGCCGGATTACGCAGAAGTCCGCCAGAACCGCCGTGCCCGCAGCGCCAAATTGCGCGTAATTGAAAGAGTGAAAAAATGAAATACTTTGTGTTATTATTTATCTTGTGTTTGTTTGGTTTTATGGTGGCGGCGATGCGTATTGAAATTAACCGCTCGGGCCGGGCGATTAGCCAGGTACAAAACGAGGTGGAAATTAAAGAAGCCCGCAACCAATATTTGGAACTGGAAATTGCCCGCTTGTCCGGGCCCCAGCACGTTACGGCTTACGCGCAGGAAAAGTTGGGTTTAGTACCTGCCAAGCCGCACGAAATTATTATTTTGGACGATAAATAAGTATGTTTAAAAGACCCCTCTCATCCCCGGATGTATTTAACGTCAAAAGCCGGATGAAGATTGCCGTAAGGCTCATTTTAGTTGCGCCGCTGCTGATTTTTTGCAAACTCTTTTATATGCAAACCTTCCAGCACGACGAGTTTTCGGATAAGGCGGAGCGCGCCATTTATAACTATCTGGCCGAGGACCGCCTGCGCGGAAAAATTCTGGACGTAAACGGACGCGTGTTGGCTGAATCGGTCCGCACGCACTCCTGCGGCATAAATAAACGCTATGTAAAGAATAAAGACAAAACAGTAGCCTTTTTATCCGAAACCTTGGGTTTACCCAAATCATTTATTTTAAATAAATGGAAGACTTCGGCCAATTTCTTTTTTTTAGCGAAGAAAATCAAGCCGGATAATTACATTAAAATTTCTCAAATTATGCGCACTTCGCTGGGGCAAGGTTTGGAACTTTCTCCTGAATACACGCGTATTAACCCGTATAAGGATAGCGCGTTGGATATTATTGGAAAGTCAAACTCCAAAAACTTGGGGCTCTCCGGCGTGGAGCAAATGTTCAACCGTGAACTCAGCCAGGATATCAGCAAAAAGCGCGCCAAACGCGCCCGCCGCGGCGAAATCATTTACGATAGAAAATTAAAAGAGGAACTTTCCGTCGCTAACGTTTATTTGACGATAGACGAGGTCGCCCAGTTCTATGCCGAAACCGCCCTCAAACGCGCGGTGGATTCCGTAGGGGCCGAACACGGCATTGCAATTGTGCAGGAACCGAAAACGGGCAAAATTTTGGCCGCCGCTTCCTACCCGGTTATAGACGGTCAGTCCTTGGCGTTCCAATTTACTTATGAGCCGGGTTCCACCTTTAAAACGATTGCCGTTTCCTCTGCGCTGGATGCGGGTGTCGTCAGCGTTACGGACAGTATTGATATGGAAGGCCGCCGCTGGGAAGTGGCCCGCGGGGTCGTTGTGCGCGATAACCAGCACAAAAAGGATTTCCTTTCTATTCCCGAGATTATGCAACTTTCCTCAAACATCGGCGCCGGGAAAATTGCCGTAGAATTGGGCGCCAAAAACCTGTTCTATTATATTAAGGCCTTCGGCTTTGGCACCAAGACGGATATTAACTTTAACGGCGAGTCCAAGGGCAATGTTCCCCCGTATAACAAATGGACCAAAGTAGATACCGCCACTAAGGGGTATGGCTACGGGGTGGCCGTTACGCCTATCCAGTTGATTAACGCCTATTCCGCGGTGGCAAACGGCGGCGTGCTGATGCAGCCGCATCTGATTGACCGCATTGAATACGCGGGCGGCAAGGTGGAAAAACTTTCCAAACCCGTAAAAATCCGCCGCGTCTTGCGCGAGGAAACCTCTCAAACGATGATAAAAGTATTGGAAAGCGTGGTAGAGGCCGGCTCGGGTAAGCGCGCGCGCATTGCGGGCTATACAGTGGCCGGAAAAACGGGTACGGCTGAAAAATTGAGCAAAGAGGGGGGGTACGCCAAGCGAAGCCATATTGCTTCGTTCTGCGGTTTTGTGCCCGCCAGCGACCCGCAATTTACGATTTTAGTAGTATTGGATAACCCCGCCAAATACACCTTTGGCGGTACTGCCGCCGCTCCGGCCTTTAAAGAAATTGCCGAGCGGCTGCTGGCCTTAAAGGGCGTCCCACCCGACCAGTTGGACTTTGAGCCGGGCGCCAAGATTTGATTTAGTAAGGAGACCGTATGAAACTTAATTTGTCTGTCCGCAAAATTGCGGAAATTACTGGGGCGGAACTTATTTCACCCGCGCCGGACACACTTGTAACCGCTTTTGTTACCGATTCGCGCGTGGTGGCCCCGGGCGATGCGTTCATCGCCTTGAAAGGCCAAAAGCACGACGCCCGCAAATTTATCCCTGATGTGCTTGCCAAAGGGGCAAGCGTTATCTTGGCCGAAAAAGGCTTTGACGTACCCAAAAATTCCAAGGCGTCCTTTTTGCTGGTGGATGATTCGTTAAAGGCGCTCCAAGCCCTTGCCAAATACCACCGCTTAAACAGCACCTTAAAGGTGGCCGCTATTACGGGCTCCAACGGTAAAAGCACCACCAAACAAATGCTTCGCGCCATTTGCGAAACCGCGGGCGAAACGGCCGCCAATATGGGTAATTTTAACAACCAGTTCGGCGTGCCCTTTTCCTTATTGGAAATCCAGCCCAAACACAAATTTGGCGTGTTTGAACTGGGCGCTTCCCACCCCGGCGATATTTTGGAAACGGCCTCTTTGGCGGTGCCGGATGTGGCGGTAATTACCAATGTGGGGCCGTCCCACCTGGAATTTTTCCACGATTTGGAAACCATTTATAAAACCAAAACCGAAATTGCCCAATGTTTAAATTTCGGCGGAACCTTGGTGTATAACGCCGACGATGAATATTTATCCCGCCTGAAAACGGAGTTTAAGGGCAAAAGTTTGTCCTTTGGCTTTCACCCGGGGGCGGACTTGCAGATTTTAGATACCGAAAAATTCTCGTTTACCTATAAGGGCGAAGCCTATGTGCTGGATTTGAATTTGGCCCGCCACGATAAGTTAAATGCGGCGGCGGCCGCTGCGGCGGCTATTGCATTAGGCCTGTATATGGATAATGTAAAGAAGGGGCTGCTTTCCTTTACGCCGATGCCGATGCGTATGGAACATTTGCATAAAAACGGCGTGGAATTTATCTTGGATTGCTACAACGCCAACCCGGCCAGTATGAAGAACGCCCTAGAAATTTTGGGCCGCGCTTGCGACGAGCCGCGCGTAGCGGTGCTGGGTGATATGAAGGAACTGGGCGAAACCTCCAAGGAATACCACCGCCTGGTGGCCAGAGAGGTGCTTGATAACCACATTAATTATTGCTTTTTGGCGGGGCCGGAAATGAAATACGCCTACGAAAAATTGCAAACCGCGCCGGGCGTAAAGGTATTTTACGCCGAAACGCCCCAGGGCTGGACGGGCGAGTTAAAAAAGGTGCTTGCCAAGGGGGGAACCTGCCTAGTTAAAGCGTCCCGCTCTATGAATTTTGAAAATATTTTAAAGGAGATTTAACCCGTGCTTTATTATTTATCGCAATTTACTGATAATCTTAGTTTTTTAAATATATTTAGTTACATCACTTTCCGCACCGGGGCGGCGATATTTACGTCCTTTTTCCTGACGCTTCTTATCGGCCCCAAGGTGGTGGCCAAGTTGCGTTCCTACAAAATCCAGCAGATTGAACGCCAATACGGGCCCGCTTCCCACTTGTCTAAAAGCGGTACGCCAACAATGGGCGGGCTGCTGATTTTTGTCAGTTTGATTGCCAGTGTTCTTCTGTGGGCGCGGTTGGACAGCAACTATATTTGGCTACTGGTGTTTACCACGGTTACGCTTGGAATTGCGGGCGTAATGGACGATTACACCAAACTTGTTAAAAAGAACCCGGAAGGGATGAAGTCCTCTATAAAATTGGCTATCCAGTTGTTTACGGCGGTGGTAGTGGTGGGCTATTTGGCCTTAAATCCGCCGAACGGGGAATATTCCACCTCGCTTATTATCCCGTATATGAGCAAGATGTTTATTGACCTGTCCGTTTTTTATTTTGCGTTTGCAATGTTGGTGATTGTGGGTTCGTCCAACGCTACGAATCTGACGGACGGCTTGGACGGGCTGGCCAGCGGTTGTATGGTCTTTACGGCGGCCACTTACGGGATTGTGGCGTACTTGGCGGGCAACTTTCACTTTGCGGATTATTTAAAAATTATTTATGTGCCGGGTGCGGGGGAAATTACCGTGTTTATGGGTGCGCTTATCGGGGCGTGTATGGGGTTTTTATGGTTCAATTCTTACCCCGCGCAGGTGTTTATGGGTGATACCAGTTCCCTCTTTTTAGGGGGCGTAATCGGTACGGCGGCCCTGTGCGTAAAGCAGGAACTTTTACTCCCTATTGCGGGCGGTATTTTTGTATTGGAAACCGTGTCCGTTATGCTGCAAATGGGGTACTTTAAATTAACGCACGGCAAGCGGCTTTTTAAAATGGCGCCTATTCACCACCATTTTGAATTAATGGGTGTGCCGGAACCCAAAGTGATTGTGCGCTTTTGGATTGTGGGCGCAATGCTGATGCTGTTGGCCTTGGCCTCGCTTAAAATCCGCTAACGCTTATGAAACTATTTAACAAAGCGCCCCATCGGCGCAATACCTTTACGCGGCGCACCTCGTCTATGGCGGGGCGCGGGTTTTCCGCCGGGCGGCAGACCGGGTGGAGCCCGCTTAAACTGGATATGCGCATATCGTTTATTGCGTTTGCGTTTGTGCTCTTTGGGCTGATTTTTACCTATTCGTCCAGCGCGTTTGATTCCACGCTCTTCTTTAAACGCCAAATGCTGTTTGATTGTATGGGCGTGTGTGCGGCGTTGTTTTTGTCGCAGACGTTTGACCGTTTAATGCGCATTAAACTGTTTAAGCCGATAAACCTGATGTATTTTACCTGGGTGCTACTGGTTATTGTGCTTTTTACGCGCCAGCAGGCCAATGTGCACCGCTGGATTGACTTCGGCTTTTTTAAGTTGCAGCCTTCGGAAATTGCCAAGGTAACCTTGGTGATTTATATTGCCGATTATTTGGATAAAGTGGCCGGACGGCTTGCCAAAAATTGGAAACTCCTCATTAACCCTATGCTGGTGGCGGGAATTACCTTGGGGCTTATTTTGCTGGAAAAGGACTTGGGAACGCCAATTCTTATGGGCGGCGTATTTGCCTTAATGCTGTTAATGGCGGGGGCGCGCTTTTTGCACTTGTGCGTGCCTGGCGTTATACTATCGCCTGGGCTGTACTATTTGCTTTTTGGCGTGGGGTACAGGCGCGACCGTATGCTGTCCTTTTTAAACCCGTTTGCCACGGAAGGCACAACGGGCTACCAGTTGGTGCAATCGTTCTTGGCGGTAGGTTCCGGCGGCTGGTTTGGCAAAGGTTTAGGCAACAGCGAACTGAAACTGGAATATTTGCCTGCCGCCCATACGGACTTTATTTTTTCCATTATGTGCGAGGAAGTGGGGTTGTTTGGCGGTTCCATTATTTTAGGTTTCTTTTGCTGGCTGCTTATCCAAGGGGTCAGTTTGGCCCGCATTGCCAAAACGAATTTCCGCAGTTTTACTATTTTCGGGCTGACTTGTACCATTTGCTTGCAGGCGTTTTTTAATATGGCTATGGCTATCGGCCTGCTGCCCACCAAGGGTATTGCCCTGCCGTTCTTTTCCTACGGCGGTTCGTCTGTGATTATGACGCTTGTAATGATTGGCATTATCTTAAATTTGGCCGCGGTGGATAACACGCAAAATAACGTGCGCGAGGACATTACGCACTTTAAAAACAGGAAAAAATAATATGAACAAACGCTTTTTGATTGCTTCCGGCGGAACGGGCGGGCATTTTTACCCAGGTTTTGCGCTGGGGGAAGAATTTAAACGCCAAGGGTGCGAGGTGCTTTTTGTCGTCCGAAAGGACGACCCCGCCGCCAAAGTCTTGTCCGCACACGGATTACACTATAAGGAAATTGACTTTATGGGCTTGCCGCGCTCCATTAACCCGGTGCGGCACTTTAAATTTGCGTGCAAACTGGTTAAAGCCCTGCGCCAAACGCGCCAAATCGTGCGCGATTTCCGGCCGGAGGTGGCTATCGGTACGGGCGGATATATTTCGTTCCCGCTTATTTTTACGGCGCATTTTATGGGTGTAAAAACGGCGGTGCACGATTCCAACGCCCGCTTGGGCTTGGCCAATAAAGTATGCGGCAAATTTACGGACCTTTTTATGCTGGGCTTGCCCACGCCCGAAAAGGTAAAAAACGGCGTACTTACCAGTACCCCGGTGCGTGCGGAATTTTGCTTGCCGGCGGACCGCGCGGCTCAATTAAAGGCGCTCCGTTTGGACCCCACAAAACCGACTGTGCTGGTAGTGGGGGGAAGCCAAGGTGCCAAGGATTTAAACGGGGCCGTAGCCGCTTGCGCCAAGGCGTTTTCCACCTGGCAGTTTATCCACATTACGGGTGAACGCTGGTTTGAAAGTGTGCGCGGGTTGTATGCCGGGCTTTCCAATGCGGCGGTACTTCCGTATTCGCACGAAATTTACGCGCTGATGAAATCGGTGGATTTGATTATTTGCCGTAGCGGCGCGAGTACGCTGGCTGAACTGATGTGCTGTAAGTTGCCCGCTATATTGGTGCCGTTTCCGCACGCGGCGGCCAACCACCAATATTACAATGCCAAAATTTTTGCGGACGCGGGGTGCGCGCAAATCGTGCCGGACGACGCCCATTTGCCAGCCGCGCTGGCCCAAGCCTTTAAGGCACTTGTGCAGGGGAGTACGGCTGAAAAATTAGCCACTATGCGTGCCGGGTATGACAAATTGCTCCTGCCTAATCCCCTAACGGCGGCTCACTCCATAGCGGAGCGGTTAAAGAGTTTGTAGTTATAAAAGAGGGGACTGAGATTTACAACTTGGGTGGTGTTTGTTATCTAAAAGATCATACGGAAAGGTTTGGCGGCCCGCTAGGGTTCTGGGATCTGCCCTTTTCCACTTTATTAATAACAACAGATCCTGGACTACGACTTTCCAGGATGACGGCAACTACAAACGGCCCAAGCGGTAGATTCTGAAAACCTTGTGCCCCGCCAATACATCGGGGATGACAGCAAATACAAGGGATAAGACAAATAATCCTAACCAACATTTAACATATAAAAAGTACCCCGGGGCTAAAATTCCCCGGGGTACTTTTCAAATTCAGCCCAATTACATACCTTGGATAAATTTACACATTTGCTGGCCCAGTTCTTCATCATCATCTCCCACAGAACAGTTTTTATTTGCTGCACGGTCGGGATTATACCAAAAGTTATAAATATAATGATCTCTGTTTCCGTCATCAGTACGCCATACATCTACATATCCACTGCCAAGGCCTAAATCATAGATAAAATATTTGGTCTTATAGGCTTGGCAATTTTGCCCATCTAATGAATATTCCCCAGCAATCCAAGTACCGCCCTTTAAAGAAACATCGGCGATTTGCGCTTGCGTGCAGGAGTTGGTAGCATCTGGGTTGGCCTGCAAATATCTTTGCGTGGCATCCACCATTGCTTTGGCGTTAATAAGCCCTTCTGTTAAGCGTGCCTTTTCCACAGCGGTTTCATACTGCGGCAAGGCAATGGCCGATAAAATGCCGATAATCAGCACCACGACCAAGAGTTCAATTAAAGTAAAGCCCTTGTTATTCATAATTTCTCCTTAAAAAAAGTTTACACACATAGTATAGCAATTTTGGCGCGCTCTTCAAGCACTAAACTTGACACAAAGGATAAAATTCATTATACTAATATATGAACATATGTTCACATATTTTAATTTATAGGATTTAACGATGAACAAAACCCCTAAACATATTTGCAAGCCGTCCTTGCAAGTGCCCGAGGATACCCTCTATGATTTGGCCGACCTTTTTAAAGTGTTTGGCGACAGTACGCGCCTGCGCATTTTGTGCGCTTTGTTTAACTGTGAACAATGCGTCCAGCACATTGCGGACGAACTGGGTATGACCCACTCCGCCATTTCTCACCAGTTGCGCTTTTTAAAGCAAAACAAACTCGTCAAAAACCGCCGGGAGGGGAAAACGGTGTTTTACTCGCTGGCGGACGAACACGTCAAACGCATTTTTGACCAAGGGTTAGAACACATACAGGAGGGGTTATGAGTCATCATCACGAACACGCTTGTTCTGCTTGCCACGCCTGCGCGTGCGCCCACGGGCACGAAAGCGAACCGCACGGCGGCGAGTGGAAGAAATTAGCCATAGCGGCGGGGCTGTTTGTTATAGGTTTTGCTTTGCCCGTGTCGCTTTATATAAAATTGCCCCTTTACTTGGCGGCCTATTTTATCAGCGGGGCCGAGGTGTGGCAGGCCTGTTACCACAATATAAAAGAGGGTAATTATTTTGACGAAAATTCCCTTATGGCGATAGCCACTTTGGGCGCGTGGTGCATTGGCGAATTTCCCGAAGCGGTGGCCGTAATGCTGTTTTACCAGGTGGGGGAATTGTTGCAGGAATACGCGGCGGGCAAGTCGCGCAGCAACATTGTAAGTTTAATGGATTTGCGCCCCGATTTTGCGCGCCTCGTTAAACAAGGCAAAGAGGAAAAAGTCGCCCCGCAGACGGTTAAAGTGGGCGATACGGTGCTTGTGTTGCCGGGGGAACGCGTGCCGCTGGACGGGGTGATTGAAAGCGGAAGCGGCCATTTGGATACGTCCGCCCTGACGGGGGAATCCCGCCCGGTAACCGCCCAAGCGGGCCAGGAGGTGTTGGCGGGGGTAATCAGCGTGGACGGCACCTTGCGCGTAAAGGTGGCAAAAACATATGAAAATTCCGCCGTTGCCAAGATTTTGGAACTGGCCGAAAATGCCGCCAGCAAAAAATCGTCCGCTGAAAAATTTATCACGCGCTTTGCACGCATTTATACGCCGGCCGTGGTGTTTGCCGCCGTGGCGGTAGCCGTGTTGCCGCCGCTTATTTTGGCGGATGCGTCGTTTAAAACGTGGTTTTACCGCGCACTTATTTTCTTGGTGATTTCTTGCCCGTGCGCCTTGGTAATTTCGGTGCCGCTGGGGTTCTTTGGCGGGATTGGCGGAGCGGCTAAAAACGGCGTGCTGATTAAGGGCAGTTCGTACTTGGAGCAATTATCGCACCTTTATACGCTGGCGTTTGATAAAACGGGCACGCTCACGCAAGGCGTATTTGAGGTTACGGGCGCTTTCCCGGTGGGGAACGCTACGGAAAAAGGTTTGCTTAAATTGGCTGCGGCGGCCGAGCATTATTCCAACCACCCGATAGCCAAGGCTGTTTTGCAGGCAGTTGGGAACGCAAGCGAACCCGCCGAAAAGGTGCAAGAGGTGGCGGGTGAAGGGATTTTCGCCCAGATAAGAGGCGCGCAAATTTTGGCAGGAAACGAACGCTTAATGGCGCGCTACAAGGTGGAAAATGTACAAACGGGGCGCGGAACGTGCGTATATGTGGCGGAAAACGGCGTTTTTAAGGGCCGTATAGAATTGGGCGATAAGGTAAAACCCGGCACCAAAGAGGCTTTAAAAACCTTACAAAACGGGCTTGTTCACCAAGTGGTGATGTTGAGCGGGGACAGTATTTCCGCCGCCGAAAAAACCGCTTATGAACTGGATATCAGGCACGTTTACGCGGGGTTGTTACCCGCCGGAAAGGTGGAAATTTTGGAAAAATTAATGGCAAATACGCCCAAGGGATTTGCTACGGCCTTTGTGGGCGACGGCATTAACGATGCACCCGTTTTGGCGCGCGCCGATTTGGGTATAGCAATGGGCGCGCTTGGCTCGGATGCCGCCATAGAAGCCGCCGATGTGGTGCTAATGACGGACGAGGTAAAAAAGATTATTTCGGCGGTTAAAATATCACGCAAGACCCTGCGTGTGATTAAACAAAACATTGTGTTTGCGCTAGTAATTAAGGCCGCTGTTCTGGCCTTGGGCGCGGCGGGCGTAGCCAATATGTGGAGCGCGGTATTTGCCGATGTGGGCGTATGTTTATTGGCGGTGGCGAACTCTTTACGCCCGTTATACTTTAAGGAGTAGTGATTATCCCCGAGTCTTGGTCGGCCTGTTAGGCTTGGAAATTTTGCGTTATGTGCACGCAGAACAACGAACAACGGATTCCCGACTACGACCTTCGGGAATGACAAAAGGACTCTTTTAGGTTGTCATCCCCGAGTGTTTCTGTCGGGGATCTGTTGTGATTAAAAAAAGGGGTATAGCAACTTTTGGAACGCTCCGTTCCGGCAAATCTCTTTCAGGCTACCTTTTGAATACTTACCACCTTCCAAAAGGTAGATTGTTAAACAAATTTAAAATGGACAATAAAACAAATATGCTATAATAAACGCAGTGCGCAGGGGAAACCCTGCACCGACAATTTAATGTTTTTGGAATCCTATTGAAGAATAGGAAGGCTTTGGAAAACCCAAAGTTCTGAGAGAGTCCAAAAAACAGTTAGTTTAGGCAGAAGATGAGGGGAAGTCATGAGCCCCTTGTCTTCTGCCGAGTGTTTCGCACATATTTTATATGGGCGGGACCACGGCTGTTTATTGGCAAGACTTCTCTCAGACTTGTCCTAACCAGCCGTTTTTTTAGGTCTTCCTTCGCTTTTCATCCTTGTTACCGCTTCATTCTTCGTAGGTTCCGTTCGCTTTCATACGTTACAGCACATACGTATGAACGGGAAAGGGGCTTATGCACATCTCCGCCAAGAGGCAGGCCCCTTCCCCTGCTTTGTGGAGGAACTTTTTATGAAAATCGCCGTTGTTATTCCGTCTAAAAACGGGCTGCACCATATGAAGGAGTGCCTGCCTACCGTATTGGCTGCCGCCAAAAAATCTACCGTTCCCGTCAGTATTACCGTTGTGGTGGGGGATTCTACGGACGGTTCTATGCAAGAGGCTCCTGCGTTATTCCCGCAAGTTAAATTTTTGGAAAACCCCAAGCACGGGGCGTCGTCTGCGCGCAATTTTGGCGTAGCCGCCGCGCAGGGTGAGTGGCTTTGCTTTTTGGATAATGATGTATTTGTTGATGAGGATTTTTTTAATACGGCCCAAAAATATTTGCGCCCGGATGTGTTTTGCGTGGCGTGTGCGGGCTACTGCGCCTATCCCAAAAAAGCAGGCGCGTGGGAGCAGTTGGACGGCGTAAAATTATTGGGCTGGAAGAAAGGTTTTCCGCGTTTTACACATAATATTTACAACGACGATTTGCCGGAAATGCAGGAATATCCCTCTTGGGGCGTGCAGGGAGCGTATTTCTTTTGCCAGCGGAGTTACTTTGATTTGTTAGGTGGTTTTGACGAAAATTTGGACCCGTATATGCTGGAAGAAACAGACCTTGTTTACCGGGGTTTAAAACGTGGCTGGAAAGTGATTTATGCGCCTGATACCAAGCCCCGCCACAAATGCGGCGGTACGATTAACAGCAAAAAAAGCAAATTTACGCAATTTTTATCCAAACGCAACCGCACTTGGTTTGTGTGGAAAAATATACACGATTCGTCGCTTTGTCTGGCGCATTGGCTGCGGTTTGTGTTTTCGTTTTCGCCCCGCTTGTGGAAGGAGTGCTTGAAGGGCTATTCGGTTTTTCATAAGGCGGCCCTGCGCGAAAAATCTGCCCGCAAAAAGACGGATTTAGAACTGTTGGAAGAGTCCAAAGCGTTTGAACAATTTGTAAAAAAAAACGCTAATTTGCAAAAACAACTAGATACAAAAGCCCAACTGGACTTTTTGCAAGAGCGCTTGCTGTGTTATAGTTATAAATATAACAATTCTTGGAAGATTTCCTCTCATATGTTAGGGGCCAGTATATCTAGTTTAAAATTTAGTAGGTTAGTTTCAAAAAAATCCTCCAACACTATTAGGATTTGTATGGATTTGGAAGGCGGGTTGGGGGATTTGATGCCGGGATTAAATTATGTGTGCGCTTTTTATAAAAAATTTGCCCCTTTATCCCCAATGACGATAGATATCTCTTTTCATAACTTAAAAATGCTTAACGCGTTTTTGCCGCCTTTTGTGAACCGGACTCTTTTGCAAAGAGAAATAAAAGATTATCCGTATGATTTGATTATAAATGTTATCCGCTGCCCAGTTATAAAAGCGGCAAATATTCACGCCTTTCCGAAACAGTTAAAAGCGTATGTTACAAAACTGCTTAATTTTGAAAAGGAAAACAAAGAATTTCTGGTTTTAACTCCTTACAAAGATACCATTACAAATAATATTTACTCGCCTGTTGTTAATCGTTGGCACCAAGCGGATATGGTAGAGGAACTGAACCTAACAGAGGATTTTGTTTTACCTGTTTCTTTCAAAAACGAAGCAGAAACTTTGACTAAATTCGGTTTAACGTCAAAAAAATTCATAACCGTAAATAGAGAAGTTGGCCTCGCCGGAGTAATTGAAAGCACAAAACTATGGCCGTTGGACTATTACCGGAAATTAGTGTCTATGATAAAGAGCGCATACCCCTCGTATCAAATCATAGAAGTTGGATATGGTAAAGGCGAGCGTTTAGGAAATACTGATAAAAACTTGGCGGGAAAAACCTCGTTAGAGGAAATAAAAGTCATTTTAAAGCACGCTCTTTTGCATATAGACAGCGAGGGCGGACTAGTTTACTTGCGCCACGCATTAAAGGGGGGACCGTCTTGTGTGTTTTACGGGCCAACCTCCCCGCAAGTTTACGGATATTCCGAAAATATCAGTTTGTGCAGTAATGCTTGCCCTATACATTGCGAGTGTTATTCCCGCACTTGGCAAAAAAAATGCTTAACAGGGAAAAGAATATGTATGGAAAGTATTACGCCCCAATACGCATTGGATAAAATTATTGACTCCAAACTATTACAAAAGGATAAATAAAATGACTGAAAGTGAGAAAGATATTCTATACAGTAAATACGGATATTCCAAAATCTTACTTTTTATTCATTTACTGGGAAAATATATTAAAGACTTATATCATCCGAGTATTCAAATTAAGAAACCGATAGTTATAGGAAAGAATAATATTATTCCTTTTATTCCCCAAGGGGTGCAAATAGAAATATATGGGGAGAATAATAAAATAGAAATAGCCCCTTCGGTAAAAAAGTGGATAGGGATAATTGCGTGTGGCGATATAGAAACCCCGGTATATAATTGTCATATAAAAATTGGTGAGAATTCTGATGCTAATGGCGTAAATATTATTGTAATGGAAGACAATACAACCGTTACTATTGGAGATAATTGTATATTCTCTTGGGGAATATGGCTATTTGCTAGTGATACCCATACCATTTATGACGTTAAAACCAAGAAATTACAAAACTGGGGCAAGGAAATTGTCATTAGTGATAATGTTTGGTTGGCTAGGGACTGTACAATTTTAAAGAATAGTTTTATTGCCAAAAATTGTGTAGTAGGGGCTTCTGCGGTGGTATCCGGTAAGTTTACGGAGGAAAACTGCGTAATTGCCGGGAACCCAGCCAAGGTTGTAAAGCGCGGCGTGGCTTGGGATAGGCGCCGCCCAAAGGAATATATTAAAGAATATCCACTAGAAAAAAATCCGCCGCGTTAACGCGGCGGATTTCAAAAAGTTTATAACTACTGCTCACAATAAACCCCGGGCGTAAGCCCGAGGGATGGAGTGTGCGAACCCGCTACTAGAAAACTTTGTTTTCTCATTATGTTTAGTAGCGGGCAAAATTAAGCAACGCTGAAATTTTGGAGCAAAAGAAACCCCGAGCGTGAGCTCGGGGAGTTTCATAGCTCTTATTGGCCGGTAACGATCGTGCAGACTTCGGCATAAACAGCATAACTCTTAATGTCTTTATCCACGGTGGCTACTTGGGTGATGTGGCCGTTTTTCTTGGCGGCTTCTACGGACATATCGCCCGAGATCAGCAAGCCCAAGATGTTGGTGGCGCAAGCCTTACCCACTTTGGCGCCTTTGTTGCCCGAGACCAACATAGGTTGTTTGGTCTGGCTGAACAAGGCAGAGCCTACTTCGGTGCGGGGGGTGGCACAGGCGCACAAGGCTGCCGCGCACAAAGCCGCAAACAATACTTTCTTCATAATGGTTTTCTCCTAGGATAAAATAGACCGTTAGGCCTTTTCCTATTATACAAAAAACCCGCCGTATAAGGCGGGTTTTTTGTAGGTTCAGACGGCTTATTTGCGTTTGTAGGCCAATACGTCCTTGGCGGCGGCTTGCGCAGCAGCCAAACGCGCTATCGGCACGCGGAACGCAGAGCAGGACACATAGGTAAACCCTTCGCGGTGGCAAAATTCCACGCTGGCCGGGTCTCCGCCGTGTTCGCCGCAGATACCCACCTTCAAGTTGGGCTTCGCCGCGCGCCCTTCGGTTACGGCGTGTTCAATCAGCATCCCTACGCCGCGCTGGTCAAGCGTTTGAAACGGGTCGGCTTCCAAAATGCCTTGCTTCAAATATTCGGGCAGGAACGCGCCAATATCGTCGCGCGAGAAGCCGAACGTCATTTGTGTAAGGTCGTTGGTGCCGAACGAGAAGAAGTCCGCTTCCTGCGCCACTTCGTAGGCGAGTACGGCCGCGCGCGGAATTTCAATCATCGTACCGACTGAAAAGTGGAGTTTCTTCACTTTCGTTTTGGCTACCACTTCGTCATAGGCGGCGCGGATGAGTTTCTTTTGCGTGATGATTTCGTTCACGTCGCAGGTGAGCGGAATCATTACTTCGGGTTCCGCCTTTACGCCCTCTTGAATAAGTTCGGCGGCGGCTTCAAAAATCGCGCGGGATTGCATCGTGGTAATTTCCGGGTATGTTACACCCAAGCGGATACCGCGGTGGCCCATCATCGGGTTGACCTCGTGCAGGCCAGCGGCGCGTTCTTTAAAAACGTCCAGCGTAATGCCCAACGCTTCCGCCAGTTCGGCCTGCTTGGAAGGCAAGGTCGGCACAAATTCGTGGAGCGGCGGGTCCATTAAGCGCACGGTTACGCCGTATCCCGCCATCGCCTTCATCGTGGCCTTGATTTCCTTCTTCATATACGGGAAAAGTTCTTCTACCGCGGCTTTGCGTTCGGCTTCGTTGCCGGAAAGAATCATTTTGCGCAAGATAAAGAGCGGCTTTTCGGAGTTTTTACCGTAGAACATATGCTCAATGCGGAAGAGGCCGATACCTTCGGCGCCGAATTTGCGGGCGTTGATGGCGTCTTCTTCCGTGTCGGCGTTGGCGCGTACTTTAAGGACGCGCACCTTGTCGCACAAGGCCAAAAAGTGCATTAAGTTTTTGTTGCCCTCGCCGGCGGCCAACATTTTCAAAGCCCCGTCATAGACGTAGCCTTTCGTACCGTTTAAGGTTAAAGCGTCGCCCTCTTTAAAGGTCTTTCCGCCCATTTTAACGGTTTTGGCTTCCAGATTGATTTCCAGTTCCCCGCACCCGACGATGCAGCATTTACCCCAACCGCGCGCTACTAACGCCGCGTGAGAGGTCATACCGCCGCGCTGGGTTAAAATGCCCGCAGCCGCACGCATACCCTCAATGTCCTCGGGGTTGGTTTCTTCGCGCACTAAAATGGCCTTTTTGCCGGCTTCTTGCAGTTTAATGGCGTCAGCGGAGTTGAAAACGATTTCGCCACACGCGCCGCCCGGGCCCGCAGGCAGACCTTGGGCAATGGGCTTTACGCCCGCTTCGGCCTTGGGGTCAATGGCGGGGAGGAGGAGTTCGCCCAACTGGGCAGGTGTTACGCGCAGGACGGCTTCTTCCTTGGAAATCAAGCGTTCTTTTACCATATCCAAGGCCATTTGCACGGCGGCGGTGCCGTTGCGTTTGCCTACGCGGCATTGGAGCATCCACAATTTTTGGTCCTCAATCGTAAATTCAATATCCAGCATATCGTGGAAATGCTTTTCCAGTTTCTTTTGTATGGCGTCCAATTCTTTATAGACTTTCGGCATTACCTTTTCCAGCGTGGGCAGGTGGGCCGAGTGGGCGTTAGCGGACCATTTGTTCATTGGCGAGGGGGTGCGGATACCGGCCACCACGTCTTCGCCCTGGGCGTTGATTAAATACTCGCCGTAGAAATGGCTGTCGCCGTTGCCGGGGTTGCGCGTAAAGGCTACGCCCGTGGCGCTGGTGTCGCCCATATTGCCAAAAACCATTGTCTGCACGTTGACGGCGGTGCCCCAATCGTGCGGGATGTTTTCAATATTGCGGTAGGCAATGGCGCGTTTGCCGTTCCAAGAGGCAAACACCGCGCCGATAGCGCCCCAAAGTTGTTCCATCGGGTCGTCCGGGAAGTCCTTTTTCAAAACCTGTTTGACGGTTTTCTTAAATTCTACGCACAGTTTTTTAAGTTCGTCCGCCGGGATATGCGTATCGTCCGTTACGCCGAGTTTGGTCTTTAAATCGCCCAGCATACCGTCCAAAATTTTGCGGATGCCTTCTCCGTCTTTGGGTTCAATTCCGGCGGCTTTTTCCATTACTACGTCGGAATACATCATAATCAGGCGGCGGTAGGCGTCATATACAAAGCGTTCGTCGCCCGTTTTGGCAATCATACCCGGGATAGTTTCCTCGGTCAGGCCGATGTTTAAAATGGTTTCCATCATACCCGGCATAGAAGCGCGTGCGCCGGAGCGTACGGACACCAAAAGCGGGTTTTTAGCGGAGCCGAAAACCTTTTTGGTTTCACGTTCAATTTTTTTGAGGTTGGCCTCTACGTCGGCTTTCAAGGTTTTGGGATAGGTGCGCTTATTGTTCCAATAATAAGTGCAAACTTCGGTGGTAATCGTAAATCCGGGAGGAACGGGCAATTTTAATTGTCCGGCCATTTCAGCCAGGTTGGCGCCCTTGCCGCCTAACAATTCCTTCATTTTGCCATTGCCTTCGGCACGGCCTGCGCCAAAAGAGTAAATATATTTAGCGGGTTTTTTGAGAACGGCTTTCTTTACGGCTGCTTTTTTTACAGTCTTTTTAGCGGCGGTTTTGGCGGCCGCTTTCTTGACGGTTTTCTTTACCATATATGGTCGTTTCTCCCTTGTATTAAAATAACAGTTTTAACGGGGTACTCCCGTTTTAATTTCCTATATTGTAATACATTTCCGCCATAAAACAAAATTTTTTTGAAAAAGAAAAAAGGATTAGTCGGCAGACCGTGCCAAAAAACGGGGGACTCTTTATTTGTTTTTGGGGGAAAACTCGTTGTTTTTATTCCTTAAATACTCGCCGTGGAAGCCGTAGGACATTTGGACGGTGCGCCCGATAGATTCAATCTTGCCCGCAATGCAGTAGCGGCATTTTTGTGGCGTATCCCCTGTGCAGATTTTGCCCGGATACAGTTCGTACATTTTGCGCGGTTCGCCCTCGGTTACGTTGGGCATTACCACATTGGCCCCGCTTTGCAAGGCTAAAATGCGCCCCTGCGGGTGCAGGGTTTCCATAGCCGTGGTAGCCGGGATGTTAATATCCGGCAGTAACAGGCGCATTACAGCCATCATTTTGAGGGCGAGTTCAAAGTGCCCCTGCGTGGTGTTGTTGGCTAACGGCGTGTGCGGGTGGGGGATAAACGGCCCGATTCCCGCCATATCCACGGGGAGTTGCTTAAAAAACAGGAGATCATCCGCCAAACTTTCCACCGTTTGCCCGGGCAGCCCGACCAAAGAACCAGAGCCGACCTCGTAGCCGAGTTCCTTTAAATCGGTTAAACAGCGGGCGCGGTTGTCCCAACTCATTTGCGGATCCAGTTTTTCGTAAAGGGCTTTATTGGTGGTTTCTATGCGCAAAAGGTATCGGTCCGCCCCGGCCTGACGGTACAGGGCGTATTCCTCGCGCGTTTTTTCGCCAATACTTAACGTAACGGCCAAGCCCATTTTTTTAATTTGGCGGACAATATCGGCTATTTTATCAGCGGAAAACCACAAATCTTCCCCTGATTGCAGGACTACGGTTTTATAGCCGTAGCCTGCGGCCTTTTGGGCCAAGGTTACAATTTTCTGCGGGGACAAGCGGTACCGTTTGGCGCAGGTATTGGAACGGCGGATACCGCAATACATACAATCGTTTTTACAGTAATTGGAAAATTCAATCAGCCCGCGCAAATAGACTTCATCGCCCACAAACTGCTGGCGGACTTCATCAGCCGCCTGAAAAAGGGGCGTTGCGTCCGTAAGCGACAAGAGCGCGACAATTTCCGCCTTTGTCAGCGTATGCGTGGCCTTTGCCTTGGCTAAAATTTCCGATTCCGTAACCATATATATAAAGTATATCAAATGGAAAAACGGGCCAAAAGACCTATTTTGCGCTAGGCCCGAAGGGCGCCTTGGCGTGGGCCTAAAAATGGCGACGGGCTGGGCCCAAGGGCCCTGTTATTTCTCCGTCGGAAACAATATGATATAAATATAACTTAACGCGGAGGAGGCGCACAATGAAAATGCTTACAAAAACAACCCAGCAAGACCAAATTCTTAAAAAACAGCGCCTGGACCGGGAATTTGCCTGGATTAGCCGCGAATTTAAGGATGTCCATACGGCCAGCGATGTGCAACTGGACAATGTGGACCTATACGCCGCGCTATTTTTAGGGTTTGCGCAATAAAATTTAAAAAACCTCCTACTCTTTGCGCCCGCCTAACCGCGGGCGTTTTTCTGCTATAATTATATGTAGATGATTGGGTTACGCCCCCCATTTGTTTGCCCCAAATAGGTCTTGCAGTGCAAACTCCACGCAAAGAAAACCTATAAGGCTTCCCCAAAGCCCAGATAATTTGTTATAATTAACCTGTACTTTACTAAGTATAAAATTAACAATAGGAGAAGGCCCTTACTCCGGCTCGGTACTCCTTCGGATAAAGAGTGCTTGGTTGTGCAGCAAACGGCCTAAGTGTACAATAAAATGGTACTTTCGATGCAAGACAGAAAAGACATCATCAGCAAATTCCAATCCAGCGCCAACGATACCGGCTCTGCCGCCGTACAAATCGCGCTCATTACGGAACGCATCCAATATATTTCTAACCACCTCAAAGCCAACCCGAAAGATTTTGCGGGCGAAAGAGGCCTGAACAAATTGGTCGGCCAGCGCAAACGCTTGCTCGCTTATTTGAAGAAATCTGACTTTGAAAGATATCAAAAAGTTACCCAGGAACTTAAATTAAGAAAATAACTTTTACTATGCAAAATTTCAACCACAAATTTGATATTCAAGAAGTGGAAGTTACCGTCGGCAACCAAACGATTAAACTCCAAACGGGCTTAATCGCCAAGCAGTCCGACGGCGCGGTCGTGGCCACTATGGGTGAAACTATGGTCTTGGCTACCGCCGTTTCCACCAAAGAGCAAAAACCGGGTATTTCCGATTTTACTCCGCTTACCGTCAATTATAAAGAAAGAACCTACGCCGCGGGCAAAATCCCCGGCGGTTTTTTCAAACGCGAAGGCCGCGCCAGCAAAAAAGAAACGCTGTCTTCCCGTATTATTGACCGCACCATCCGCCCGATTTTCCCCGAAGGCTTCGCTTGCGAAACCAACGTAACGGCTATGGTTATTTCCAGCGACGAAAAGCACGATGCGGATGTGTTGTCCGTATTGGCTTCTTCCGCCGCGTTAGTCATTTCCTGCATCCCGTTTAACGAGCCTGTCGCTGCTGTGCGCATCGGCCGCAAGGACGGAAACTACATCGTCAACCCCACCAAAGAAGAACAAGAATCCTGCGATATGGACTTGGTTATTGCCGGTTCCGCGCAAGGTTTGTTAATGGTGGAAGGCGGCGCCAAAGAAGTAGAAGAAGACGCCATTATCAAAGCGATGGAAGTTGCCAAGCCGGAAATTGACAAGATGTGTGCTGTGCAGTTAAAACTGCGCGAATTGGCTGGCAAACCGAAATTTGAATACGTCGTGGAAAAACTGCCGCAGGAAGTGGCGGACCTCGCCAACGGCAAATTCCGCGAAGAAGCCAAAAAGATTTTGCACGCGTTTTCCGACAAGCAAACCCGCGATACGCAGGTTGCCCAGTTGAAGGCCTCTTTTACCGAAGAGTTGACCCCCAACTACGGCGATAATGCCGCCACCTATGCGGGCATCGCCTTGGAAAACATTATGTACGAAGAATCCCGCAACTTGGTGTTGCACGAAAACGTCCGCGTGGACGGCCGCAAACCCGACGAAATCAGACCTTTGAGTTCTATGGTTGGTTTGTTGCCCCGCGCACACGGTTCCGCCTTGTTCACCCGCGGCCAAACCCAATCCTTGGCGGTTGCCACTTTGGGTACGCCCGACGACCAGCAAATGGTGGAAGGCTTGGACGACACCACTTATGAACGCTTTATGCTGCATTACAACTTCCCGGGTTTTGCTACCGGTGAATGCAAACCGGACCGCTCTCCGGGCCGCCGCGAAATCGGCCACGGGGAACTTGCCCGCCGCGCTTTAATGCCGCTTATCCCGAGCGAAGAAGAATTCCCGTACACGATTCGCGTGGTCTCCGATATTATGGAATCTAACGGTTCCTCCTCTATGGCCAGCGTCTGCGGCGGTTCTTTGGCCCTGTTTGACGCGGGCGTGCCGATGAAATCGGCCTGCTCCGGTATTGCTATGGGCGCCATTTCGGGCGAAGGCAAATTTGTCGTGCTGTCCGATATTATGGGCTTGGAAGACCATTTGGGCGATATGGACTTTAAACTTACGGGTTCCCGCAAGGGTATTACCGCCTTCCAGATGGATGTAAAACTCAAAACGGGTATCCCGTTGGATGTTTTGCGCCAGGCTATCTCCCAGGCGACCAAAGGCCGTATGTTCATTATGGACCATATGGAGAAGACGATTGCCGAACCGAAGAAAAACATTTCCCGCTTCGCGCCTATCATCTTCAAAATGAGAATCCCGGTGGACAAAATCGGCGCCTTAATCGGCCCCGGCGGCAAGAACATTAAACGCATTACGGAATCTACCGAAGCCAAGATTGACATCGCCGAAGACGGTACGGTAACTATCGCCGCCGCCAACAGCGACCGCTTGGACCAGGCCAAAGCCGAAATTGATATGATGACTGCCGAACCCGAAGTAAACAAAATTTACAAGGGTAAAGTAGTGTCTATCCAGCCGTTTGGCGCGTTTGTGGAAATCTTGCCCGGTAAGGACGGACTTTTACACATTTCCGAAATTGAAAAGCACCGCATTAACAAGGTGGAAGACGTATTGAAACTCGGCGACATCGTTGAAGTGAAATGCGTTGAAATTGACAATAACGGAAAAGTAAGACTTTCCCGCAAAGCCTTGCTCAAATAGTTTCACTTGATGTATATAAAAAGCCCCGGAGCCTAACCCGCCCCGGGGTTTTTATTTTGTATAATAAACATATGCTCCGTTTATCTTCCCGCTTGGCAAAAAATAGTTGGCTGATTTTATCCTTGCTGTTGTGTCTGTTCTCATCCGCCTGCAATTACCACGGGCGGTTAAAACGAACCCTTTACAAAGAGCCCGCTTTTAACGATAAAATAAACGCTTCCGTCTTGGTGGCGCACGATAAACTCCCGCAAGAACCCTTTACCTTTAAAGATTATAATCTTACCCCGGTAAACGCTTACAAAATTGACGTTGCGGACGGCGCAGGCGTGGCTACGGCGGACGCCTTGGGCACATTATTTGAGCGGGTGGAAATTGACTCTTCTAAACTGCGCCAAAATTACGATTACGAGGCCGATTTAAACTATTCCGTCCGCGCCGAGTGGTTAAACGGAACCATAAAGGGCACCGACAGCCAAGACTTTTTATGGGTCAAGCATTATATGTACCCGTATTTTCACACGCAGGTAACGCTTACCTTGCGCAATACGCAAACCCGCTTGCCTGTTATTCAATTGTCGGCTAAACGCCAAACGCCGCTTGAATTTAGCAATACGGCGATTGGGTTTTATTGGTTTAACCGTTTGACGGGTTCCTTGCTCTTTCCTGTGCTGGCCCCGGGCTATACGCAGGCCACGGGCAAAAGTATCCGGCGCACATTAGAGGATGATTTGCGCGCCTGTTTAAAAGAAATTATGCGGGATTTAGAGGAAAATCGCCTGCTCTTTGCTCCCCGTTACGCTGGGGCCGCTTTCCCGCGCAGCGACGGCGCGTATAAGGAACTCCTTGCCAAAACCGTGTATGTAGAAACGCCGGACGGGCACGGTAGCGGATTTTTTATTTCGCCCGACGGATATATTTTAACCAATGCGCACGTTGTCGGGCGGCAAAAAGAGGTCCGCTATTATCTGTACCAAGATTTACCTTTTGAACCTGCCGCCGCGCGCCCGCCGTTCCGCTATGCGCGGGTGGTAAAGCGCAATAAATCGCGTGATGTGGCCCTGTTAAAGGCGGAGGGGGAGTTCCCCTATTTTAAACTGGATACGGACCGCTCCCATTACAAAACAGGGGAAACCGTGCAGACTATCGGCCAGCCGATAGATCAGTTTTGGACGGTCAGCGAGGGGATTATCAGCGCGCTTCAAAATACAAACGGGATAGACGATATCCAAACCGACGCCGCAATTAATAATGGTAACAGCGGCGGCCCGCTTGTTTTGCGCTCGTCCGGCGAGGTGGTGGGGATAAACTCCCGCGCGTTAAAACCCGCCTTGGGGTCGGGTATGGGGTATGCCATAACAGCCTTTGAGGCGGCGAGAACCCTGCAATTAACCTTCTCCGCCGACGGAAAACTGCTTCCGCCCGCCGGGGGAAAATAATACTTTTTGTTTCAAGACTCTCAAAATTATGTAAAATAGATTAAAGTAGTTTTGGGATTACTTACAAAACCGAGGTCATTTTGATTTATGAAAAAAACAGCAACTAAAAAAACGGCTTCCAAAGCGGCCGCTAAAAAGCCCGCCGTCAAAGAATCTCCGATTTTGAAGGACGTAAAACAACTGTACGGTTTTATGAAGGATAACAACCTGGACACCATTGAATACGACCAGAAAGGGTTATATCTGCGCCTGGTGAAAGCCAAACCCGCTATGGTGCCGGTGCCCGTCAATGTGGGCGGTGCGGTCAGCGCTTCGGGCGCGCGTGCGGCTGTTCCCGTGCAGGAACAATACAAAGAAGTAATCAAATCTTCCCTTATGGGTATCTTCTTCCGCGGTTCCACTCCTTCGGCCCCGCCCTTTATTAAAGAAGGCGCTCGCGTGGAAAAAGGCGACGTAATCTGCCTGATTGAAGCGATGAAGGTTTTTAACGAAATGCGCGCGGAATTCCCCTGCATTATCAAAAAAGTGCTGGTGGAAAACGGCAAACCGGTTAAACAGGGCGATGCCTTGTTTGCCATTGAACGGGTGTAACTATGACGCCGCTGCAAGAGAATATTCAAATTGCCGTTACCCGTATGAGTGAGTATTTGGCGGAGCATAAAACGGCTACGTCTTGGCAATTAAAATTGATGTTGCGCGTTTCCAGTTCGGTGCTGTTTTTGGCCTTGGGCGTGCTGTACGGACAGGGGAAAATAACCTTGGTGGCGGACGGTATTAATTACCACGTCATTTGGGGAGCCACCCCCGAACCGCAAGCCCCGGTACCACCCACACCGCCCGTGCAAGAGAATATGTAGTTTTTGCAGCCCCCGTGCAAGCGGGGGCTTTACATTTTTTGGGGAAAATGGCCAGGTTTTTTTGTTCGGTGCTACCGGCTAGTTTTATCTTGGAAAATGAACCTAAAAAAGGTAAAATATCCTTATATGCAAAAGCGTTACTATTACACCCCTAAAAAATCTAAAAAACGCACTAAAAAAACAAATTCCTCGGCGTGGATCCGCACGGTACTGTATATTCTTACCGGCGCGCTTACACTGTGGCTCTTTTGCATTTTATGGTTTAACGTTTCCAACGGTGCGGCGGGGCAGGCGGTAGCCAAGCAGTTGCGCCAGATGCTGGGGCAATCTGCGGGGTTAATACCGCTGTTTTTGGGGTATTGGCTGGTGCAAACGGTGCGCAAAAAAAGCGCGTCCTTCCTGTTTTTTATTATCGGCTCGTCGGTAACTTTGGCGGCCTTTTCCTGCTTTTTAACGCTTTTAAGACTCGTTTTTAAAGATTCCCTTATTTCCGGCGGACACGTCGGCGAGAGCCTTTGCACGGCCTTACAGGGCGTAGCCGGGGTGGCGGGCGCGGCAGTGTTTTCGCTCGCGTTTATTTTGGTGGGGATTCACTTGCTTTTTGCTATTCCGTGGGCTGTTGTCTTGCAAAAAACGGGCGAATTTGTCCGCAATGATTTTAACGGTTGGATGGAAGCCCGCGCCGAACTCAAAGAAAAGGTGCGCGAGGGCAAGGCGGAACTTAAAGAAAAGCCCGTTAAAGAAACCTCTTCCCGCCCGGTAGCGGAGGAAATCCACGAAGTGCCGGAAATTCACCGCTCTAAGCCCGAAATCCGCCGCCCGGTGGCCGAACCCGTCCACTTGCCGCGGCGCGAGGAAATTTCGTCCGCCCATTTGCAACAGGACGAAAACGCCAAGGCGCCTACCGATGAAAACGGCGAAGTAAAGAAATTTGACCCTAAAACCTTTAAACTCCCGCCGCTTGATTTGTTAAACGACCCAGCCGGGGACGGTATTGTCGGCCCTACGGATGACGAAATTGCCCAGGCCACCCGCCGCTTGGAAGACACCTTAAAAAGTTTTGATATCCGCGCCACGGTTACGGGCGTTTCGCCGGGGCCTGTGGTTACCCGCTACGAAATCAAGCCCGACCCGGGCGTAACCATTGCTTCTATCACGGCCCGCACACAGGATATTCAGGCCAGTATGGAGGCCCGCTCCGTGCGTGTTCAGGCGCCTATTCCGGGCAAAAACGCCGTCGGGTTTGAAATCCCGAACGAACGCCCTGTAATGGTTACGATGAAGGAAATTTTGCAGTCTTCCGTGTATGCTAATTCCAAGGCCGTTTTGCCGATTGCCTTGGGCCGCTACGCTGACGGCGAACCGGCCGGTTCCGTGGCTGAAAAGTGGCCGCATATTTTGATTGCCGGCGCCACCAACAGCGGTAAATCCATTTGTCTGCATACGATTATTATGTCCCTTATTTACAAGCATACGCCCGATGAGGTCAAGTTCTTAATGATTGACCCCAAGCGCGTGGAACTTACGCTTTACGAAGGGATTCCGTACCTCTATGACCCCAAGACCTCGTGCGACGATGTAGATGTGGTTACCGACGCCAACGGGGCCGCCAAATCCTTGCAAATGCTGGTAAAGGTAATGGAAAAACGCTTGTCCATTATGCAACTGGCCAAGGTAAAAAATATTGAAGGATATAACCAATGGGCCAAGCAAAATAACGAGGAAAAGATGTTCTACATCTTTGTTATTATTGACGAAATGGCCGATTTAATGCTCCAAACTAAGGCGTCTATTGAAGACTCCGTCCAGCGTTTGGCGCAAATGGGCCGCGCGTTGGGGATTCACTTAATTCTTTGTACGCAGCGTCCGTCCGTAAAGGTAATTACGGGTATCATCAAGGCCAACTTGCCCTCCCGCATTGCGTTGCAGGTGGCCTCGGGCATTGACTCCAAGGTAATTTTGGATGCCACCGGGGCGGAAGATTTGCTGGGCCGCGGGGATATGCTCTATCAAAGCACGTCGGACAAAACGCCGTTCCGTATTCAGGGGGCATATGTGTCCGAAAAGGAAATCAAAGCGGTGGCCGATTTCCTGCGCGCCCAAGGCGGGCCGGATTACCCGGTGCAAATTGTGGCGGAGCAGAACCCGCACCAACGCCCGCAGGACGGTCTTGGTACGAGCCCGGAGGAATTGTTGCAGGCGCTTAACCTGATTAAAGAGCGCCGCCGCGTGTCGCAGGATTTGCTCAAAGCGCACTTTGGTTCTTCCGCGCGCGCTACCAATATGCTAAGCGTGCTGGAAATGAAGGGCTATATTTCCAAGCCGGAAGGCTCCAACCGCTGGGAAATCCATTACGAAATGATTGACCAGGCCATTGAGGATTTGAACAGTTTACCGTATGATAAAAACTATCAGGAAGAAACGTATGAAACCGTCTATAAATAAAGTAATTTTTCCGTTTGCCTTGTCGTTTATTTTAGCGGCTTGCGGCGGTTCCCCTACCGAGGAGCCCGTGGTTCCCAAGCCGGAAATCCCGGAAGTGGTAGTCCCGGCGCCTAAAAAGCCTGTGCAAGAGGTAAAAACGCCCGTTAAAAAGCCCGCTCCTGCGCCTAAAACCGCGCTAAGCGCGGACGAACTAACCGTGCGCTTAAAGAAGTGGGATAAAAAATTAGCCACCTTGGAAACCGCCTTTAATCAAACTACTTCCTACGACGGGGTAGAAGTCAGCCGCTCCGGCGGGAAACTCTTTTACGACCGCGCCCAAAACCGCCTGCGCCTGGATACAATGAGCCCGGAAGGCGACTTGGAGCAGACGGCCATTACGGATAAAAAAGATATCGTTATTTTGGACGAAGCGGGCAACCAAGTTACCACGCTTTCTTGGGCCGATTGGCAGCAGGGCCAACCCAATCAGGCGCTCTTTGACTTTGGAAATTATACGGCGTTGGTGGAACGCCATAATGCCGTTGTAAAAAGCCAAACCGCCAAGGAAGCCGTTTTGCTTTTAACGCCCAAAGAGGGGGAAGAATACCAACTTTTGCTGACCTTAACCGCGCCGGATTATTTCCCGCAGACCATTACCATTATGTCCGACTTAATGACGACGGAAGCCGTCTTAAAAAATATTCAAAAAAACCAGCCGCTGCCCGGGGCTGTGTTTGGAGGATTTAAAAAATGATGACACTTGCCAATAAAATCACGCTTACGCGCGCCGCGCTGTCTATTGTAATGTTTCTGTTTATTTTGTTGCCTTACGGCTGGGCCCGCATTACGGCCACGCTTATTTTTATTTTAGCGGCCAGCACGGACTGGGTGGACGGCAAAATCGCCCGCCAAACCAACACCATTACGCCCTTTGGCGCGATTGTGGACCCGTTTGTGGATAAAATTTTAGTGGCGGCGGCGTTTTTTGCCTTTGTGGGCATTAAAGAGTTGGACGTGCCGATTTGGGCGGTGTTCTTTATTTTATTGCGCGAACTGATGATTTCCACCCTGCGCGTGATTGCCGCCTTGGAAGGCAAAGTAATGGCGGCGGAACGCTGGGGCAAATTCAAAACCGTTATCCAAATGGCGGCTATCGGCACGATTTTCTTTGTGCTGGATGTATATCACTTGTCCCACTTGGTGTCCGGCCCGGCGCGGGAGTGCTTCCAAATTACCTTTTTAACGCTCCAAAAGGTGCCTTACGCCATTACGGCTATTGCGGCGGTGATTACGTGGATTAGCGCCGTTTCGTACTTAAAAAACAACTGGGATTTGCTTAAAAAATCGTGGAGCCTGCCCGTATGCAAATAGTTTGGCGAGCCTTAGCCACGGGGCTGTTTGTCAGTTATCTGCCGCCAATGGTGTTTAAGTACAAAAAGAATACCGGGGCGGGTTTTTTGGGAACCTTGTGGGGAATCCCCTTGGTGTTGTGCTTTCCGCAGGACTCTATGCTCTATATGGTGTGTATGCTGGCGTTTTGGGCGGTTGCCGTATGGGTCTGTAAAAAAGTACAATTTAAAGGATTCACGGGCCACGATAATCCCAAAATCGTAATAGACGAAATGGCCGGATATATTACGGCTATGGCGTTCTTACCGCGGACGTGGCCGTATCTGGTAGCGGCGTTTGTGCTGTTTAGGACGTTTGATACGCTAAAACCGTGTATTGTTAAGACGTTTGATAAAATGGAAAACGCCTTTGGCGTGGTGTTTGACGATGTGGCCGCCGGGCTCATTTCCAATATACTCGTGCAGATTTTTATTATATTCGTAGTGAACAGGTAATAAGGAGATAAAAAAATGGATTTTTCCAATATGACAAACTTACGCGAACTTTTGGCGGCGGGCGGACCGATTTTAATTCTACTGCTCTTGCTGTCTGTGTATTCTATTTCAATTATTTTGGAACGCTTTTTTAAATTGCGCTCCACTATTTCGCTTTCCCGCAAATTAATGGCGTACTGCCGCCACCCGCTCCGCTCGGAAAATTACCAAAAGGTGGAGGACGCCTGCCGCAAGGAAGTCGTCAAAAATACGCCTGCGGCCGCACTTATTTTGCGCTTGGTGCAGGAACGCAACCGCCCGCAAGCGGAACTGGAAAAAATTGCGGGCAGCGTGATTGACTGGGAAGTTACCAAGTTACAACGCCGCCTGACCATTTTGGGCACCTTGGGTAGTATTACGCCCTTTATCGGTTTGTTCGGTACGGTTATCGGCGTGATGCACGCATTTAAAGATTTAGCCGCCAACACCGCCACCAGCGCGGGCGCCTCCGTAGTGGCCGCCGGTATTGCCGAAGCGTTGGTAAACACCGCCGCCGGGCTTTTTGTGGCCGTTCCCGCCGTAATTGCGTACAACTATTATTTGTCTAAAACCAATTACTTTGCCAAGGAACTTGAAAATATCGCCGATGAAATTATTTACCGCCGCGGCGACGTGGAAGAATTTTAACCTATGCGCACACACAAAACCAGAACCGTAATGGCGGAAATCAATATGGTGCCGTTTATTGACATCACATTGATTTTGCTGATTATTTTTATGGTAATGAGCCCAATGCTGGTGCAAATGCAACTGACGGTGGATTTGCCCAAATCCAAGGCCATTAACACGCAGGCGGAGGACGACGTCATCCGTATTGAAGTTACGCGCGACGGCACCATTACCGTAATGAACAAAAAACTGACGCTCAAAAATTTGGAGCGCGAGTTGATTTTGCGCTTGGGTAAAGCAAATAAAAAGACGATTCTCGTCCAGGCCGATAAAGACGTACCGATACAGCAGGTGGTGGACGTCTTTGACGTAGCCAAAAAGTTAGGCGCGGCCAAGTTGGGAATCGGGGTACTTTCTAAAAACTGATGAACCGCTATTTTGCTATATCCGGCGGACTGCACGTTTTAGCCGCCTTATTCTTGCTTTTGATATTGGCTCCTTCGGCTAAGAAGGCGTCCGCTACCTATACGATTGATTTTATCGGCAGCGGCAAGGTGGTTGCCACCACAGGGCAGGAAGCCGCGGCGCCAAAAGCGCCCAAGGCCGCTGTGCAAGCCCCGGCCGTAGCCAAAGAGGCCCAGCCCAAGGCCGAGCCTGCCAAAACGGCTAAAAAGGCTTATGCCTCCAAAAGCGAAATTACCACCAAAAAGCAACCCGCCAAAAAGGCCCAGCCGGCTGCCCCGTTAGCCGCGCCCAGCGTATTGGACGATGCACAAGAGGGGGGACAATCTGCCGAATCTTCCGAAGCCGCCAAAGAAGGCCAATTCGCAGGCGGTAATATCCAAACCGATTTTGCCAACTTTCCTTATCCTTGGTACATTACCCAGGTGAGAAATTCCCTCTGGATTGAGTGGGAAAAACGCCGCCCCGCGGGCAATACCCTGTCGGCCTTGGTGTCTTTTGCCATTGCGCGCGACGGAAAAATTAAAAATTTACAGGTAGAACGCAAATCCGGCGATGATACCTTTGACTTTGCCGCCTCTTCCGCCGTAATCAACGCCGGGCCCTTTGCGCCGCTGCCGATGTATTACGAAAAAGACGAACTCACCGTAAGCGTGGAGTTCAAACAGGAGAAATAATATGAACGGATGGCAGCGCTTTGCCGTACTGATTATTTGTTGTTTTGCTATTATGGTTTTGTATCCCGATTTTGGCGCCTCGGGCTGGACGTTTATCGGGATGGCGGTAGCGATGTGGACGGGGGTAATCGTCATTTTGTCTATCGTATCCAATTTATTTGGCCTGTATAAATTGGAAAGTTTAAATAAACTGATTTTCTTTGTGCTTACTTGTGCAATTATGTATTCCTTATTGTGGTATTTCCCGCAAGAGGATAAAGTTACGCCGATTAACAAAATAAAATATGGTGAAATCCCCACCAAGGCCGATATTGACCGTGGCTTAAAGCGGTTTACCTTTAATTTTGACTTTGTCCGCCGCAACGCCCGCAGAAAGGAAAACTTTACCAACCAGGACATAGACGAAAAGGCTATTAAAAAGGAAATCAAAAAGACGGTTTCCCAAAAGACGGATGAACTGGTGGATAAACTGGATATTCAGGTGGACTAACGTATGAAGAACACGATTTTAATTACCGGCGGAAATGGTTTTATCGGCCGCGCCTTGACTGATAAACTGTTGCAGGAGGGGTACAAGGTGCGTATTGTTACTCGCCGCACGCCTAAACAACAACCCGCCAACCCGGCGGTAACCTTAGTGCAGGCCGATTATAGTGATGTGAAATCCTTGGAAAAGGCCTTGTCCGGCTGCGAGGGCGTGTTCCACTTGGCGGCGGCTATTTTTGGCTTTAACCGCGCGGATTTTGAGCAGGCAAATGTCTTGGCCACGCAAAATGTGGTGGCGGCCGTAAATAATACGCCGGAAATCAAAACCTTTGTACACGTTTCCAGTTTGGCGGCCAGCGGTTATGCCGCGGATAAAGACCATCCGCGCACCGAGGATATGGAGCCGAAGCCTGTGTCCGATTACGGCATTACCAAACTGGGGGGGGAGAAGGCCGTTAAAACGCTCCGCCCGGGCGTAAAATGGACGATTATCCGCCCGCCGATTGTCTATGGCAAGAACGATTCCGGCGTGTCTAAAATCGCGCTGTGGGTCAAACGCGGCCTAATGGTGAATACGTCGGGCAACGGATATTTCAGTTTTGTGCACGTTTCCGACTTGGTGGAAGCCCTGTGGCAGGCGTTTATCCGCCCCGAAACGGATAAAGAGACGTATTTTATTACGGAAGAGGCGTTTTACCCGTGGGACTATTTTATCACGCAAATGGCCCGCGCGATGAATTGCCATAAACCCTTTATGCCGTCTGCCCCCAAGTGGATGATGCGTTTGGCGGCGTGGGTGTATGAACTGGCGGCCCGTATTACGGGGGCGCAGCCGGCCTTAAATTATGACAAGGTAACCGAAGCCACTATCCCCGGCCATTGGATTTGCTCAGGCAAAAAGTGGCAAACGCTGACGGGGCAGAAGTTTACTCCGCTGGCTGAGGGCTTAAAAAAGAGTTTTTAATTTGTCCGCCGGGCGGCGTTCTGTATAGGTAAAAAATAAGGGAAAAACGCGGCCCGCGGATAAATTAGGAAAAATTTGTAAAATTTTGTTATAATATAGAGGTTGACGGTAATATTACCGTTGGCGCAAATTTTGGAGAGGTGGCTGAGAGGCCGAAAGCGGCGGTTTGCTAAACCGTTATACGGGTTAATTCCCGTATCGAGGGTTCGAATCCCTCCCTCTCCGTGGAATTAAAAACCCCGCGCAAGCGGGGCTTTTTTTTGTACAATAAGAATAACTAATAAAATTTAATGTAGGGAGAAAAAAGATAGCCCGCAACGGGCACAAATAATTTTTACTGTTTTTGGGATCCTACTGCAAGAGTAGGATAGCTGTTGGGAAAACCAATATCTAAGCTCACCAAAAACAGCCGATTAGAAGCACAAAAGCAAAGGAAGTCATGAGCCTTTCGCTTTTGTGCCAAATGCTACCTGCTGTCCTTGCGATGGCAGGTAGATGCGGCTGTTTATCGCTGGGGCTGAGCTTAGACCTAGACTAAACAGCCGTTTTTCTTTTTCCGATACTATCCTCTTTTCTTTCGGATTCCGCCCCTATTTTATGACGGAACGAAAGGAACAACAAATCAAAAGTGAAAGACGCGTGGCCGACTTTGGCGAAGTGCTTACCGCACGGCGCGAAGTAGAGGCTATGCTGGATCTTGTTAAAAACGAAGCGGAACGTATAGACAGCCGCTTCTTAGAGCCTGCCTGCGGTACGGGTAACTTCCTTGTCGCCATATTGGAGCGTAAACTCAAAACATTACAGGCACGCTACCGCACCAAACAAGCAGATTTTGAGGCCCAATTGCTATCCGCATTAGGAAGCATCTACGGCATTGACCTATTGGAAGACAATGTGAAAGAATCCCGCCAACGACTTTTTGAACTGGCCGTACAGGCGTATCAAGATTCCCTGCGCAAAAAACCAGATGAAACCTTTCAAAACCTTATTCGCTTTGTTTTAAGCAAGAACATCCAGCAGGGTGATTCTTTAAATGGCCTAGATAAAATAATTTTTACACAATGGAGCCTGATCGGGTACACCGTCAACCGCGAAGAATACTCCCTTTCCCAAATGAACCAAGAGGGAGACATTAGCAATTTACCTTTGTTTTCTGTCTGTGAAAATGAGCAAAAGGAACCCATCTTTATTCCCAAGCCTTTGCGTTCTTTCCCGCCTGTACATTACCGCAAATTATTGGAGGAAACCAAATGACCTTCTTAAAAGAACTGCATAAGCCGGACATTTTGGACTGTATAGCCCACTTATCTTCCGATGAAGTATTTACGCCACCCAAACTGGTAAATGAAATGCTGGATATGCTTCCGCCTGTCCTATTTCAAAGTACGGAAACAAAGTTTTTGGATCCTGGCTGTAAGTCCGGCGTGTTCTTGCGGGAAATTGCCAAGCGGTTAATTGAAGGAGAAAAAGAACTTATCCCAGATTTGGAAAAGCGAATTTACCATATTTTTACTAACCAATTGTATGGTCTCGCTATTACAGAACTTACCGGGCTTTTGGCGCGGCGTTCCGTTTATTGTTCCAAAAATGCAAACGGCAAATACTCCATTTGCCCGTTTAGCACGCCAGAGGGAAACATTGCCTATACGCGTATGGACCATATTTGGCATAACGGCAAATGCGCCTTATGCGGGGCCAGCCAAAGCCAGTATGACCGTGGCGATATTTTGGAAAACCACGCGTATAGTTTTATTCACTGTAACGAAGAATACAACCCAACACTTTTTAAGAGGTTAAAAGATATGAAATTTGATGTAATTATTGGAAATCCCCCGTATCAATTAAGCGACGGCGGTGCGCAAGCAAGTGCCAGCCCAATTTATCAACTATTTGTGGAACAAGCCAAACGCCTAAATCCCCGCTACCTCACTATGATTATTCCTTCGCGCTGGATGACGGGTGGCAAGGGCTTAGATATTTTCCGGAAAACAATGATTCACGATAAGCATTTCAAAACATTGCACGACTTTGCGGATTCTAATGAGTGTTTTAGAGGAGTAGATATTAAAGGTGGCGTGTGTTATTTTTTGTGGACACGAGATTCTGAACAAGAGTGTGATATTTATCGGCATAATGATTTAGGAGTATCTCACTCTAAAAGATACTTGGCAGAACCCGATGATGACATTTTTATTCGTGAAAATACGCTGATTACAATCAAACACAAAGTGCAGATTTTACGAGAAAAGACTCTGGATTTGATTGCATCTCCTGCTAAATTATATGGTTTACGAGGAGATGCAATCAAATCCAGAGAAAAATACAATTTACCTCCTATGTTTGATACCCCAATAAAAGGAGGGTATACATTGCTGGGATTAGATGATAAATTAAAAAGGGTTTATAGATATCTTCCTTCGGACTATCCCTTTACAAAAACAGAGGGATTAAATAAATATAAGATTTTTATTTCCGAAAGTTATGGTTGTGGTGAAATCGGTGAGATTCCTGCTACGCCAGTTCTGGCTACGCCAGGAATGTTGTGTACGGAAACTTTTATTCAAATTGGGCCTTTTAACAATGAAAACGAAATGAAAAATTGTTATGGTTACATAAAAACAAAATTTTTTAGGGCCTTGGTGGGTATTCGCAAACAAACCCAGCACGCAACGCGAACAGTGTATAAATATGTGCCCATACAGGATTTTACGCAAGAGTGGACAGATGAAAAACTCTACAAAAAATATGGCCTTTCCCAAGAAGAAATTAACTTTATAGAGTCAATGATTAAACCGATGGAATAGGAGAACTCTATGCCTGAATTATTAAACAGTCATAAAATTCCTAAGATTTATGTCTATACGGAACCGCAATATAAAACCGCGGAATGGGAAGGCAAGCGTAAGGGGCAGGGATTCCTAAAAATAGGGTTTACTACCGGAAACGTGGAAAACCGTATCCGCCAACAATTCCCAACCAATAAACCAGTGGATAATCCCTTTGAAATTCTGCTGGAAGAGGTGGCTATCCGCAAGGACGGAACCTTTTTTACCGATAAAGACGTGCACCGTATTCTGCGCAAAAATGGAGCGGAAGAACGCACTACACAGGGTAAGCATACAGAATGGTTTGAATGTACCTTGGAAGAAGTGGAACAGGCCCTTTTTGCCGTTAAAAACCATAAAACAACCTTTACCGAACGCCGAATGGATTTTGCTATGCGGCCGGAACAGGCACAGGCCGTAAAAGTTACCAGCGAATACTTTAAAAACTTTTCTTACGAACGGGAACACAAAACGCCGCACTTTCTGTGGAATGCCAAAATGAGGTTTGGTAAAACCTTTACGGCCTATCAATTAGCCAAAAAAATGGGCTGGAAGAAGGTGCTTGTGCTTACTTTTAAGCCAGCCGTGCAAAACTCGTGGGAAACTGATTTGGTAAATCACGTGGATTTTGCAGATTGGCAATTTGTTTGCCGTACGGGTACGCAATATAAAGACATTGATCCCAAAAAGCCGTTTGTATGGTTCGCCAGTTTCCAAGATGTACTGCAAAAAACGGATGCGGGGGGAATTAAACCGCGTAATGAAGAGATTCACTGTATAAACTGGGATTGCATTATCTTGGATGAATACCATTTTGGGGCTTGGCGTGATAGTGCCAAAGATCTGTACGATGCCGAGGATAAAGCCGAACAAAAAAAGCAGGCCGGAGACGGTTTGGAATACTACGATGAAGAGCAAATGCCCCTAACAACCAGTGCCTATTTATACTTATCCGGCACGCCGTTCCGCGCATTAAATAACGGGGAATTTTTGGAAGACCAAATCTTTAACTGGACTTATACCGACGAACAACGCGAAAAGAATAACTGGAATGAAAAACAAGGGGAAAACCCATACCTGGAACTTCCGCAAATGGTAATGATGACCTACCAAATGCCCGAGGAAATACGGTCCATTGCCTTATTGGGCGAATACAACGAGTTTAATCTGAACGAGTTTTTTAAAGCAAAAGAGGAAGGGGGCCTTTGTAAGTTTGCGCACGAAGCGGAGATCGTCAATTGGCTGAACTTGCTCCGCGGACAGTATAAACCCAGCACATTAGATGAACTTAAAATCGGCAAGAAGCCACCGATGCCCTACTCCGATATCCGTTTGATTAGCGCGTTAAGCCATACATTTTGGTTTTTACCATCGGTGGCTAGTTGCAAAGCAATGGGGGACTTGCTCCAAAAACATCCGTTTTACAAAGAATATAAGGTGATTGTCTGTGCCGGAAATGAAGCCGGAATGGGGGTTGAGGCCTTGGAACCTGTAAGAAGAGCCATAGGAAACGGTTTTGATACAAAGACCATCACCTTGTCCTGCGGAAAACTTACCACGGGGGTTACGGTACCGGAGTGGGGCGGTATCTTTATGCTACGCAATACATCTAGCCCAGAAACTTACTTTCAAGCGGCCTTCCGCGTCCAATCCCCTTGGACAGTTAAAAATCCGGACAGCGTGAACCCAAACGAAAAGAAAATTGTAAAAGATACCTGCTATGTGTTTGACTTTGCACCGGATAGGGCGTTAAGCCAAATTGCCGAATATAGTGCCCGCCTAAATGCCAATAGCAAAGAATCACCAGAAAAGCGTGTAGAGGAATTTATCCATTTCCTGCCGGTGCTTTGTTATGATGGCAGCACAATGGAACTAATCAATGCCAGTGAACTGCTAGATTTGGTAATATCCGGAACGGCTTCCTCTATGTTGGCGCGCCGTTGGGAAAGTGCCCTGCTGGTAAATGTGGACAACCCGACCTTGATCAAACTAATAGAAAATGATAAAGCGATGGAGGCTTTATCCCGCATTGAGGGATTCCGCAATTTAAATAAGGACATTACAACGCTGGTAAATAAGTCCGAAGCACTTAAAAAAGCAAAGCAAGAAAACAAAGAAGACCTTTCAAAACAGGAAAAAAAGCAACTTACTCAGGAAGAAAAAGAAATTAAGTCCAAACGTAAAGAAATACAGGAAAAATTGCTTAAATTTGCTACCAGAATCCCTGTGTTTATGTATTTAACAGACTACCGGGAACAAACACTACGAGATGTAATTACCCAGTTGGAGCCGGAACTGTTCCAAAAGGTAACGGGGCTAACCATACCAGATTTTGAATTGTTGGTTAGTATTGGTATTTTTAATGAGCAGATTATGAACTCGGCTGTATTTGCTTTTCGGCGTTATGAAGAAGCAAGTTTATCCTATACTGGTTTGACCAAGCACCAAGAACTGCTGGTGGGTGGGTTTAATACTAAATTGCCACGAATAGAAGTGGAAAATCTGGGAAGGTAAAATATGGTGAGCTTTTATCAACGGCATTATAAGGTGGGGGAAACCCCTATCTTTTTGCGGGGGATATGACAAAAGGAGTGGGGAAAAAGTGGCATATGGGGGATTTTCTCAGATTTTATGGCGGGGCCCCCTTTTTGGGGGGAATCTAGGTTACACCCTTATAAGTCATTTTTCTTTTAATTTTTACCCCCTTTTCTACTCGTCAGGCGTTTACTCTATTGGGTAACTTCGGCCTTATAGATTTTCCTCTTATTCTTTACGATGTGCCTCTTGTTTTTTCTTCCCCTTTATCCCCTTTTCTCTTTGGACGTGTACCTTCGTTGTTTTTTGCCTTTTAAATAGCCTATTTTCCTCAACTAAACGGGTTTTGCTTTGCTCTTAAATAAGGCTCGTAATATAATTTTCTACATCTTTTGCCCTATTTTATGTGGTGCCCTCATATAGCATTGTTGCCCCAGAAGAACGCGCCCTAATAGACGAATATTGTCGCTTTACGGTGGGTGCTCTCTGTGGGCGGGTAAATTATAGGGACAAAAGGTCTATTTGCTAACAAAACTACCCTTAATCTCTACGGTACATAACTTTTTGCCCCTCCCAAACGACCCAAACGACCCAAACGACCCAAACGACCTATCTCTATCTGTCTTATTCTGCTAGTTCTCTCCCTTCTTTTCTATCCTATCCTCTGCTGTTATATATTATAGACGCGTTGCTCCGGGAATCCTCGGGAAATCTGCCACCAGTATAATCTTTATTAGCCCAGCCCAGCCCAGCCCAGCCCAGCCCAGCCCAGCCTACTTCTCTTTTCTGTTGTTCCTTTATTTGAAATTTTAAAATGCGCTAAAACGCTCTATTTCAAAAAGAGGAATATATAGATACCCCTAAAAACGAAATAGAGCGTATTTTTAAAAACACTTAAAATTTAAGTATTTTTTATTTTATATCAAAAAATGCTTTCGGCGCATTAAGGTAGTCCCTCGCAGTTTTGCTTTTACCCCATATCCTAGGTACCCCAAAATCGTTTTAGGGCATTCTTCAAAAACAGGTCAAAAATTGCCTAAAAGTTAAAAAATATAAAATCAACAAAAAACATCTGTTTTTTACTGTTTTAAAAAGAGGTGGGGAAAAGGGTCCAAAAATGCTTTTTTCATAAATTTTTACTTGCCAAACAGCGCGCAGTCAGGCTGTTTTAAGATTCAAAATAAACGTTCAAAATGGGCTTTCTGTAAGCAAAAATATAGCAGATTTTTTGGACGCGTAGCAGATGGATTTTCTGCTAGAAAACAATATCTAAAATAAACATTAGTTTAGTAGAAAAAATATTTAAAATAAAAGAATAAATCAATATAATTTAATAAAAAGTATAGTTGTTTATTTTTGGAGTTTTTCTGGATTTTAATTAACATAATAAAAATTATCGTTAGTTGTATAAGCCGGACAAATAGCCCCCCAAAAGCAAAAAGGTAGCTTGGTTTTATGCCAAGTTTTTGGAAATGTTTATCCACAATTTTGCCGCGTCAGATGTGAATAAATAAGAAGCGTTTGCAAGCAAAGTAAGTGTGAAAAATCTAATAATATTTACTAGAATTTGGATTTTGTGCGGGTTTGAACGTGAGAATATTAAAAACTGGCAAGAAAAATGGTAAAAATAAAAAAGACTTAAAATATAAGTATTTTTAAAATTGTAATAATTTTTATTAGCAAAAACGAAGGTAAAATTGCGTAGCAACGCGAAAAGAATAATTCTAAAACACTTATAAAAAAGCCTTTATTTTCTCTAAACCAAGGAGAAAATAAAGGCGGTTTATTCCTTATAAAATATATAAAAAGCAAAATTAGGTCCGTTTTTACAATAATTCCTGGGCCAGTTTTTCAGCCAAAACAAAGGCCTTTGCAAACCCCTCATTAGTTAAACGGTAGGTGCGGGAACGTTTCGCCCCCTCACTTTCCAAGTGCCCGTTGCGGATTTCCGGGGTTAAAATACGGTCAAGACGGCCTTCATCAAAGCCGGATTTCCGCATAGATTGGGACAAGTTCAAGGCGGAATAGGTAGGCTTTTTTAATAAAACACGCGCCCCCGCCACCAGCAGAGACGCCGCCTCCGCGGCAGTTAAACGCATTTTGCGGCGCAAGACCACTATTTCCCCATCCTCTTTCAGTAATTGTTCCCACAGCCGTACTGGGGCCGTTATTTCCGCGTTTCCTCTATTTTGTGGCATATTGGGGGTGGTATTACTGCTGCGCATAGCGGGCGGGATAGCAGATAGGGGCGGAATCGGTGTCGGTTGTGTTGTCTGGGGCTCCGTAAAAGCCTGCGTGGGCTTGGCACTAGGTACTGGCCGGGGTTGGAGGGCAGAACTCACCTCATCGGTAAGCGGATAGGTTGGGCGTTTGCGTGGCGCGGGCATAGCGGAAACTGGCGCAGTGGCCCCCTTTCCTATTAAGGCTAGGAAATAATTGCGCTGCTGCTCTATAAATTCCCGGCTTCCCTCGGCTTCAAACTCCTCTCCACCCGGAAAGCGGAAGCGTATTTTTAGGTTTTTTTCGGATTCGTCCGTCATAGTTATCCCCCACCCTGCCATAAAGTTATCCACCGGAGTTATCCTCCAGATATGACATATAATAAATAATTTGTTGACATATGTCAAGAGTTTTATTTTTATGTCAATTATATGACAAATCTTGTGTATAACCCCTATTCTACGACGAGAAAACAGGTAAAAACACACATTTAAAAGCCTGATTTTGCCTTTGTTTCCCCCAAAAATATCCTGTATTTTGTCTTTTTAAAATCTAAAAAATCTAATATATGTCTTGGACTTAACTTTTTTATAAACAGGTAAATTAAAAACAGCAGGTATTCTGCTTCTCTTTTTTGCAAAATAAGCCCCCCGTTTGCTTGGGTAAAAAAGACAAAAAATCACTTTAAAAAAATCAAAATCGCATAAAAAATTTCAGTGTGTCTGTTTTTAACAACAAAAAACGCCGTTTTAAAAAATCTTGCAAAAACAGGTTAAAAATTGTATTTTGGAAAATATAAAATAGAAAATAAAAATGTGATTTTTGCAAAATTACCAGTGAATTTAAAAAACTTAAAACTGCAAAATTGATATTAAATTTGCAAAAATAAAATAATATGAAAAAATGGTATGCGGAAGAATATTCCTTTGAAATTGAAGTAACCGGTTTTCTGCGCGGAAATAAAACGGAGCGGTACTGCCGCAACGGTGAAGAAATCGGCGATAAATATACTTGCACCTATGGTTGCCCGGTCAATGCGGCCGGATTTGGCATTTGCTCCAAAATGATGATGTTGCTCTACCCGGTTATGGAAGCGGTGCGCAGCGGCGGCGATTTGGAAAATATCGGAGGCAGCAGCCCATACACCAAGGATATAGTTTGCCCGGACGGGTGCGTTATTTTCCGTTTGACGGCCAAAAAACTGGGAAATACAAATTTCTTTAAAGGAAAATTTTTTGATAAATAGAGTGTTGTTTCGGAAGTTTTGCCGGAAGTGGCACGGACGAGGACAAATTCCACAAGGGGGGCCCGCGTTTAACTAGGCCCCATAATGCCCAAATGCCAGAAATCCCCCCCACTGCTGGCCGTCGCCCCCTAATCAAATGAAAAAAAATCCCCAAGGCGTTAGCAAATAGCCTTCCCCCATAAATCACGGTGGCCCGTTCGGGCAGGGTAAAATAACCGAGGGTTCTGTTGGAATCGCGTTTCTTTTTTATGTAGTTTTCCCCCTTACTGGGAGGCCTTCAAATAACCGGGAGTATCCTCCAAGCCTGCGTTTTCTTTTATATATAGCCTCCCTCGCTGGGCGGCCTTCAAATAACCGGGCGTTTCAGCCAGCACATTTATCACACCTGGGCGGTCCTAAATCCCCCGCAAATATTCGCGCGCGCCCTCTCTTAAAATTCTACAATCTATATATGAGCACTTTTTCCGCACTTTTGCTAACCTGGTACCAGCAAAATAAGCGTGATTTGCCTTGGCGGCACACGCGGGACCCGTATTTGATTTGGCTTTCCGAAATCATCTTACAGCAAACCCGCGTGGCGCAGGGCCTTTCCTATTATATGCGCTTTGCGGAGCGCTTTCCAAACCCCGCCGCGCTGGCCGAAGCCGACGAGGACGAAGTACTGAAATATTGGCAGGGATTGGGTTACTATTCCCGCGCGCGGAATTTGCACGCGGCCGCCAAAAGTATGCACGGTGTTTTCCCTACCACTTATGAGGGTGTTCGCGCGCTGAAAGGCGTGGGCGACTATACCGCCGCCGCGATTTGCTCGTTTGCCTACAAAATGCCCTATGCTGTATTGGACGGAAATGTCTATCGGGTGTTAGCGCGTATATTTGAAATACAGACGCCGATAGATTCTCCCGCGGGCAAGAAGGAGTTTTCCGCTCTGGCCCAAAAGTTGCTGGATAAAACCCACCCGGACGATTACAACCAGGCTATAATGGATTTCGGCGCGACGGTTTGCACGCCCGCCTCCCCCCAATGCTTGCTTTGCCCGCTGGCGGAGCAATGCAAGGCGTACCAAAACGGGCAGGCGGAAAAATTCCCCGTAAAACAGCAAAAGACCAAAATTTCCGCGCGCTATTTCCACTATATATATGTAGAGCAGGGCAAAAATACTTGGCTGCATAAGCGCGTGGCGGGCGACATTTGGCAAAATTTATATGAGCCCCCGCTGCTGGAAACCACCGCGGCGGCGGCCCCGCTGCCCAAGGCCGCTTGGCTCAAAAAGCCCCAGTTGCTGGCGGTCCCCGTCAAGCACATCCTTTCCCACCGTGTGATTTATGCGGATTTGTGGAAGGTTACGCTTTCCCCCGCGTTCCCGGTGCCGGAGGAATTTATCCGCGTGCCCGCCAAAGATGTAAAAAAATACGCGGTATCCCGCCTAGTACAAAAATTGCTGGAAAAAGCCGGTTTGTTGTAATTTCTGTTGAAAAATTCCTGTTTGTTGGCTTGCCTACTTTAAAAGGGCTTGACTCGTTTTTTTTTTTTGATAAATTTTGAGTTGTAGCAAAATTTATCAAAAATGGTGGGTATAATGAAAAACGCGAATATGGGCCGATTAGGCCACTTATTAAGAGACTGGAATAAACAATTCTTTTCTTGGTCATCCCCGAGGAATTTAGTTGGGGATCTGCCGTTATGCAAGAGATTAACTAGGACTAACAACAGATTCCCGACTACGACGCTCGGGAATGACGACCACGGCAACAACGGATTCCCAAACCCTGAGGGCTGCCACTCGCTCGGGAATGATGACAACAACAACGGAGCCCGGAACACTCCACACGGGCAGACACTCCGGGATGACGGCAACAACCACGACGGATTCCCGTGTGCTTCGCGTCAGCCCCTAGCGGGCCGCACAGGTTTTACCTTAATAGAACTGTTGGTTGTCGTGTTAATCATTGGTATATTGGCCTCGGTGGCGGTGCCACAATATACAAAAGCGGTATGGAAAGCACGTTTTAGTGAAGCGCTTGTTACCGTAAATTCTATGGAAAAAGCCTTGCAACTGTATGTATTGCAAAATGGTTATACCCAAGAATATAAAGAAATTTCCCCCGATGAAGTAGATATTGATGTTTTTAAAGGATTAAATAAAAACGGAGACTATTATTGTTCTAAATATGTGTGTTACCGTTTGGAGCGGTATAGAGGAGCAGGGGGTTCTTCCAATGTGGCTTGGCGATTATGGATGTACAGAGATGTTTCACATACGGATCCTATTGTAGAAGCCGGGGGCCTTTTACCTGAAACAACGTATAGCGATATGAAAGCAGGGGAGTGGTACCGTCTTTGTTATTATGAGGATGATCCTCTGGGCCAGAGTCTTTGTGCACAAACCGAACATTTGGGGTGGCAGGATATACAAAATGGATTCTAGTTATTTATCTAATATCCCAATAGGTAGATCCTGAAACAAGTTCAGGATGACTTTTATACTCTAAACCAAAAACCCGCCCTCTTCGGGCGGGTTTGTTAACGGGTACAACAATACTGCTAGAATTTATAGCCAACGGTCAAGCCGTACATATCGCTTCTGCCGTCGGTGTATTTCATCGGTACGCTGCCAAATTGGGAATTGGAATTACCAGTCAAATTTTTGGCAAAAACGTGCGAGTAGGACAAGTCCACGCTCCAAGTATCATTATGATAGCCCGCACCTACGCTGGCGATATGGCGGTCATCCACCGGAACGAGCGTATCCATAGCGTGTTCATTAATCGGAGACTTATCAAACACATAGCCCGCGCGGACGGCCCAATTTTGGTTCAGGTTATATTCCGCACCCAAGTTTAAGCGGTAGGTGTCTTTGTATTCTTTTTTATTGTGGATAGTGGGTGCCGTTTCATTATCTTTGTACTCAATAAGAATTTGGTCATATGCACTCCAAAAAGTGCCCACGATACCGGCTTCTAAAATTAAATCTTCCGTCGGGCAGAAGGAAATACCAGCAGAAATACTGTCTGGCAAAGAAATAGATCCTTTGGCATCTCCGTTGTAAATGGTACCGGCTTCATATTTGGCATTAATACGGCCATTTAATGTTTGTTTCACTTTGGCCCGGTACATTGCACCCAAGGACCACTTTTCGGCCCACTCGGGGCGGTAGATAAAGGAGAAGTTTCCCCCCCAACTTACGCCCGAACCGCTGATTTCGTAGGCGGTGGCGTTGGCCGCGGCACCCGGCATAAGCGTAGAATTTTGGGTAAAACCAATGACCATTGCTTCCAAGCCCATAGCCACGGAAAATTCGTCATTGGCTTTTACGGCAATCGTCGGCGTGAAGGAAAAGGTTTCCAATTTTACTTTGTAGGCTAATTGGCTTCCTGCCCACGTTTCCCAATTTTTATATTCCCCACCCAAACCATAGCGGGAAAATCCGCCTAAACCTACGGACACTTGGTCGCTCCATTTTTGGGTAATGTAAAAATTGGGCAAATACCAAATATCTCTTTTAAGGCCGCGCTTTTGCCCGGCCACGGTGGTTTTGGCGTTAGCGGTTACGACGGTAAGCCCCAGTTGGGCTTGGGTGCCGTCCAGTTCGGTGATGAGCGCGGGGTTTACCGCCAAAGAGGCAGGCTCTGCCTTGTTGGCTACCGTGGCGCCACCCATTGCGGTACCGCGTGCGCTGTATTCATACAAACCAAATCCGGCTCCGTAAGAAAAATCGGCCAGCAGGACGGATAACATCAGTACGGCTGATAACTTTTTTAACATACATCTCCTTGTTTTACGGGTTTCCCCGGGTTACACAAAAAAACCCCGCCGGATAGTATCGGCGGGGTATGCGGCAAAACTATTTCTGCAATTCTTTAATTTTATCCTTGGCTACGCTGCCAAAATAGGTTTTGGCGTAGTTTTCCACCAAGTGTTTGTAAGCCTCTAACGCTTCGTTTTTATTGCCGGCCAGTTCTTGGCTAAGAGCCAAGGTAAAATAGGCTTGTGGCAAGGCGAAACTCTTCGGGTTTTGCTGGATGAATTTCGTCATTTCTTCGGCAGAGGCCTTGTAATCTTTGGCGGCTTGCAGGCTGGAAGCCAACGAGAGCGAAGCCACTGTGTAAACGGTTTCGTTGGTAGAGCCCGTCAGCGGTTTATATACATCGGCCGCTTGGGCAAAGTTTTCGCTGGCGTAGAGCATATCGCCTTTAAAAAGTTGGGCGTACTCGGCGGCGTCCGAACCCGGAAAATCCGCATTAAGCGCGTCAATCTGTTTAAAGCCTTCCTCTTGGTTTCCGCCCAGCACCTGTACTTGCGCGGTATAATAAGCCGCCCAAGATTTTTCAGTTACGTTTTTAACGTGTGTGCTGTACGCATAACCGATAACGGCGGCCAATACCAAAATTCCGAGGGCCGTCAAAACGCCCTTTTTGTTTTGTTTTAAAAAATCCAGGGCGGAAATAAGCGACGACAAAATAAAATCTTTTTCTTCAACCGGAGCAGTAATTTTTTTAGTCATATCTTTATTATAGTAAATATCGGGCCGGAACCGAAAGCCTACGGATTGGCGGCGATATCCTCCTCTGTAAGTTGGCGGCACTCAATGCCGTTGCGCGACAGGAAATAAATGCCTTCCTGACTGCGGTCGTACTGGTTTTTATAGAACACCTTTTTAATGCCTGCGCTGACGATTACCTTGGCGCAATGCACGCACGGGGACCAAGTAACATATACCGAGGAGCCCTGCGTGGCAATGCCGTTTTTGGCGGCAAAAGAAATGGCGTTTTGCTCGGCGTGGAGTTCGTTTTCAATGGACCACTTGCCGTGCAAATCGTAGAAGGTGCGGCTGGCGACAAAATCAATAAAAGTAGGGAATTTGTCCCGGTAATGGGCTTCATAAACGGCGCGGAAGTTTTCTTCGCAGTGCCGCTGCCCGGTGGGAGTACCGTTAAACCCCATACTGATTACGCGGTTATCCTTCACCAATACCGCGCCTACCTGCAAACGGCAGCAGGTGGACTGGTCGGCCACCAGTTCCGCCATTTTAATAAACAGCCGGTGTTTGTTCTTCATAGGGCTATCTTACCATTTTTTAAATACAAAAAATACCGCCGCCACCAAGCACAAAAAGCCAACGAGGTGGTTCCACTTGAAACTTTCTTTAAAGTACACCGCCGAAAACCCCGCAAACACGGCCAACGTGATGACCTCTTGCATTACCTTTAATTGGGTAACCGAAAAGTAATTGCTGCCGATGCGGTTCGCCGGCACTTGCAGGCAGTATTCAAAAAACGCAATCCCCCAACTGGCTAAAATAACCAGCCAAAGGGCTTTGTTTTTAAATTTTAAATGTCCGTACCAAGCCATTGTCATAAACAGGTTGGAGGCGCAAAGTAAAAGAATAGGTTTCCACATATACCTTATATATATTATCATAAAAGGGTTTGTTTTGGGGTGCCCGAAAATAAATGCAATAAAATATGCCCTTTTGGTGTTTTACAAATAGCGGCGGGGAGTTTGCCGCCTAACTATACAAGGGAATTTATATAATATAAGTATGAAATATTCTCGTTATTTGCTTCTTTTTGCCTGCTTGGTGGGTGGCGTTTTGGCGCACGGGGCCGTTATTACGCCCGTGGAAAAATCCGCCAGCCCGGCGACGCAGGACCCTGTCAAAAATACCACCCCGGCTATCACGCCGCGCGGGGCGGACGGAAAGCCCCTGCCGGATATCACCCGGGAACTTACGCTGGATGACTGTATCCAACTGGCGCTTGCCAACAGCCCCAAGGCTGTGGCCGCGCAGTTGCAGTTGCAAAATGCCGAAGTCAATTTGAATTTGGCCAAGGCCGAATTTTTGCCCACGGCTTCCGTCGGCGCGAGCCAAGGCTATACCGTGCAAAAGGTGGGCTCTTCCCCCCGCACGGATCACGGTGATACCAATGTATATGCGCAGGCCAGTTTGTCTATTAGCGGGGTTACGGATATTGCCCGCAACATTAAAACGCAAAAATTGGTGGTGGAACAGGGCAAACTTAATTTGGAAAGCGTAAAAAACGACTTAATCCGCACCGTTAAAAAGAATTATTATGCGCTCCTGTCTGCTTCGCGCGCGGTGGAAATCCGCACCAAGTCGCGCGATTTGTATAAGGACCAGTACGAACGCGCCGAAGCCTATTATAAATTAGGCCTGCGCCCCAAGGTGGATGTAACGACGGCGGAGGTAAATTTAAATAACGAGGAATTAAGTTTAATCCGCGCGAAAAACTTGGTCAAAACCGCCTCGGCCGATTTGGCGAACTCGCTCGGTATTACGGTGCCGGACGTATTAAAGGTGGCGGATATTTCTTCCTTTGATAAGTTTACCAAAACGTTTGACGAAGCCGTCCAAACGGCCTATTCTAACCGCCCGGATGTGGAATCCGCCCGCACGGACGTGCGTATCAGCCAGATTAAACTAAACCAGGCCAAGGCGGGCTTTTTCCCCACCTTCTCCTTTTCGGCGGGCTATACCAAAAGCGGTGATGATTTTTATTTGGATAACGAGGATACCAAACTTTTGGCAGCGGTGGAGTGGCCCATTTTTAACGCCTTTAAGACGTATAACGGCGTAAAACAGGCCAAAATTTCGCTGGAAAATACGTTAAACGATAACCGCAGTTTGCTTAATAACGTGTTTTTGGAAGTGCAAAGTGCGTATATCAAAATGCAGGAAGCGGCGGAAAGTATCCCAATAGCGGAGTTAAACGTGGAAAAGGCCAAAGAAAACCTGGACCTTGCCCAAGGCCGCTATAACGAAGGTATTGGAGACGTGATTGAACTCAAAGATGCCGAAGTGGCTTATACGGATGCAGCACTTAGCCTGCTGACTTCCCGCTACGATTATGCGTCTGCTGTGGCGGATTTAAACCAAGCAATGGGGACGAACTAATTTATGAAAAAAGAAAATATTTTTAAACGGATGATAAAAGGGTTTTGGCACCTTTCGTGGTGGAAAAAACTCCTTATTTTGGCGGTAATTGTTGCCGCCGCGTGGGCGGTAAAGGAGTATTTCTTTGCCGCGCCGCCTGCCCCGCTGTTTAAGACGGCGGAAGTAAAAAAAGGCGACATTGTGGATATTGTGGAAGCCTCCGGCCCGATTAACCCCGTGAACACGACGGAAGTCGGCGCGTTGGTCTCCGGCGAAATCTTAAAGATTTATGTGGATTACAACAGCCAGGTAAAGAAAGGCGATTTAATGGCCGTAATTGACCAAACCCAAATTTTGGCTTCGCTGGCCGAGGCCAAGGCGCGCCTGTCGTCCGCCAAGGAAAGTTTGTCGTCGGCCGAGGTTTCCTACCGCTTGGCTAAAAAGAACTACGAGCGTTATTCTGCCCTGTATAAAAAGGACTATGTTTCCAAGGTAAACTTGGAGGAATACGAACTGGCCTTTGTAAACGCCAAAAGCAACTTGAACTCTGCGCAGGCGCAGGTGGTGCAGGCGCAGTCCAACCTGGAAACGGCGGAAAAGGATTTGTCTAATACGAAAATCGTCTCCCCCATTGACGGTATGGTTCTCACGCGCAAGGTAAGCGAGGGTCAGACCATTACCGCCGGGTTCTCCACGCCGGAACTGTTTGTAGTGGCGCAGGATTTAACCAAAATGCAGATTGAAGCCAAGGTGTCCGAGGCCGATATTGTAAAAATCCAGCCCGGCCAAACGGCCGATTTTACGCTGGACGGCTATATGGGCGAAACCTTCCACGGTACGGTCCGCCAGGTTCGCACCAACTATGTGGATAGTTCCAGTTCTTCTTCGTCTTCTTCCTCGTCCAGCACCACCTATACTGTGGTGATTGATGTGGACAATAGTGATTTGCGCTTAAAACCCGGTATGACGGCTACCCTTACTATCCGCACGACGGATAAAAAGGGCGTGTTGATTGTGCCGAACGAAGCCCTGCGCTTCTCCCCCTCCACCAACACGCAAACGTACGAAAATACGGGCGTGTGGAAGATGGAACCCGGGAAAGAATTGAAACGCGTGGACGTAAAAATCGGCATTATTGCCACCAAAAATACCGAAATTACCGAAGGCGATATTAAAGAAGGCGACCTGGTTGTCGTGGGCGAAAACGATTTGAAGGCGTCTAGTTCCTCGGCTGATATGCGCCCGCCCCGCCCCGGCAGACGCCGCTAGGAGTAACGTATGCCGCTGATTGATACACAGAATTTGTATAAAATTTACAAACTGGGCGATGTGGAAGTGCGCGCGCTTAACGGCGTGAGCGTGTCCATAGAAAAAGGCGAGTTTGTGGCCGTAATGGGCCCGTCCGGCTCAGGCAAGTCAACCTTTATGAATATTTTAGGTTGCTTGGATAAGCCGACGAGCGGCAAGTATATTTTGGACGGCATAGACGTAACGGCTACGCAGCTTTCCAAACTGGCCGGGGTGCGCAACCATAAGATTGGCTTTGTGTTCCAGGGGTTTAACTTAATTAAGCGCACCACCGCCGTGGAAAATGTGGAACTGCCGATGATTTACAACCACACGCCCGCCCACTTGCGGCGCGAAAAGGCCTTGGCGGCTTTAAAGGCCGTTGGGCTTGAAAAGCGCGCCTTCCACCTGCCGAACCAACTTTCGGGCGGCCAGCAGCAGCGCGTGGCGATTGCGCGCAGTTTGGTGTGCGATGCTCCGATTATCTTTGCCGACGAGCCGACGGGTAACCTGGATACCAAAATGAGTATTGAGGTAATGGATTTATTCACACGCCTTAATAAAGAAATGGGCAAAACCATTATTTTAATCACGCACGAGCCGGATATTGCCGAGTTTGCCTCGCGCCTGATTAAATTTAAAGACGGCGAAAAAATAAGCGACGAGGTTCAAAAATAATATGTGGGATTCCTTCTACTCTATTTTTAAGATTTCGCTCAAAGCGATTTTTGCCAATAAAATGCGCGCCGCGCTGACGAGTTTGGGTATTGTTATCGGCGTGTCGGCGGTTATTACGATGTTGGCTGTCGGCTCCGGGGCGCAAAAGAGCGTATCGGACAGCGTTTCCCGCTTTGGCACCAACATTTTGTTTTTGCGCCAGCCCTGGGATTTGGACGAGAGCATTTCCTCCCCCAAGGACGTAACAATGGACGACGTACTTGCTATCCGCGAAGTGCCCGGCGTGGCTGCCGCGGCCCCTTACATCAGCACGGGCTTTGACGTAAAATACCGCAATACCAGCGTGTCCTTGGACGTGTTGGCTACGGACACTGATATTTTTAAAACGTATGATTGGCCGATAGAATCGGGCCGCCAGTTTACCGAAAAGGAAATTTCGGAATATGCGCAGGTAATGGTTATCGGTGCGTCCGCCGCCAAGACGATTTTCAGCGATGTGGACCCGTTAAATAAAGTAGTCGTGCTGGATAACATCCCCTTTAAGGTAGTTGGCGTGGTACAAAAAACGGGCCAAAGCGGGATGGGCTTTGATATGGACGAGGGCGCCCTTATTCCCTATACTACGGGCAAGGTGAAAATGAACGCCGGGTGGAACAGTTCGGACCGCCGCGCTCTGGACCGCGTGGTTATTAAGGTAGCAGATTTTAACACCATTGAAAATACCAAGGTGGACATCCAAAACGCCGTGCGCAATACGCACCGTATTCACCCGCTTGGAAAAGACGATTTTCAGTTGGACGATTTCGCCTCATTTATTGAGCAGGCCAAAACAATGGGCAAAACAATGAGTCTGCTTTTAGGCGCGATTGGTGCGGTGTCCCTTATTGTGGGTGGCATTGGCGTAATGAACATTATGCTGGTGTCCGTTACCGAGCGCACGCGCGAAATCGGTATCCGTATGGCGATTGGCGCCACCAGTTGGGATATTTGTATGCAGTTTTTGGTGGAATCGGTTACGCTTTCTTGCATTGGCGGGCTGATAGGTATTATCGTGGGGGTTGGAATAACGCTCTTGGTGGCGGCGAACTCCTCTATCCCGGCGGACCTTAATATTTCCGCGGTGCTTTTGGCTGTGGGCTTCTCTGCGGCGACGGGTGTTTTCTTTGGGTTTTACCCCGCCTATAAGGCGTCCAAACTTACGCCGATTGATGCGCTGCGCTATGAGTAAATACCTTACTTTTTTAGTCGTAAAAAAGTAACAAAAATATCTTGTTCTTTTTCTTGCACAAGAAAAAGAACGAAAAAGAGTGGCGGGTCGGTGCCCATAAAAGGCAGTAACGGCGGGTATTTTTACAACTCACCCTTGCGGGTTCAAACAAGTAAAAATACTCTTCCGCCTTATACGCCTTTTATAGACGGGCAAGACCCGCTTAACGACAAAAAACACCTAAGCCGTTTTTTATAGGCAACGCACGGGCGGCCTTAACGGCGAACTGCAACGGCAACGACAACGACAACAGCAAACAGAGAAACAACATAAGCGGGAACTTTGTTACGCTGCCGCCTTATACGCCTTTTATAGACGGGCAAGACCCGCTTAACAACATAAAACACCTAAGCCGTTTTTTATAGGCAGCGCACGGGCGGCCCTTAACAGCGAACGACAACGGCGAACAGAAAAACAGCATAAGCGGAAACCTTCCTTATTTATGCTGTCATCCTGGAAAGTTGTAGTCCAGGATCTGTTGTTGTCGTTTCGTTAGTTGCCAACATTACAAAAAGAGTGTTGCTTTATTAAGCAAAAGGGTGCGGAAAATATGCGGCCCGCAGGGTGCCGTCATCCCCGAGAAATTGGCGGCCCGCAGGGTTCGGGGATCTGTCGTTGTGTGCAAAAAGAGCGCGGCCTCTAATCAAAAGAGTGCGACATTGCAGAAGTAGTGTTGCTCAACTAATTGTTTTCCAACGTATAGAGTAGCGGCGCGCAGCGTGCGGCCTGCAAGGTGCGGCCCGCAGGGTTGTCATTTGGGCAAAGTTATATTATACTGTAACAGTAGGCTTTTAGGAGGTTTTATGAATAAAGGTTTTACGCTAATTGAGTTGTTGGTTGTGGTATTAATTATAGGTATTTTGTCGGCGGTGGCTTTGCCCCAGTACGACAAGGCAGTTATGAAGTCCCGTATGTCTGCGGCTATTCCCATAGCCAAAAGCATTAAAGATAATCTGACAATGTTCCATTTGTCTAACGGACGCTATCCTACTTCGGCTGAATTTGCGGATATGGTGGATTTTGGAGATAAGAACTGCAACGCTTCGGGGAATTGTCGCATTGGCAATTATTTAGTTGCATATAGTACGACTCCTCTTGTCGGGGTAATTTATTCCCCAGGATCTGGCCTTACAGCCACCACCCAAACGGAAAGAATAGGGGCAGGCGTTGTAACCAATGACCATAGCACTAATAATATTCCCACTCTTGCCTGTGTGGCGGGTGGAACAAAGGCAACCCAAATATGCAAAACCTACCCAAGCGCTAATCACGGTTGGGGTGGTAGCGTAGTGGGTAGTGTAAGTTTTTATAAATTGTAACTAATGTCATTAAAAACCCCCTTGGAAATTTCCAAGGGGGCTTTAACTTACCTATTTTTTAAAATAATTTGTTATTTTTTTGAGCCAATTCGGCCAGGTGCTTTTCCCCCCGTTGGCCGCCGCTTTGGCTTGTTTCCCTTCCAGTTTGTGGAAGAGTCCCGCCGAAAGTAACGCTAATACGGACGGAACTCCGATAAGCGCGGCCGTCGTGGCATCGGCGGACGAAAAGATACCTGCATCCATTAAATTTTGTGCCAAATTGCTGAAAAGTACCGGGCCTAATGCGCAGGAAACGGCGCTCGCCACAATGAGCGAAATCACGCGGTCCTGCGTGCGGGTGTTTTTAGCCGTGCGGGCAAACGCCAGCGTAAACGCGGTGGAAATACCCGTCTCAGCCGCAAACAAAGCTGCCGTCAGGGCGTAGGCGTCGTTTGCCAGCGGAAGCGCCGCCAGCCCCCCCACCGCCGATAACAGCGTGGCAATGCTCATATTGTGTTTGGGGAACCATTTTAAAAAGTTTCCGGCCAAATAGCGCCCCAGCAAAAACGGTGCGGCAAACTGCGCAAGACCAAAGAGATACTGCGATGACGGATCCTCCGTCAGGCCCGGCAAGAGGAACAAAAAGCCGTTGCTAAAACACGTTTCCACGGCGTTCATTGTAAATAACCCGGCCAAAAGTGCTGCTACTCCTTTTTCCTCTTTAAACAAGCGCACATAGGCGTTATTTTTAAGGGCGGCCAATTTACCCACTTTTTCCCCAGTTTTAACTTCGGGCGCGGATACCTGCGGTTTTGTATTGGGGATTTTGGCAAAATTAAGCCCCAGCGCTGCGGCCGCCAGTAACGGAAGCGGCATTGCAAACGTGAAACTCCAATCTTGCCCCAAAAGTTTGGTTGCAATGAACGGGAACGCAAACGAGGCGGCCATACCCACCGCGCGGCCCAATTCGGTATTGGCGCTTCTTTTTTGGCGGATGAGTTCGCTTTCACCCGCGCTGATTTCCGTCATCATCGGGCCGATAGCGTTGTGCACAAACACGCCGCCCGTGCTGGCCGCCATAATACAGCCTAAAATGGAATAAAAGTGCGCCATAGCGTCCTGCCACGGGACGAAATTTCCGTTAAGCCCGAGCAGGGAAACTCCGGCCGTGAACCCGGCCGCAAGCAGTCCAAGCCCCACATTTAAAGAGGCTTTTCTGCCGATTTTTTCCTTTAACCAGTTGGACAGAATCGCGCCCACGGAGTAAGGCAAGTAGGTGGCTACCGATACCAAAATATTGTCCTCTAACGACAGACCAAAACTGGTGCCGAAATTCGCAATAACCGGGGTGGCAACTTCCAGTCCCACCACAAAAGAGGACATATACAAACTGGCCCGCTGAATAAAGGTGGAGGTTTGCGGCTGCGTAGGGAGAGCGGCGGGCGAAGCGGCTTTTTTAGCAAAAAGATTTTTTACTCCTCCCACCAGTTTTTTGGCGGTTTTCCACAAGGCGGGAACAGGGAGCCCGCCATACAAGGCATTTTTATTGTCCGTGTTTTGGCTGCGGCCGAAAAAACTGACGGAACTTTTTTGTTTCGCGGCGGCGCGACGGGCCTGCAAGGCTTTTTTGGCCCCGCGCTGAAAAGCGGTTAAGCCGGGTGTTTCGGCGTTTTGGGCGGATATATCCGCTTGGGCGACGGCGAGTGCCGGGGTTTGCAGGTTAAGGACGGGTAATTCCACCGGGCTGAAAGCAGGGGCAATCTCTTGGCCTTGTTCGGCGAGAACAGGGGCCGCTTTGGGCGTTAAGGCCACATAGTCGGCTACCGCTTGTTTAGCGGGATTAGCCGCCAAAAGGGTAACTTTGCCCGCGTTTTTGAGTTCATAAGAGGTATTTGCCGTTTGCGCGCTCACCGCCGGAACGGATAAGCCAAGTTCCCGGGCATATTCCACCGCGCCGGCAACGGCCTGCTGGGTTTTGGCTTCTTTTATAAAGGAAGCGAAAGCGTCATAGGCTTTTAATTTAAGTAAGGCTTTGGCTACGATAGAAGCCGCGACGGGTTCTGCCGGAGTTTTTAAGGCCCGGCGGTAAAAAGAGGTTAAAAGGGCCGCATCCTGTTTTTGACCGAACACCCCGAGGGCTGCTGCATCCGCAAGGGCGTTTTGCACGGCGTCCGCGGAAAAGTTTTTTAAATCAGCGCGCCAAAATTCACGCGCTTTTGCCAAGTGTTCCGGGGCCGCAGGCAAACCCAAGGCGGTTTCTACAAATTCTTCCCGCAGTAAGGCGGCTCTTTCTGCCGCTTGCGGAAAGTTTACAATGCGGGCCGAAAGGTCCTGCAAGTGCCCAGCCTGCACGCGCTGGCGGATTTGCGGGGCGGTTAAAGTTTGGGCCAAGCGGGCCTGCGTATTTAAGCGGGTCAGCGTGGCGCCCAGTTTTGCGGTGTTTACGGCAGCGCTCGCCGGGAGTTTTACAGAAAAAGAGGAAACCGGTAAAGATACTTTTACTTTGGCGGCGGCACGGAAGCCCTTGGCCCCTTTTAAGGGTACTTGTGCATAGGCCGATACCGTGTTTAAGGCGATTAAGGTGATACTAAGCAGCGATGCAATAACTTTTTTCATTTTCTTTCTTTTTCCTCTTTATAAATAAAAAAACCCGCTCTTTTTAAAAGTGCGGGTTTGTATTAAAAAATAAAAATATGCTATCTTACACAAACTCCGCTCCCGTTTTTACGCATAATAAACATCCCCGCGCTAATAGTGTTATTTAGCACGGACGGTTTAGACATATGCTTAACGGAGCAAGAGTTAAAAATCATTACTTTTTTATCCTTTTAAAAAACGACCTTTTTATTTTAGCAATTTTTTTTAAATTTGTGCAATATTTTTTTATAATCTTTTTTTCTATTCCTAAAAAGACGTATTTTTTAGTACAGTAATACTTGTAATGCAATAAAAAACAAGCCTTGGGGGTTATAGTAATATGGAAGCCAATTTAGCGCAGCGCACGGATGATGAACTCGTCAGCCTGTTTCAGGCCGGCTCGGGCGCGGCGTTTGAAACCTTGGTCTTGCGCTACAAAAACCCGCTCTACCAATACATTATGGGTATGGTGCAGGACGAGGGCGCGGCGGGCGATTTGTTTCAAGAGGTGTTTATCTCGTTTTTTAAGCACGCGGATAAATACGAGGCGCGCGGGAAGTTTAAGTCTTGGCTGTTTTTAACAGCGCGTAACAAAGTGCTGAACTTTTTTAGGGACAGCGACAAATTAACCTCGCTGGACCAAACGGATGAAGAAGGAAACCCCTTTTTGCACGACACCCTGCCGGACGGCGAACGCCCGTTATTAGACGGCCTTGCCGGGCAGGAAACGCTGGAACAAATCCGCCGGGCCACGCTAATGCTTCCGCCCCGCCAGCGGGAAATGGTGTATTTGAGGCAATATATGTCTTTTAAAGAGATTTCGCAACTGTTGGGCCGCCCCTTGGGCACGGTACTGGCCGATTGCCACCGGGCGGTAAAAAAATTACAGCAGTTGCTGGCAGAACATACGGACGAGGTGAATTTATGAATAATATTTGCGAAAAGGCTGTTTTGCACGCTGCCGGGGAGTTGCCCGCGGACGAAAAGGCCGCTTTTGAAACGCACCTGAAAACGTGTGCTTCCTGCCGCGCGGAAGTCGCCCTGTTAAACAAAACGCAGGAGGCTTTAAATCCCCCCGCCGCCCCCAGTGCGGTGGTGGAAAACTTGTTTGCCAAAACAACGCGCAAAAAAGCACCCTTTTGGGCCGTGTGGAAGACGGCCTTGGCGGGTACGGCTGTATTGGGGGTAGGAATTGTATTCTTACTGGCCGCCCTGCACCCGGACAGATCCGCCTTTGACGCTACGGAAGTTGTAGCGTATATGAGCGAGCATTTGGACGAAGACTACCAAAACTTTTCAAGCGATTTGGAATTGTTTGAAGAGGACTTTTAAATGGGAGGAAGGAATATGAAGAAATTGCTGTTAGTTTCTCTTTTAGCGGCGTTGTGCGCTCCGGCCTTTGCCGAAAGCGCCTCCTGCCCGTGCCAAGACGGCGCCGAAAACTGCCGTTGCAAGGCGGTCAAGGAAGCCCGCGTGAAACCGGGCCCGCGCCACGAGGGCAAAGATGCGCGCCGGGACGAGTTTAAAAAGGCCCGCAAGGAGCACAAGGCCAAAATGCGCGCCACCGAAGAAAAAGCCGAAAAACTGGTGGAAGAGTACAAAAAATTGAAGGCTGGCAAAAAGAAAGACGCCAAAAAAGCCGAAATTGCCGCCTTTGTAGCCTCTATCCGCGAGGAACAACTGAAATTTAAAGAGGAACAGTTGGCTAAATTTAAAGACCGCTTGGCCCGTATGGAAGAAGGCCTTGCACGCCAAAAATCGGACGAAGACAAACAAGCGTGGGTGGAACAGAAGACCAACGCCTTGATTGAAGACGACGGCGATTTGGACGCGCTGTTTGACGAACGCGAAATGGGTCCTGCGCCCAAAGAAGGGCCGATGAATGGCCCGAAAGGCGCACCCGAAGGCGGCGAGGAAGGGCAATTACCGCCCCCGCCTATGCCAGCCCCCGAAGTCAAATAAGTTATTATTAATGGTAAAACACCCCGGGAAATAACTCCCGGGGTTGTTTTATCAATTCTGCGCTTCCTCTTATTTTGCTAAAATATATATATGCAAACCCAACAAATAGATGCGTTAAGTTTAGTTAAAGCCCGGCAGTTGTATGCTTCGGGCGATATCAACCAAATAGAGGTAGGCACCACCCGGGGCCTGCAACAAATTCACGCTTATTTGTTTAAGGACTTGTACGATTTTGCCGGGCAAATCCGGGATAAAAATATTTCCAAGGGCGGTTTCCGTTTTGCTAACAGTTTATATTTGAAGGAAGTATTATTGGCTATTGAAAAAATGCCCGCCACGACTTTTAAAGAAATCATTGCCAAATATGTGGAAATGAATATTGCCCATCCCTTTTTAGAGGGCAACGGCCGCGCTACACGCATTTGGCTGGATTTAATGCTTAAAAAGAATTTGGGCAGAGTAGTAAACTGGCAGTATGTGGATAAAGATTTGTATTTACAGGCAATGGAACGCAGCCCGATTAACGATTTGGAGTTGCGCGCCTTGTTGGAACCGAACCTGACCGACAAAATCAATGACCGCGAAGTTATTTTTAAAGGAATTGAACAATCCTACTATTACGAAGGCTACAAAAAAGAAAATTGATTTCTTGGCTTCCTTTTTAATTCTGGGACAACCCGTAATTTTGTAATGATGAATATTCGTACCCGCGTTTTGCGCTTGCTTTTGGGAACGGCTGTGCTCGTCCTCGTGTTTGAATTTTCCTCTTGGTTTATCCGCCTGACTGGGCTTCACTTCCCCCCGCCACTCTTGGGGGTGGTGGTGCTGTGTCTGCTCCTTAAAACCAAAATTTGCCCGCCCGCCTTGGTGCAGGACATTTGCGAACTATTGCTAAAACATATGACGCTCTTTTTTATCCCGCTTACCGTGGGGATTATGGTCTATGGACGGGCAATTTCCCAAAATTTAACACCTATTTTGGCGGCGGTGTTTTTGGGTACATTTATCAGTATGATTTTGACGGCTCTACTCATAGAAAACACCATAAAACTTATCAAATGGCGCCGTTTAAAGAGGAGCAAATAAAATGTGGGGCTTTTTATTAACGGTAGCCGTGTATATCGGGTGCAAAAAAATCACGCAAAAGCGGTGGATGAATAAAGTACCTGTTATTTTGCTGGCCGCCGGGATTTTAATTGCGCTTATTTTGCTGTGCCATACCTCATACGAAAGTTACAACGAGTCCGCCTGCTGGATTACTTGGATTTTAGGCCCGGCGACGGTGGCCTTTGCGTGGCCTCTTAGCCAAAATCTCTCCGTTTTAAAGCGCAACAAACGCGCTGTATATGGCGGGCTTTTGTTTTCCTGCCTGTGCACCATAGGGCTTACCTATTTGTTGGGGCGGTTCTTCCACGCCGAAAACCCGGTGATTTTTTCAATGCTTCCCAAATCTGTTACCACGCCGGCGGCGGTGGAAATTTCCAAGGACTTGGGCGGCATCCCCGAACTGACCGCTTGCCTCGTGGTATTAACGGGGCTTTTGGGCGGGCTCACCGCGCACGGGCTTTTTAAATTTCTCCACATCCGCAGCCACGCCGCTATCGGCGTTTCCATTGGCGCTACGAGCCACGTTTTGGGCACCAGTAAATGTGCCGAAAAACATAAGGAAAAGCAAATGGTGTTAAGCACCTTGGCGCTTATTATTATGGCGCTTTTAACTGCGCTTGCGGCCCCGCACGTGGTGGCTTTTCTTGAAAAACTGTGCAACTAACCCTTTTCTGCGCGCGACAATTCTTCCCAAACAAACTATACTCCCCTTATAGGGGGATATATGACGATACTAACAGACCAGACGTTTGACAAAGCCTACGAAGCGCACAATAAGGCCGAAATGGTGGAATTTTTTGCCACTTGGTGCCCGCATTGCAAAAAAATGGAGCCCGTGGTGGCCAAACTCGCCCAAGAGTACGCGGGCAAAATCAGCATTTTGACGGTGGACGTGGACCAAGCACCGCTGGCCAGCCGAAAATTCGGCATTTCGGGCGTGCCGACTTTCCTGTTTGTAAAAAACGGCAAGGTGGTGGAAAGTTTGGCGGGCGAATATACAGAGAGCGAACTAAAAGAGCAGTTAAAAGCGCTTTTATAAGAAAAAACCGGGTTCTTATAGAAACCCGGTTTTTAGTTTACTTCTTTTCAATTTCTTCTACTAAAAGTTGTAGGGCCTTTATAGAGGCTTTGCCGATGTTTCGCTCGCGCGTGTGGGCAAATAAAAACTTGTGCGCGTGAGCCCCTTTGGGCCCGGCCACGCCAATCCACACCGTGCCGACGGGCTTTTCCTTGGTTCCGCCGTCCGGCCCGGCAATACCCGTGGTGGAAACGGCATAATCTGCCCCGGTTATTTTCCGCACGCCTTGGGCCATTTGCAGGGCGACGGGTTCGCTGACGGCCCCGTACTTTTGTAAATCGTCCGCGCTTACGCCCAAAACGTGTTTTTTTACCTCGTTAGCGTACGACACCACCCCGCCTAAAAAATAGGCCGACGAGCCGGGAACGGCCGTAATCAAATGGGCGATGTTTCCCCCCGTGCAACTTTCCGCACACGCTACCGTAACGCCGCTTTGGCGCAGGCGGCGGGCAAAGTCTTCTTCCGCGGAACTGTTATCCGCCACCGTAAAGGTAAGGCCGTTAAGCGATTTTAAAAGGGCTTCAAAAAAAGCGTCCAACTTTTCTACCGCTTGCCCCTTGGCGGTTACGCGCAGGCGGATAAAGCCCGTAGAGGGCAGATAGGCCAGGCCGATTCCCGTGGGCAGGGTTTCCTCATAAGCGGCTAGTTTTATAGCCAGATCCGACTCCGGAATATTAAATACCGTTACCATACGGTAGCGCAGTAAACCGTCCTTAAATTTAGCCTTTAAGCGAGGCAGTACCTCCGCCGGGAACAGATATTCCGTTTCAAACGGCACGCCGGGCAAGGAAACGAGCACTTTGCCCCCCTTTTCAAACCACATCCCGCTGGCCGTACCCTTTAAATTGCGCAGTGGCGTGCAACTTTTGGGCAAAACTGCCTGGGATTTGTTGTATTCGTTCATCCGCTCGGGGCGGCCAGCAAACATTTCTTCCAACCACGCGTAGGCCTGCGGGTTAAATTCAAGCGTCGTGCCAAAGTATTCCGCCAGCACCTTTTTGGTTAAATCGTCCTTGGTTGGGCCTAATCCCCCCGTTACCAGCACGATGTCTGCGTTTGAAAAGCCTTCCTCCACCGCGCGCAAAATTTCGGTGCGTTCGTCGGCCACGGACAGCATTTTAACGGTTTCCGCGCCGATTTCGGCCAAGCCCCGCGCCAAAAAGCGGGAGTTGGTGTCTAAAATCTGGCCGAGAAGAATCTCGTCCCCAATGGTAATAATAGCGGCTTTCATAACTTTATTGTATGATTTTCAGCCGAAAAGATACAGAGGGCCCATATTTTATACAATATATAATTGCGGGCTTACCGCAAGATACTTATGAAAACCGAAAAAAATACCATTACCCCTAATGCCTGGGCGTTAGTGCCCTTGGGCGTATTTCTAATCGCTTATTTGGCCGTCTCCGTGGTGGCGGGCGATTTTTACAAAATGCCGATTACCGTGGCGTTTGTATTGTCCTCTATTGTAGCCGTTTGGATGAGCAAGGGCGGCACGTTGCATAACCGCATTGAACTGTTTTGCAAGGGCGCGGCCAATGCCAACATTATGCTAATGGTAATGATTTTTATTTTGGCGGGTGCGTTTGCGCAGACCGCCAAGGCAATGGGCGCGGTGGACGCTACGGTTAATTTGACTCTTTCCATTTTGCCCGGCAATGTGCTGGCGGCCGGGATTTTTCTGGCGGCCTGCGTGATTTCCGTTTCTGTGGGAACCTCGGTGGGAACGATTGTCGCCCTTACTCCTGTGGCGGCGGGTTTATCTGCCCAAACGGGTTTGCCCTTGCCGCTTATGGCGGCCGTGGTGGTGGGCGGCGCGATGTTTGGCGATAACTTATCCTTTATTTCCGATACTACTATTGTAGCCACCCGCACGCAGGGGTGCAAAATGGCCGACAAATTCCGCACGAACTTTGCTATTGTAATGCCCTTTGCTATTTTGACGACGGTTATCTATATTTTAATGGGCAGCGGCGTGCAGAACGCCTTTACGCCCGGCGAAATTTCGTGGGTAAAGGTGTTGCCGTATTTTGTGGTATTGGCGGCGGCGATAATGGGCGTAAACGTAATGATAGTGCTCTTGGGCGGCACGGTATTGTGCGGGCTTATCGGCATTTTGACGGGAGCCTTTAATATCTGGGGCTGGACGACCGCTATGGGCAACGGCATTACGGGTATGGGCGAACTGATTATCGTTACCATTTTGGCGGGCGGTATGTTGGAAATGATTCGCTACAACGGAGGTTTGGCGTGGATTATCCAAAAAATGACCGCTAAACTGCACACCCGCCGCGGGGCGGAAGTGAGCATTGCAGGCGTGATTAGTTTTGCCAACCTCTGCACCGCTAACAATACGATTGCCCTTATTATGGCGGGACCGATTGCCAAGGAAATTGCGGGGCGCTTTAACATTGCCCCCAACCGCGCGGCGAGTTTATTGGATATTTTTTCCTGCTTTGTGCAAGGTATTATTCCCTACGGGGCGCAACTGCTAATGGCGGCCAGTTTGACGGGCGTTTCCCCGGTTAGCATTATGAAATATTTGTATTATCCGTATTTGCTGGGGTTTGGTGCGTTGCTTGCCATTTGGCTGCGTTACCCGCGCAAACACGCAATGGGAACCAATTCCAGCCAGTTGGAAGCCTAACTTTGTAAAAATCCCCGCTTGGACGGGGTTTTTTAATGGGTGGCTACTTGCTTTTTGAGGGTTTTTTCAATATACTTATTATATGCCTAGTTTACAATAGGGGTTTTATTATGAAAAAATTATTACTTGCAGGAGTTTTATCATTAGCATTGCCTATATCGGCGGAAGTGGTGTCGGCGGTGTCTTATAACCCGTCGCGTATGGGCGATTACGTCTATTTAAAGGTGGCCGATAAGGCCAATTTAAAGGGCGGTATTGAAAGTAATACGATGACGGTCCGCTCTGGCGGAACCGTGAGCGCGAGTTCGCCCAATTTAAATTATGATGTTCCCGCCGTTGTGGGGGCTTCCGGCTCTACCTTGGATATGCCGAATACGGCAATCCACGGGAGTGCGGCCAATACTTATAATAATTACCAATCCGTAAACAGCGGTACGCCCAGCGCACTTTTGGGTAACGTGTATGTAAACGGCGGACAAACGACGGTTAAAAACGATTCTTATATTTCTACGTTAAATGCGGTAAACCGCTTAAAACAAAAGGCGGCAACTCTGCGCGCTAATAAATTATCTGTCAGCGGTTCCGAGGACGCAAGCCTTTACGACGGGGCGACGACGGACGGCTTTACGTTAGCGGGAAACGATATTCCGCAGCCGACGTCTTCTCACGTCAACACGGGCGCGGCCCTCAGCAACTGCACGTTAAAATGGGAAGAGCGTGTAACGAGTGATAACCAAAAGGTAAAACTTTTGGCCTTGGCTAACTGTGGGGGAACTACTCCGTCTACGGGAGATTGTTCTAATGCCTCCTACAAGGCAAGCCATAAAAGTGAGTGCTGCCCGTCGGCCTCCCAGTCGGACCCTGTATGTTATGAATTGCGATGGAGTAATTGTTCTACGACTTCTGCGGGTAATGATTCAGCCTGCTATGATAGAAATGAATATTGGAACGAGTGTGATAACCCGTGTGAGGCTGTAGGGAAATCGTGTGAATGGTTAAGTTGTATGAATGGTATATTTGAAACAGGTGGGTGTACTACCTGCGTGTTGGATAAAAACGGCTGGTAAAAATTGTTAAGTTTTATAAAACACCCCGGGGTACTGTAAAAAGTCCCCGGGGTGTTTTTTAAAAAGAGGTCATTCTGGAAAGTTTCTGTCCAGAATCTGTTGTTTTCCTTTTTTTGAATAACGGCAGATCCTGGACTACAACCTTCCAGGATGACGGCAATTACTCACCAAACTATTTAAGCAATTCGGCCCAAGCGTCTTTTTCGGCTTGGAGTTGTTTTTTGGTTTCGTCAGCCTTTTGCTGTAATTTTTCCTTGGCCACATCCGCCGCGGTTTTGGAGCCGCTGGCTACTTCGGCCGCCGTCTTGGCGTTTTGGTAGGACTGCTTGGCTTCCAACAGTTTTTGGCGGGTTTCAGCCGATTTTTGCAAGGCTTCATCCAACGTCATCGTTTTGGGGGCGGTGGTGGAAGTGCTGGTGCCCGTGGAGGCGCAACCCACAGCCAATACCGCGGCTACAAAAGCGAGTAAAATAGTTTTTTTCATTGCATACTCCTTACTGGTGATTTCTTATATTTTATAAAACTTTCCCCCCACCCGTGCAAGTATCCCTTTCAAAATTGCTACAATAAAGCAAATACAAAAGGAGATTTTACTATGTACATTATATTGGGTTTTGTGGCGGGAGCCTTGCTGGCTGGTTTATTTTTTGCGGCCCGGAATAACGGTGCATTGGCCAAGTTGCGCGCCGAAAATGCCGATTTGCGGGTGGAAAACACCAAACTGACGGAGGAAAAAAATTCCGTCCGCCGGGAAAAAGAATTGGTAGAGGAGCATTTTAAATCCTTGGCGGCCACTTATAAGGCCCAATTTGCCGAGGTGGCTTCCCAAATTTTGGACGACAAAGCCAAGGGACTGGAAAGTAAAAACACCGAACTTTTGCGCCCGTTATCCCAGCATTTGGACGATTTTGTCAAAAAGGTGGCGGATATGGAGCACCAAACCACCGCGGCGCAGGCCCGCTTGGAAAAGGGTTTAACCGATGTAATCAAATCTACTGAAAAAATTGACCAAAGCGCCGTGCATTTGACGAACGCCATTAAGGGCGAAGCCATTATGCGCGGGGCGTGGGGCGAGGAAGCCGTCAAACGCTTGTTAGAGGTGGCCGGGTTAAAGGCCGGGGTGGATTATTTCCCGCAGGCGGCGGACAGCAATACGAATAAGCGCGTGGACTACAAAATCGCCTTGCCGGGCGGGCGGTGGCTGATGCTGGACGCCAAGACTATTTTTAACCATTACGCGGCCTATTTTAGCGCGCAGGACCCTAAGCAAAAGGCCGCGTTGCTGGCGGAACACGTCAAGGATATAAAAAGCACGATTGCCAATTTAAGCAGTAAAAAATACCCCGCCTTACAGCAGGCGCAGAGCGAACAAATCCAGCCGGATTATACCCTAATGTTTGTCTGCCCGGAAAGCGCGCTTTTAACGGCCGTAGAGGCCGCGCCCGAGATTTTGGACGAGGCGTGGAAGCACAATATTGCGCTGGTGTCGGCTACGTCGCTGATGAGTACGCTAAAATTGGTGTCCAAATTATGGGATATTGACCGCCAGCATACCTATATGGAAGGATTTAAAGAGGATATTTTGAAACTGGTGGAAAAATTTAACGAATTTTTGGTAAATTTCGCCAAGGCCGAAATGGCAGTTAGCCAAGCGGCGGATAAAGTGCGTATCGCCCGCGCGCATATAGACGGCGACAATGGGGCCTTTTTGCCCGTGGCCCAGCGCATTGTGGACTTGTACGGCGTGCCTCTTACCGCCAAAAACGCAAAATTAATTAAATCTATGGGATATGCCTACACCGGGGAAAAATCCGCCCCGCAAGAACCCCAAAAGTAACCTTTACCGGGTGATAAAAAAGCGGTCCAAGCCGTCGTTATCGTCGTTAAAATTGTGCTTGTCGGGGTTGTTCCAGTCCCAAAAGTGCGCGCATAGCAAGTAGGAGCCCAGCGCGGTGGTAAATGCGCTTAACAGGTAAAACCCTTGGCGCATTTGATATTCATACCCTTCCGTTCCCAGCCACTTGTGCATATAGTCCCAGTCTGGTAAGGTTTCCGGCCCCGCGTTTAACAAGGTGATTACCGGGTCCAAACTGCACCCCGTGTAATGCCCCACGCTGTAAAACGCTATGGCAAGCAACAGCAAACACCCGTCGGCCTGGATTTCCTTTCCCTGCCGCAAAAAGCAAAAATACGCCAGTAGCGGTACGCCCACTTCGGTTAGCGTGCCGCCCCAAATCGTCCACATAAAGTTCCCGCCGGAAAGAAACCGAAAAATGGGGTGCCCGGCCTCGTGTATGCCAATGGTAAAGAACCAAAATACGCCTGCCAGCGGGCAATGGCGCGGCCCTACAAACCACGCGTAGCACAGGGCGGTTGCTACGATAATGAATAAAATCCCCTTCCAACCGTATCGGTGGAAGAGCGGCCCCTTTCTCATCGGGTCAATAAAGTCAAAAAACCGTTGCATAAATAACAAAATCTCCTAGGGTTATATTGTACCCTAAAAAAACGTATTACAGGAAAAAAACTTTTTCCACCCGCGCAAAAAGGGTTAGTTTTCCCCCTTTGTCCGACGGAGCCCCTAAAAACTAATCCGTTTTTGGCGTTGAGAAAGGCCCCCTGTATTGGTAAGGTAACAGGGACGGATATATCTGTTAAATTTGTTCAGAATCGTTTACGGGGGTAAACAATGAACTGTATCAAAACCGTACTGGCGGTGGGGATTTTTTTAGCCGCACCCGCTGCCTATGCGCAGGATAATACGCCGCTTTCGGCTAAGCACGAACAGCGGCTTGCTTCCCGGCAGAAGTTGGCTTATGACCTATCGTCCGACTGTTGGCGGGAACACGTTAAACTAAAACAAATGTTGCAAGACAAACTCGGTTTGCAAGTGGGGGCCGATATTTCCTACACCTTGCAGCGCGGCGCGCCGTCCGGCAAGCAAACCGCTATCCAGGGTATCTATTACCCGTACCTTACTTGGACCTTGTTTAAAGATACTTCTTTGGGGTCTGGGCAGGTGGACTTTAACTATAATCTTATCCGCTATTGGGGTACTTCGGCCGCCACGGTGCAAAACCGGGTGAAGACCGCCGTAGCGTTTAACGATTATTCGGCGAATCAGGAAATCTTCTCGCAACTTACTTATACGCACACCTTGCCCGGGGAATTGGATTGGCTGTCAGTTACGCTGGGGCAATTCCCGCTGTATAACTTTGACGGCACGGAATATATTTCAAACCAGCAAACCGCGCTGATGAACTATTCTCTGGCGCAAAACGCGTCGTCCGCGTATCCGTCGGCCTCGCTGGGGGCATATGTGCAGGCGCAACGGGGCGCGTGGACGGTCAGCGCGGGGTATCAGGACGCTACCAATATTTCCGGTGCGCAACTGCGCGTAAAGGACGCCTTCCGCGGGGCTTATACCGGGTTTGGCTCGGTCCAATGGGCGCCAGAGTTTGCGGGTAATCCCGGCCAGTACGGCGTGCTGTATTATTACCAGCCGTCTGTGGCGGGGCAAGAAGAAAACGTAAACGGCTGGTCCGTAAATATGCAGCAGAATATGGGCGAAAAATTAGCGTTCTTTGGGCGGGCTAACGGCTCGTCCGGCGGGGCTGTGCCCGTCAAACTTTCGTACGCTACGGGGGCCGCGTGGCTGAACCCGTTGGAACGCAACGAGCAGGACGCTATTATCATCGGCGCCGCGTATAACCGCCTGAGCAAAAAGGGGATGGATTATCCCCCCTATATGCGCTCGGGCGAGGTAGTTTTGGAAGCCCAATGGGTATGGGGCATCGGCAAATTTATAACGGTTACGCCGGATGTGCAGTTTTATCCGCGGGCCGCTTCCAACCCGGACAAGGAGTTCGTAACGGTGGCCGGGTTGCGTACAACCATAATGTTGTAGTGGGGTAAATTAAAAATACAGGAGATATATATGGAAAATAATTTAGTATTGGGGACGCGTTATCCAACCTTGGCGTTTATTTCCGGCGGAGCCGGGCAGGCGGCGGACGGTATTCCGCCCCAGCCGTTTGAAACCTTTTGCTACGATTCGGCCCTCTTGCAGGCCAAAATAGAAAACTTTAACGTAGTGCCTTATACGTCGGTTTTGCCTAAGGAACTCTACGGCAATATTTTGCCTGTGGATAAAGTGGCAAAAAACTTTAAGCACGGGGCCGTATTGGAAGTAATTATGGCCGGAAACGGTGCGCGCATAGAGGACCACAAGGCCATTGCCACGGGCGTAGGCGTGTGCTGGGGCAAGGACAAAAAGGGCAATTTGGTAGGCGGCTGGGCGGCTGAATACGTGGAGTATTTTGATACGCCCATTGATAACGAAATTGCCGAAGGCCACGCGCATATGTGGCTTAATAAATCCTTGCGGCACGAGTTGGAAATCCGCGGTGTGGAAAAGCACAGCGAGTTCCAAATTTGGCACAACTTTGTGAATATCACACAGCCGTTTGCGTATTGCTTAACGGTAATGGGTTTTTTGAACTTTAAGTTTGCAGAACCTGTAAACGTAAAATAAACCGGTAACGGTTTTGGGGGATATATGGGAGAAAACAAACAAACCGCCGGCAAGTTGGGGGTTATCGGGCTGGCTTGTATTGTCATCAGTTCAATGGTCGGGGGAGGCGTTTTTTCCCTCCCCCAAAATATGGCCGCCGGGGCCAGTGCGGGCGCGGTGCTGATTGCGTGGCTGATAACGGGTATCGGGATGTACTTTATCGCCAATACATTTAGCATTTTGTCGCGCGTAAAGCCGGATTTGACCTCCGGCGTGTATATGTACGCCCGGGAAGGGTTCGGGCGGTATGTGGGCTTTACAATCGGCTGGGGCTATTGGCTGTGCCAAATCTTCGGCAATGTGGGCTTTGCCGTAATTACAATGGACGCGCTAAATTACTTTTTCCCCCCGTATTTTGCGGGCGGAAATAATCTGCTCTCCATTGTGTGCGGGTCGGTGCTGATATGGGTATTTAACTGCGTGGTGCTGCGCGGGGTGCGCCAAGCCGCTATTTTAAACGTCATCGGTACGGTGGGCAAATTGGTGCCGATACTGTTGTTTTGCCTGATAATGCTTTTTGTGTTCCATTTGGATAAATTTGATTTTAACTTTTGGGGCCATATGGCGGAAGGCGGAAAAACCTTGGGCTCTTTGGGCGCGCAGTTAAAAAGCACAATGCTGGTAACCCTCTGGGCGTTTATCGGTATAGAGGGCGCAGTTGTCCTATCCGGGCGGGCCAAAAGTCAGGCGGCGGTCAGTAAGGCCACCTTTTTAGGCTTTTTGGGGTGCCTAGTGATTTATGTGGGGCTTTCGGTGCTTCCGTTCGGTTTTTTATCGCAAGAGGAACTGGCGACGATTGCCAACCCCTCTACGGCGGGCGTGCTGGAAAAGGTGGTCGGCCCGTGGGGCGCGTGGATGATGAACATCGGGCTGCTCTTGGCGGTGCTTTCCAGTTGGCTGGCCTGGACGATGATTTGCGCCGAAATCCCGGCCGCGGCGGCGGAAAATGGCACTTTCCCAAAGCAGTTTGCCCGGCAGAATAAAAACGGGGCGCCGTCTGTGTCGCTATGGGTTACAAGCGCCTTAATGCAGGTGGCAATTTTGCTGGTGTATTTTGCAAGCGATGCGTGGAACACGATGCTTTCTATTACCAGCGTAATGGTGCTGCCCGCGTATTTGGCGAGTACGGCCTATCTGTGGAAGATGACCGAGGACGGCGAATACGCCCAAATCAGCAAAACGGGCCGTGCGGGGGCGCTGTTTACAGCCTCTTTGGGGACGTTTTACGGCTTGTGGCTGGTGTATGCGGCGGGGCTTAAATATTTGTTCCTGGCGGTGATTTTTCTCGCGCTGGGGATTCCCGTATTTATTTGGGCGCGGTGCCAACAGCAAGACGACGGCAATATTTTTACGCGGGGCGAAAAAGCGGTTTGTACTCTTTTGGTGCTCTTTGCCCTGACGGCAGTATATGTATTTGCGCGGGGACTTGTCAGCATTTAGCCGCGCGTTGTGTTGATAAAGGTGTTGCTTATAATAGGCCGGGTGTATTTTTTATACCCCCGGCCTTCACAGGGCCTAAATACGCCTAGGCCTTTGGGCCCTTGCGGGGGATAGCATAGGCGGATATACTATAAGTATGAAATTTCTTTGTGGGCTATCCTTTTTGTTTGCGTCCGCGGTGGCCGCGGCGGCTCCGTTTGGGCATTTGGAAAATGTATCCACCCAACGGGCGGTATTTTTGGCGGATAAATTAGTCCAAAAACAGCCGATTACGTATTGCGTGCAAAAGGGCGATTTTGAAACCGTTACCGCGTCGCTGGCGGACCTTACGCTCCAAACCAAGGCCGCCCTTAACGAGTGGACCCGCGGCGTTGCCCTGCATATAGAAGCGGCGGGGCGCAGTAAGGAATTTGCGGGTTTGCTCCCCCTCTTAAAAGGGGCTAAATTTACCGAAGTACCGTGCGATTTATCCAAGCACCCGGCAGCCGGGGCGTTCTTCCTCGCGCGCAAAAACGCGCAAGAGGCCGACATTACGGTCTTGGCCTCTGCGGCCTATTGCGCGGGCCATTTTCATAGGACTTCCTCTTTTTACACCGAGCAAATGCCCCCCGCTAAACCCTTTATCTGCCTGCAAACCCGCTACGCCAGTATCCCAAGCGATAAGGAAAACTTGTCGCAGACGGGGCTTTCGGACGAGCAAAAAGATATTTTGGCTAATGCCCAAAAAGTGCTTTCCCGCACAACCGCGCCCGATTACTCGTCGGACGACCAACGCCGCCTGTGGGTATTAAACCGCCTGTACTCGTACGACGGACCGACCTATTTGGCGGCGGTTACGCACGAAATGGGCCACGCCTTTGGTTTGGCGGACGAATACACGGGGCTAAGTGTGGACCCTCTGTATAAAACCGCCGAGCCCGTTTCCGGCCTAATGAAGCGGCTCTACGACCCCTTGGGGTGCAGTGAGGTGGACGGGATGATTACCCTGTTAGACCGCTACACGCACACCGCGCGCACCTTTACCAGTTTTTGCGGGGACGGCATAACCTTTGTGTCCGGCGTGCAACAGGTGGCGAAAAATACCCCCACCAAATTGCGCGTTCGGCCGGGCGTGTTAGAGAGGTGGAGCCTTATGCCCGCTTCTCTCACGACCAAGGCAATGCTTTACGAAAGCGTCCGGCAGTCGGACGCCTTGGACGACGCTACCCGCACCGCCGCCGCTTCCTTGGGCGAAGCGGACGAAATTTATTCCCGCGGAATTGTGAAAGCGGGCGAAATCCGGCAGGGCTTTTGGCTATTTATTGCGCGCCACGGCAAACAATACCGCGCGGCCCGCGTGCAATATAACGCTTCGGGCCGGGTGGCGCAGGTACGCCCTATTAAAATTACGCGCGCGCAGGCGGCCAAATATTTTGCCGAAATCAAGGCTGCTGAAAAATCTCCCCTTTCCGTGGATAAATAAGTACAATATTTTTATGGCAACTATCAAAGAAGCGGCAAAATTATTAAAAAACGCCCGTTACGCGGTAGCCTTTACCGGGGCGGGCATTAGCGTAGAGAGCGGCATTGCGCCCTTTACGGGGGTGGGCGGTTTGTGGAACCAGTACGATCCGAAATTTATTGAAATCAATTTTTTTGAAAGATATCCCAAAGAGTCCTGGGAAGAAATGAAGAAAATCTTTTTTACCGATATGGACGAGGCCGACCCCAACGCGGCGCATAAAGTGCTGGCTAAATTGGAACAAAAAGGGCTGTTAAAGGGTGTGATTACGCAGAATATAGACGGCCTGCACCAAAAGGCGGGCTCTAAAAACGTGCAGGAATTTCACGGAACGATTAAAACGCTTTCCTGCCGCTCCTGTGGGCGGAAATATAATTTAGAAGATGTAAATTTAGACAATGTTCCCCCGCGTTGCTTTTGCGGTGGGGTGTTAAAACCCGATTTTGTGTTTTATGGCGAGGGTATCCCCGTTAAGGCTTACCAAAACTCCTTGGAAATGGCCCAAAACGCCGATGTAATGATAATTGTGGGCACAGCGGGGCAGGTGATGCCCGCTTGCAGTCTGCCGCTTACGGCCAAGCAATTCGGTGCGCAGATTATAGAGGTAAACCCGCAGGCCTCCGCCTTTACCGGGAGCATTACGGATTTGTATTACCCGATGAAGGCCACCGAATTTTTTACCGAGTTAGAAAAGGAAATGAAGTTATAAAAAAGGCGGCTTGTAAGCCGCCCTTTTTTAGCAGGGTTGTTCCCCAAAGCGGTTTTCCCCCTCGTTGCCGGGGAGTAACATACAAATAAACAGCGCAAGCCCGCCCAAGTAGGGCACAAGTAGCAATAGTTGCCACCAGCCACTCATCCCGATGTCGTGCAAACGGCGCGTGCGCAAAGAGAGCGGAAGCAAAATTGTGCTCAAATAGGCCCAGACAACGCAAATAATAAACCCAATCCAACTGACGCTTTCTTGCCTGCTCGGGTCGCTATACAGCAGGGTACCGATAAGCGAACAAAGAAGCATTACCGCAAAGATACTGGCAAGCAGCAAGACAATGAACCAGCACATAAAAAGCCAAAATTCCTTGCGGTTGGCGCGGCCCTTAAAGTCAAATAGTCTTTTTAACGGGTTAATTAAATATTTCATTTGGCGAGTTCCTCCGCTTCGGTTTGGACGGCTTTTTCCGTTGCGCGCATAGCGGACAAGGTTTTTTCAAACAAATCTTCTAACGGCCAGCCCAGCATTTCGGCCCCTTGTTTGATAATGTCGCGCGAGCATCCGGCGGCAAATTTTTTATCCTTAAATTTCTTTTTCAGGCTGGAAACTTCCATATCTTGCGTACTTTTGGACGGGCGCATTTTTGCCGCCGCGCCGATAAGCCCGGTCAGTTCATCTACCGCAAAAAGCACCTTTTCCATTTCGTGCTCCGGCTTGACGTCCACGGTAATGCCGTATCCGTGGCTGCAAACCGCGTGCACCAGTTCGGGCTCTGCGTTAATTTCGCCCAACAGTTCGGGGGCCTTTTTACAATGCTCCTGCGGGAATTTTTCAAAATCTATGTCGTGCAACAGCCCGCACAAGCCCCAAAAATCGGCGTCGGATTTATAGCCTAGTTGCTCGGCCAGTTGGCGCATTACGGCTTCTACCGTAAGCGCGTGCAAGAGGTGGAAGGGCTCTTGGTTGTATTTTTTAAGTAAGTTTAACGCTTGTTCGCGCGTAATATGTGAGTGCATAACTGTAAAAAACTCCTAGAACGTATATTCATCTACCATAAAAATCTGTACCGAGGTGTCCTCGGACATACGGCGTTTTAAAAAGGTTTTTTTAAGGCTTGGGCGCACGGTAGCGGAATAATAAATAGCCTTGGGCATATTCGGAAAATAGGCCTTTAAATAGGTATATTTGCCGAAACTGGCCGATACCGCGGCGGGTTTGTAATCCTGCCACTCTTTTAGGGCCGCTTCGTTAATGACGGCGCGTTGGCTTGCGTTTTGCCCGTCCTCTTCAAATCCGTCTATCAGTTGCAAAAGCAAATTTAGGTTATTCTTTTTAATCAGCCTGGCCGTGGGGCCGGGGTTGGCCTCCAAATACAAATGGTCCTGCGGAATATGAAAGGCCTTGGCGGTATTTAAAATATAGTCTATATCCGCCTGCGTGAGGTCCGTTTTAATGTCAAGCCACCAGTATTTTTCCGCCGGGGCGCGCAGAGCGGAAAAAATGTTGGCCAGTTTTACGCGGTTTTTGAGTTGTTTTTCGTCGTGCGCCACATACAGCCGCTCGCCGTTTGCTTCGGTTACGGCGATTAAATCCAGTTCAAAACCGGAGTATTTGTTCTCCTTTTTCTGGGCGCGGCGCGGAGTGTTTACTTGGTGCAGAAATAAAATCTGTTTGGCGGGCGCGGCGAGAGCGAAATCAGACGGCTCGGTTAAGAGTTGCGGCAAGATGAATTTTTGCTCGGTATATACATACATAAAGGCCGTATAGGCTCCGGCCGAAACCAGGACCAGCAAAACAAGCGCTAAAATCAGGCGGTAAGTTCTCATAGTAACGCGGGCAAAAAAATACCGCCCCCATAGCGGAAGCGGTATTTTTGCAAATTAGTTGTTGGCGGGGCCGAAGCGGTTTTCGCCTTCGTTGCTGGGAAGCACGGCAAAGACAAAAAGCACAATTCCACCAATGAACGGCACGAGGTTCAAAAGAATCCACCAAGCGCTTTTGTTGGTGTCGTGCAGGCGGCGGGCCAAAATAGCCAAAGACGGCAAGAAAATAGCCAACTGGCACAAGTTGAAAATAATTTGGCCAACTTTGCCAAAGAAACTAAGCACTACGGCTAAAATCAATAACGCAACCACGGTAAACAATACATACAGCCAGTATTGTTTGCGGGTGGCGCGGCCCTTAAAATCTACATAGTGCTTTTTAAAAACATCCAAAAAATAGGTGTTAATTACGTTCATACTTTCTCCTTTAAACGACTACTTAATTTATAGCACAAATTTTAGCCGCGTTTCAAGTTATTTGTAAAACTTGGCAAACGTCTTAAACGCTTCCCCCACTTGGGCCGCGTCCGCACCGTCCGAAATAGGGGTAAAGTTCTCGTCGTAAAATTCCAGATTTCCGTAAGCGTCCATTACCGTTAATTTATCCCCGGTGCGAACGGCCTTTTTGGTGTAACTGGAAATAAGGCTGAACGGACGCGGGGTACTGTCAAACAAATCTGCGCCAATGGAGTAGTCCGCGGGGGCGTTTGTGCAGTTGTAAACGTGCGTTAAAATAGTGGGCGCAACATCGTAATGGTTGGTGCGGTAGGTAAGTGTTTGGGCGTCCGCATCGGACGGGCTCCACACAAAAAGCGGAACGTGCGTTTGATATTTCGCAAAATTACTGTTATGGCCCCAAAAATTGTGGCGCGTGTCGTTAATTTCCTGCCCGTGGTCCCCGGTCAAAACAACCCAGGTGTTTTTTAAAAGTCCGCGCTTTTGTAAATCCGTCAGCAGGCGGTCTATCATTTTATCGGTAAAATGCAGGGAATTTTTGTAGCGGTTCATATACGGGGTCGGGTCTGTGTTTTTGGTTAAAAGCAGGTAATTCATCGCTTCGCCTGCGGGTTTGAAGATTTGGTCCTCCTTGGGCGAATCGCTCCCGTGCGGAGCGTCCAAAAACACAAAGCCGAAGAACGGCTCCTTGGGGTTGTGCTTGTCCAAGAAAGTTTCAAAGTCTTGCACGGCGTCTATATCCCGCTCCCATTTGGTTTGCCCCTTGGATTCCAGGCGTAAATTGGGGATAGCGGCAAACACATTTTGGTGGAAGGCGGGGCTGTTTAACTTGCCGCTGCTATACACAGCAGGCGTGTAGCCCAGGGCTTGCGCTTCGCTCACCAAAACGGGTGGCAGGTGGCGGCTGGTAAAATCGTTCCAATACGCATAGGGCATAGAATAAAACAGCGAAAATACCCCCGCTTCGGTGGCGTTCCCGCCGCTTAAATGGTTGGCAAAGTAATGGGCGCCCGCGCGCTGGCTCCATTGGGTTAAGCGGGGCATAATTTCGGGCGTAAAACTGTCAGAGCGCCACGATTCCACCAAAATAATAAGCACATTTTGCTTTTTGTCCGGCGCGCAGGAAAGTGTATGCAAGGGGTAATTTAAATCCCCGCGGGCAGGCAGGGCGTAAGGCTCGCGCTTGGGCTCAAAACCCATTTTGCGCAGGCGGCGGTTGACGGAAAGCGGATTTGAGAACGGGAGCCTGTCGCGCTGGGCGGTAATGGACGGAACCATCATAAACTTGGCCCACGCAAATAAACCGTTGTATCCAAGCGAAATAAGCACAAAAAATACGCCCGTCCAAATAAGAAACTTGTTGGAAAGCGTAAATTTTTTGCTGAGGAGTGTTAGCCCCCACTCGGCCGCGAACAAAAACGCCAGGCCCGCAAACGCCATTACCCAAGTAGCCGCCGGGAACATAAAAATTTCCCGCCCCGCCGGTCCGAAAAACAGTTCCAACATCGCCGGGCTAATGTGGAAGCGGTACTGGGAATAGACAATAATATCCAGCACAAAAAACAGCGAGAAAATGCCCCCCCACGCGGTAGCCGCCGCTTGCAGGGCTCGCGGGCCAATCAGGCGGAACGGAAGCGATAATATAAAAAGCCCCAAGGCAAAAAGCAAAATATGCCCTGGGATAAAAAACGCGGTAAAGAGGCTGCCGTAAAAGTCGCCCGCAAAACCGCCCGTTTTAAAGTAAAAAAGGGATAAAATAGACCACAAAAGCCAGTTAATAAGCGCAAAAAGAGAGAGGTTTCTAATCTTCATAAAAATTCCTTGCAGGGGTTTGTTAAATTATATCTTTTTTAGGGGCCGTCTGACGGTGTAAAAACGATACGCATTGTGCCGTTTCGTCCCCGGTTAAGGCCAAAACCTTGCCCGCTAGGCGGTTTATTTGCGCTTCCAGCGGCTCCGTGTCTGCCTGCGGGCGCTTGGTTTTTAAACCGTAAATTTGCTTGGCTAACGCTTCCAGCGCGGCTTCATCATCCTGTGCGGCGGCGGGTACGGGCAAATCGTTCAGCGGGGCGGAGTAGAGTTCCAGCAAATTGCCCTTGCGTTTGCCCTTGTAAAAAAGCCAAGCGTAATACGGCGCGGAATTAAACAGGGCCAGCAAATACCACAGGGAAACGCCTTTCGGGGCCGAGATAAAATATACGTCTGAACTGGCGTACCACGGGCCGGGCGTATAGGCGAACGTGTTTTTTACGGCGCGCTGGGGCACGGCCAGTTTGGGCGCGTCAAAATCCATTTTCCGCCGCACGGAGCCGAACCAATATTCCCCCCGCTTTAAGGCTTTGTCTATGCCGTTGTTGTTTTGCTTGCGGGCGAGCAAAACCGGGGCGAATTTTTTGAGGTGCGCGCGCAGGGCAGGATAGTTGGAAAAATCGGTATCTTTGTCCCCGGGGTAGAAGAAATCAATCAGCCAACGGTTTGGAATTTGGCGCGCGGCGTAAGGAAAAATATCGGAATTTTTAAAAAACGGTTTTAATCTGCTCTGTTCGGTTTCTGAGAGGTTTAACTCGTTTTTTTCGCGCGACGACAGCACAAACACTCCGTCGCCTTTTTCCACGCCGGGAAGCGCAAATTTCTTCAAATGGGCGGCGGAAATTTTATCGCACCCCGTCATTAGCCCGTTGGTAACGGTGGCGACGTCCTTTAACGTTCGCGGAACGCTTGCCATTTTTGCAAGTACCGCCTGTAAATTTCCCCCGGTTTGGATAAGTAAATAAGCGTTTTCTCCGTTAAAAAGCGCTTCTTGCGCCACGGGCGTGCCGTTTACGGCGCAGGTTGCTTTTGTGTTTCCCTTTTCAAAAATGCTTATTAAACTATGGTGCCCGTCCGCCTCGGCAAAGAGCCGTTGCTCGCCAAAGTCCTGCAAATATAAAAAGGCGGCATTTTCTCTTAAATCCTGGCGCAAGAGGGTGGCCCCTTGGGCGGTAGCAAAGTAGGGCGTAGTCAAAAAGCCCGCGGTGCCGGACGGGCGCAAAATTTGAAGCGTCAAATAAAAAAACAGGTAGAGTAAATCGCTTTTGGGCGTAATTTTATCTTGCCAGAGCGGGTTTTTCCGCAGGGGTTCAAAAATTTCCCGGTGGTTTTTTTGCCCGATATACGGCGGATTGGAAAGAACTACATCAAACCCGCCCTTTTTAGAAAATACGGCGGGAAATTCCGCCTGCCAGCAGATCTGCCCGTTGGGGGCCGAAAGAGCGTCCAATACCCGCAAATTGGGGAAATTAAAGGGATTTTCCACCCCCGGTAAGAGCGCCAAGCGCAATTTAAAGGTACTAATCGCTTGCGGCGAAATATCCCCCGCATAAAGATTTTGGCGGACGACTTGCGCTAAAATTTGCCCGTAAGGCGTTTGGGGCTCGGCCCGTTGGAGGATATCCGCCAGTTTTTGCGAGAAAGGGATTAGCAAATTGCCCGTTCCGCAGGCCGGGTCGCACACGGTGAGATTTTTTAAAAATGTCAGCGTTTTTAAGTCCGCTGTTTGGGTTCCGTTTAAGAGTGCGCGGGCCTCTTCGGGCGGCAAAGAGGCTTGGCGGCATAAAGCGTAAAAGAGCGTTTGCCCGGCCAGGTGCTGTGCCACCGTGTCCGGCGTGTAAAAAACGCCTTTTTCGCGCCCGTCCGCTTGGAGCAGGGCCTGCAAAAAACCTAAATCCCCGGGTTCCACGTCCGCTTGCTCTAATGCGCGCACAATGGCGGGCGGCACGAGGGGCTTTTTAGGCAGAAATTCGCCCCACGCCGGGGCTTTATCCCCCGCTAATTGGTGCGCCAAGGCGGCGTATAGGCCGCCTAATGAAAAATTTTCCCGGCGGCAAAGGCGTATCAGTTTTGCAAGTGCGCGCGAAGCCATATATAAAAATTTCCGTTACTTTATTTTAGCACAGAATATAAAAATAAGAAGGCGGGCCTTTTATATAAGCCCGCCTTGGTGCATATTAAAATGCTTATTTGACCTTTTTGCCTTGTTCCAAGAGCAAGGTGAACGTGGTCATATTCGTTACCTCGTCCGGGCCGAAGAACTGAATCGGGCCGGGGAAGGTGTAAAGGTCCAACTCTGCCCAATCGGCGCGGTTTTTAAGCAAGTGCTTAAAGGGTTCGCCTTTGAGTTCCACGAGGGCCTTTTTGATGACCGGTTTTTCTTTACCTTTGCGGCGTTCAATGTTCATCATCATCGTCAGCGGAATGCCGCCGCATTCCCAATCCTGAGCCTTTTTGGTCAGTTTGCGCACGGAAGAGAGGTAGCCCGAGCATTTGTTAAGCGCCAAAACGGCGGCGTTGTAGCCCAAGGCATAGGTATAGTTTGCGTCAAAGGTGGACGGAATACCGCAGCGGCCTTCGTAACCGAAGAAGTGCGTAATAGCGGAGAATTTACCGTCGTATTTGCCTTCCTTCTTCATTTCGGCCAGTTTCGTGCGGAGCATTTCCACCAGCAACTTTTCGGTTTCAATCAAGGAAACCTGTACGTTGCCGTGCGGGTCGCGGTCCAACATCAACTGGCTGGCGATACCGGCCGGCAAGGATTTCATCAGGTTAGCAAGTTTGGCCGGGAGTTTGGAGATAATAAACTCTTTCTTTTCGGCCACGGTGTTCATCTTGGCCAAGGCGGCTTCGTTTTCGGCCAGCGAGTCGTTAAGCGCGCTGATGAGTTCCTTCATTTCCGGGATAAATTCAATTAAGCCTTCTGGCACCAACACTACACCGTAGTTTTTGCCCGCTTTGGCGCGTTTGGCAATGAGTTTAGCCAAATCGTCCACAATTTGGCCGAGCGTCATCTTTTTGGCTAATACTTCTTCGCCAATGAGTACGGCGTTGGGGTGCGTTTTAAACGCCACTTCCAAGGTGATGTGGGAGGCGCTTCTGCCCATCAGGCGGACAAAGTGCCAATATTTGCGCGCGGAATTGACGTCGCGTTCAATATTGCCCACGAGTTCGGCGTAAATTTTGGTGGCGGTATCAAAACCGAAGGAGGTTTCAATTTGTTTGTTTTTCAGGTCGCCGTCAATCGTCTTCGGCACGCCGATAACGGAGATGTCCACACCCTGCTGTTTTAAATATTCGGCAATTACGCAGGCGTTGGTGTTGGAGTCGTCGCCCCCTACTACTACGAGCGCGTCCATTTTGTTGGCCAAGAGGTTATCTTTGGCGGCTTTTAATTGTTCGTCCGTTTCAATTTTGGTGCGTCCGGATTGGATAAGGTCAAAACCACCGGTGTTGCGGTAGTCCTTCATCAAGGCCGGGGTGATTTCAATAAATTTGTTTTCTACGATGCCGCTGGGTCCGCCCAAGAAACCGAAAAGTTTATTCTTGGCATTGGCTTTTTTAAGCCCGTCCAACAGACCGCCGATTACGTTGTGGCCGCCCGGGGCCTGGCCGCCGGAGAGCACTACGCCCACGCGCACGGCCTTTTTGCAGGCGGCGGCGTTGGAGCCTTTTACAAAGGTAATTTCAGGCAAGCCGTAGGTATTGGGGAAAATCCGTTTTACGGCGGCTTGGTCGGCTACGCTTTTGGTCGCTTTGCCCAATTTGGGTTTTACGGCCGCGGGGCCTTTTTTAAGGATGTTGGGAAGCACGGGCTGGTATTTGCAGCGGTGCTTTTGAAGATGAGAACAAACGCTTTTAGCGGTATGTTTAGTAGGCATTACTCTTCTCCTGTTAAGATAAAATCTTTACCTTTATTATACAAAATTCCCCCGGGGTGTATTGGGAAAAATCAAATAATACAAAAATAGGATATTTCTTTGGGCCCGAAAAAATAAGGAACAGGGCCTTTTTGTTTGAATAAAGGTTCGTTCGCGGCCCCTTTTTAAAAGGGGTTGTTTCGTTTTTTTTTTTT
>ERZ808240.47-NODE-47-length-151419-cov-22.875644_pt1 | contig 151419 bp, 126 predicted proteins | sample MGYA00521084_ERZ808240 | MGnify/ENA primary metagenome ERZ808240 (study PRJEB31516, sample SAMN03275571) | gut metagenome | biome: mammalia-associated habitat; material: feces | host: Papio cynocephalus | place: Kenya | collected 2012-08-06 ...
CAGGAATTGGAGCTGGTCCGTGGTTAGGACCCTTAGCGACAACGCACATGTTGTCAACTTCTTTAGAATAAATCATATTCGCTAAATTTATATTAATGAATATATAAGTATAATGTCTTTGCTTTTTACGCTTCTGTTTTTGCTAATTTTGCTTTTGCTTTTGCTGAAACATTAACCTTTCGGTCTCAATTCCGAGCACAAAAGTACAAAAAATATCTGGAAAATACCTAAAAATGAGTATTCTTTTTAACTCTTTAACCTAATATTTAGATTTTTTCTTGGGTTTGTCCCCTTTTTGATGTATCTTTGCAAACTGAAAATAGCATTTCCCGATGTTTCCCCGGCCTCTGCCGAGACACATCGACTAACAGAACAAGAATATATGATTGAAGTGAAAATAAAGGATGCCGTGCTTAGGCAAGCTGCCGAGGCAGGCATGGACGAATTTGTAAAGGCCTTCGTGGATGCCATCCGCGAGGCGATAGGGGGCGAACTCACTGCCGAGACGATGGCGCAGCTCAACAGCGACCAGATAACGCTCCTGGCGTGGGACACCCTGCACGAGGAGATGATGGACGGCGGAATGATTCAGCTCATCCACAATGGCTATGGCGCCTTCATCTGGATGAACCCTACCGACAAGGCGTTCCGCAACTGGGGATTGGTGGAGCTTTCCAAGCTCATCAAGAAGAGCCATTTCCTCTATAAGAGCCATCACGCAGAAATCGAAGGCGACATGAGCGACGAGGATTTTATGGCTCTCTACGAGAAATTTCCGGAATTCGACGATTTCGACGACGAATTCGTGGAGAACGAGGAGGAGTGGACCAGCAAGGTGGCTTTCTATATCGATGAGCACATCGACAACTTCGCCGCTGTTATATAATATATAATAAGGTAAATAAGAAAATATGAACAAGCAAGAACAGGAACTCCGCAAGAAGAGTCCAGTACAGATACGCAACAAGAAGGCTTCCTTCGAGTACTTCTTCGTTGATACTTATACCGCGGGCATCGTGCTCACGGGCACTGAGATTAAGTCCATCCGTGGCGGAAAGGCATCGCTCGTAGATAGCTATTGCGACTTCTACCAGGGTGAGCTTTGGGTGAAGGGCATGAACATCTCTCCTTATTTCTATGGTTCGTTTGGCAACCACGAGGCACGCCGCGATCGCAAGCTGTTGCTCAACAAGCGTGAGCTTCGTCGCCTGGAGGCCGACATCAAGACTCCGGGTTACACCATTGTGCCAACCCTCATCTTCATCGACAACCACGGACGTGCCAAGGTGGATATCGCCCTCTGCAAGGGTAAGAAGGAGTACGACAAGCGCCAAACCCTGAAGGAAAAGGAGGACCGAAGAGAAATGGATCGTGCCATCAAGCACTTCTAGAGATTTATTTGTATATGAAGAAGAATATTAGAGAGGCTATCAAAGAGAGAATTTTGGTCTTGGATGGAGCCATGGGCACCGAGATTCAGAAATATAACCTTACCGAGGATGATTTCCGTGGCGAGCGCTTCCGCGACTTGCCGGGGATGATGAAGGGCAACAACGATATGCTCAACATCACTCGCCCCGATGTCATCAGCGACATCTATCGACGCTACCTAGAGGCAGGTGCCGATATTATCACAGCCAACACTTTCTCTTGCCAGCGCATCTCGCAGGCTGATTATCACCTGGAGGATTGCGCTCGCGAGTTGGCCTTCGAGGGCGTGCGCTTGGCACGCATAGAGGCCGATAAGTTTTCTACCGACGATAAACCACGCTTCGTGGCCGGAGACGTGGGACCTACCAACAAGACTTGTTCCATGAGTCCGGACGTCAGCAATCCTGCCGCCCGAGAGATTACATACGATGAACTTTTCGCAGATGTCTGCGAGCAGGTAGATGGACTCATCGAGGGCGGTGCCGACGTAATCCTCATCGAGACCGTTTTCGATACGCTCAATTGCAAGGCGATGATCGATGCAGCACTCACCACGATGAAAAAGCATGGGGTGGAACTGCCTATCATGGTGAGCCTCACCGTGAGCGACTTGGCGGGCAGAACTCTCAGTGGTCAGACCATCGACGCTTTTCTGGCGAGTCTTTCCAGCTATCCTATCTTCTCCGTGGGTATGAACTGTGCCTTTGGTGCTCCACAGATGAAACCTTTCATCGAGCACATGGGCAAGATTGCACCTTATTATATTAGTGCACATCCGAATGCGGGACTGCCTAACGAGATGGGCGAATATGACGAGACCGCAGAGTCGATGGCTCCGCAGATAGCTGAGTTCATCGACGAGGGGTTGGTGAATATCATCGGCGGATGCTGCGGCACCACTCCCGATTTCATTGCTCGCTATGCCGAGTTGGTGAAGGGGAAGAAGCCCCATCAGGTGGTGGAGAAACCTAAGTATATGTGGCTTTCTGGTCTCGACCTCCTGCAAGTGGACGACTCTGTGCATCTGCCTGTGGATGCCAGCCGGTTCGTCAATGTAGGCGAGCGCTGTAACGTGGCTGGTAGCAGAAAGTTCCTGCGATTGATTAATGAGAAAAATTACGAGGAGGCTCTCAGCATCGCCCGCAAGCAGGTGGCTGATGGTGCAGCCGTCGTGGATGTAAATATGGACGACGGTCTGCTCGATGCCAAGGCGGAGATGACCACTTTCCTCAATATGATAGCCGCCGAGCCTGAGATAGCCAAGGTTCCAGTGATGATCGACTCCTCAAAATGGGAGGTGATTCTAGCCGGTCTGAAGTGCTGCCAAGGCAAGTGCATCGTGAACAGTATCTCCCTGAAGGAGGGCGAGGAGGTGTTCCTCTCGCATGCACGCGACGTGATGCGCTATGGTGCAGCCGTGGTGGTGATGTGTTTCGACGAGGTGGGGCAGGCCACTACTTTCGAACGACGCATCGAGATTGCCGAGCGTGCCTACCATCTCTTGGTCGATAAGTTGGGCATGAACCCATTGGACATCATCTTCGACCCGAATGTACTTGCCATCGCCACGGGTATGGAAGAGCACGACAACTATGCCGTGGAGTTCATCCGTGCCACCGAGTGGATTCACCAGAACCTGCCGGGAGCGCATGTCAGTGGCGGTGTGAGCAATCTCTCTTTCTCGTTCCGTGGCAATACTTACATCCGTGAGGCGATACACTGTGTGTTCCTTCATTACGCCCAGCAAGTGGGCATGGATTTTGGCATCGTAAATGCCAAGGCGAGAATGGATTACAATAAGATACCGAAAGAACAACTCCAACTCATAGAGGATGTGGTGCTGAACCGTCGAAAGGGTGCCGCCGATGACCTCATCGAGCTTGCCGCCGAAATCAAGGCGAAAGCAGATGCAGCCAAGGCTGCCGCCAAAGCTGGTGGCGCTCCCGTGGCAAAACCTGCTGCACCAGAGTGGCGCAAACAGAGCGTGGAGGAACGCTTGAAATATGCGCTGCAAAAGGGTGTCACTGAGTTCTTGCAGACCGACATTGACGAGGCATTGCAGAAGTATCCGCATGCAGTGAACGTCATCGAGGGACCGCTTATGGACGGCATGAACCTCGTGGGCGAACTCTTCGGCAAGGGCGAGATGTTCCTGCCTCAGGTGGTGAAGACGGCGCGTACGATGAAGGCGGCGGTGTCCATCCTCCAACCGCACATCGAGGCGGAGAAGCAGGGCGGAAGCACTTCTGCTGGCAAGATATTGATGGCTACCGTGAAGGGCGATGTTCACGATATCGGCAAGAACATCGTGTGCGTGGTGATGTCGTGCAACAATTACGACATTATCGACCTGGGCGTGATGGTGCCTGCCGAGCAAATCGTCAAGAAGGCAGTGGAAGAGCAGGTGGATGCCATCGGACTGAGCGGACTCATCACTCCATCCTTGGAAGAGATGGTGCATGTGGCGAAGGAGATGCAGAAGGCTGGTTTGCGCATTCCTATTATGGTGGGCGGTGCGACGACCAGCGAATTGCACGTGGCTCTGAAGATAGCTCCTGTGTATGAAGGTCCTGTCATTTGGGTAAAGGATGCTTCGCTCAACGCCGGCATTTGTGCCCGATTCCTCAATGAGACAGACTGCCCTAAGTTCATCGCCGAACTCAACGAGCGATACGAGCGTTTGCGTCGTGAGTACCAGGAACAGCAGGAAAAGATAGCATCCCTGGAAGAGGCCAGAAAAAACAAGTTGGAATTGTTCTAGTTACATGATTACTTGGCATCAGTAGTAACATGCTAAATAGAGTTTTCTACAATAGGACTTTAGTTTTCAAGGAAAAAAGAAACAACTTTTATTTTAGGATAAACATATATATTAGGATAAGATGATTAAGACAATAATCTTTGATATGGGTGGTGTAGTCATCACTCTGGATAGCGAAGAGGCGAAACGCCGCTTCGTGGAGTTGGGGCTGAAAGACTTCGACAAGATGATGAACGTATATACCCAAAAGGGCATCAACGGCGAATTGGAAGAGGGCAAGCTCTCTGAGGAGGAATACCGTGCTGAGGTGAGCCGAATGGTAGGCAGAGAGGTCACCTTCGACGAGTTGAAGCACTGCTGGACAGGCTACGTGAAGGAGGTGCCAGCCCGCAAGCTCATGACCATCAAGAATCTCCGCAAGCAGGGCTACCGCGTGGTGCTGCTCAGCAACACCAATCCTTATATGTCGGCATTCACCGACAGTGAGGAGTTTTCGGGCGATGGACACCCTATAGGCGACTACTTCGATGCGATGTACCGTTCTTATGAGGTGAAGTATATGAAACCCGACGAGAACTTCTTCCGCTATGTGATGAACGAGGAGAAGGCATTGCCTTATGAGTGCCTCTTCATCGACGATGGTGCCCGCAACTGCTGTGCCGCCTCAGAATTGGGCTTGTTCACCTATTGCCCGAAAAACGGTGAGGACTGGTGCGATTCCATCTACAACCACTTGAAGTAATCATAGAGGCGCTATCTCTTGTATAATCATAAATGGTGATTATTTGTGAACAAACAGCAAATAATTGCCATTTTATTTTGCACTCTGCAAGAAATGATGTACTTTTGCAGTCGCAAATATTAAAAATTTAGATATAATGGCAAAGAAGAAAAGATGGCATTGCCTGCCAGGTCAGCCTCTCACAGAGCTAGACAAGCAGGTGATGTATTGGGAAAACAAGGGTAAGCTTGTGCCTACCCGCGACTTGATTAAGACTCCAGAACAGATAGAGGGCATCCGCAAGAGCGGTGTCGTCAACACAGGTTGCCTCGACGCAGTGGCAGAGGCTATCCGCCCAGGTATGAATACTCAGGAAATCGACGACATCTGCATGCAGTATTGCAAGGACCACGATGCCATCCCTGCCTGCCTCAATTATGAGGGTTATCCTAAGAGTGTTTGCACCAGCATCAACGAGGTGGTGTGCCACGGCATCCCTAAGGAGGAAGACGTGCTCCAGGAGGGCGACATCGTGAATGTGGATATGACCACCATCGTGGATGGATACTATGCAGATGCCAGCCGTATGTTTATCGTGGGCGGCAAGACCACCCCTGAGAAGGAACAGTTGGTGCGTGTTGCCAAGGAATGCCTCGAACTCGGCATGGAGGCTGCCAAGCCTTACTCTTTCGTGGGTGACATCGGCCATGCCATCGAGAAGCACTGCAAGAAGTATGGTTATGGCGTGGTACGTGATCTCTGCGGTCATGGCGTTGGACTCCAGTTCCACGAGGAGCCGGAAGTCTTGCACTATGGTCATAAGGGTACGGGCATGCTGCTCGTGCCAGGCATGGTATTTACCATCGAGCCAATGATCAACATGGGTACCTGGAAGGTGTTCATCGATGCCGACGACCCATACGGATGGGAGGTAATCACAGGCGACGAGAAACCTTCTGCACAGTGGGAGCATACCCTCGTGATGACAGAGCACGGCGTTGAGGTGCTTACACATTAATATTAATAAAGCAATGAAGGATATATATATATTAGGTATAGAGAGCAGCTGCGACGATACCTCTGCCGCAGTGCTCAAAAACGGAGTGTTGCTGAGCAATGTGACGGCTTCGCAGGAGGTGCACCGTGCCTATGGTGGCGTGGTGCCAGAGCTGGCCTCTCGTGCGCATCAGCAGAATGTAGTGCCTGTGGTTGACCAGGCGATAGCCCGTGCGGGCATCAAGAAAGAAGACCTTTCGGCAGTAGCCTTCACCCGTGGACCGGGTTTGATGGGCTCGCTCCTTGTGGGCGTGAGCTTCGCCAAGGGATTCGCCCGTGCACTCAACATCCCTCTCATCGACGTTAACCATTTGCAGGGACATGTGATGGCGCACTTCATCAAGGAGAGCGACGATGACCAGAGTGCTCCTCCGTTTCCATTTATCTGTCTGCTTGTGAGTGGTGGAAACTCGCAGATTGTGAAGGTGAATGCCTACAACGACATGGAAGTCTTGGGACAGACCATCGACGACGCTGCCGGCGAGGCCATCGACAAGTGTGCCAAGGTGTTGGAGTGGGGCTATCCTGGAGGACCTATCGTGGATAAGTACGCCCGTCAGGGCAACCCGAAGGCCTTCACATTTGCCGAACCACACATTCCGGGACTCAACTACAGTTTCTCGGGATTCAAGACTAGTTTCCTTTACAACATGCGCAAGTGGGTGGCAGAAGACCCTGACTTCGTGGAGAAGAACAAATACGACTTGGCTGCCAGCATAGAGTTCACCATCGTGGACATTCTGATGAAGAAGCTCCGCATGGCTGTGAAGCAGACGGGCATCAAGCATGTGGCTGTGGCAGGAGGCGTAAGTGCCAACAATGGCCTTCGCAATGCTTTCCACGACCATGCCAAGCGTTATGGTTGGACTATCTATATCCCTAAGTTCAGTTATACCACCGACAATGCGGCGATGATAGGTTGCGTGGGAACATTCAAGTATCGTGACGGCGATTTCGCCACCATCGACCTGCCAGCATATTCGAAAGTAACATTTAAGTAAGTTTAAAGTTGGAATGCCGAAGTCTGATGTTGAGGGCTGAGGATATTCTGATTGAGTAAGATTATGGAATTCGAAACAAAGATATTGAGCAAGGGCATCCAGGAGATGCTCTACAACAGTGACAAGACAGTGGGTACGGCAGAGAGCTGCACAGGCGGTAGAATCGCCGAGGCCATCATTTCAGTGCCAGGTGCCAGCAACTATTTCAAGGGTGGCATCGTGTCATACGTAAACGAGGTGAAGGAAAATATCCTCGGTGTCAGCCACGAGGTTCTGGAGGAGCAAACGGCCGTTTGCGAAGAAGTGGCTCGTGAGATGGTGCTGGGTGCCATCAAGGCGCTGAATGTGGACTATGCGATGTCGGCTACGGGCTGCGCAGGTCCTACAGGTGGCACTCCTGCCATCCCTGTGGGTACCATCTACATCGGCTATGGCAGCAAAGACGACGTGCGCGTGGTGAAGCTCTCTGATGACTTCGGGCGTGACATCAACCTCGCCATTGCCACCAACACAGCCCTCAAGGGCATGCTCGACTTCTTGAAGGAGCATGCTGAGGAATTGAAGAAAGAGGCATAATTCTGGGCTTCGAAGCTCAAGAAATGAGCTGAATCAGAGTGCCAAGAAACAGCTTAAAATCAGTAAGAAAGACGGCTTTTTGCTAATTTCTTGCAGTAAAATATTAATAATCCTTAAAAGGTAGCCATCCTTTTGAGGATTATTTTGTTATGTCGAGAATTCTTTGTAATTTTGCAAACTGTTTGGAATAGGTATCAATTAACGAATTACAAAATTAAAGATAGAAATGTCTAAGATTTGTCAAATTACAGGTAAGAAGGCACAGTTGGGTTGCAATGTGTCTCACTCAAAGCACCGTACAAAGAGAAGCTTTGACGTTAACCTCTTCAGCAAGAAATTCTACTATGTAGAGGAAGGTTGCTGGATTAGCCTCAAGATCAGTGCTGCTGGTCTTCGTCTTATTAACAAGGTAGGTCTCGACGCTGCCCTCAATCAGGCAGTTAAGAAGGGCTATGTAGATTGGAAGGACATTAAAGTTATAGGAGAATAAATATCATGGCAAAGAAAGCAAAAGGTAATAGAGTACAGGTTATCCTCGAGTGCACTGAGCAGAAGAACAGTGGTATGCCAGGTACAAGCCGTTACGTGACTACTAAGAATCGTAAGAACACTCCTGAGCGTCTTGAGTTGATGAAGTACAACCCAATCCTTAAGAAGATGACTCTTCACAAGGAGATTAAGTAAGCTAGCTTACAAGTTTAACAATTTTATCAATTTTAATAGACTATGGCAAAGAAAGCGGTCGCTACCCTCCACGAAGGTAACATGGATGGTCGCGCATACACAAAGGTTATCAAGATGGTTAAGAGCCCTAAGACTGGTGCTTATGTTTTCGATGAGAAGATGGTACCTAACGAGGCTGTTAAGGATTTCTTCAAGGACTAATCTTGTTTCTGCTCTCTAGGGAGCGAAAACTTAGTTTAGGTCTCTCTTGGAGACTCACATAAATACAATAAGGTCGCTAATGCTCGGTAATGGAGCTGTTAGCGACCTTATTTTTTGTACTTACAGGGTGTAGGCGCTGGGATTCTAAATTTTGGAATTAGCATTATATAATTGTAGATATTATGCCCCCCACAGCATTTTATGTTGAGATTTTGTTTTGCCTATCTTATATCATTATTGTTATTTTTAATGACGCTTATATTTATTACGCATCCTACAAGCATAAAGAAGGTAGGGGGATATAAGACAGGGTATGTTGTAAAGAAGGTAGGAGAGATAAAGAAGGAAGGAAAGATAAAGAGATATGGGACATACAAAAAGGCTGGGATTCCAAATAGGATACCCAGCCTTCTTTATAATTTCTATTCTCTGAATAATTATTGCTTTATTCGTATCTGATGGCCTCGATAGGGTCGAGTTTGGCTGCCTTCTTGGCAGGATACCATCCGAAGAACACTCCCGTGAATGTACATACCGCAAAGCTCATGATAATGCTCCATGGCTCTATCTGCGTGGCGATATGCAGGAAGGCATTGAGACTCACAGACAATCCCACGCCTAGTAATACGCCGATGATACCACCTGTGACAGACAAGAGGATTGCTTCGATGAGGAACTGGTTCAGAATGTCGATGCCTCTGGCTCCCACACTCATTCGAAGACCAATCTCTCGGGTGCGCTCAGTGACGGATACATACATAATGTTCATAATACCTATACCACCCACTAGCAAGGAGATGCCCGCCACGCTACCCAGCAAGATGGTGATGGTGGACATGGTGGAGTTCATCATACTTGATATTTCCTCCTGAGAGCGGATATTGAAGTCGTCTTCGTCAGCCTCTGTGGTGGCGGTGGCATCCTTCAGTTTGTGGTTGCGACGTAAGATTTCGCTAATCTGGTCTTGAGCTGGCTGTGAAGCCTCCTCGGTAATGGCTGAGCAGACGATGCCACCCAGGTAGGTTTGCGCCAAGATACGCTTCATGACCGTGGTGTATGGAGCAAGCACCAGGTCATCCTGGTCCATACCCATAGAGTTGTACCCCTTCTTCTTGAGTACGCCTATCACACGGAATGGGATGCTATTGAATCTCACTACCTTTCCGATTGGGTCGCTACCGTCGGGGAAGAGGTAATCCACCACCGTCTGTCCCAGGATGCAGACCTTGGCTGCTGTCTTGATGTCGGTGTCGGTGAACATATCGCCATCAGCCACCTTGAGCTGTCGAATGGTCAGATAGTCTTGGTTCACACCGTAGATGGTACTCTGGGTGTTGTTGTTGCCATTAATCCATTGTCCGCTGCTATTCACGGTAGGAGAGATAGCAGAGATATAGTTGCACTCATCCTTGATGCTTTGGTAGTCGGTCTGTTTCAGGGTCTCCATGGAGGATGCATCCTGTCGCACACCACCTCTCATATCAGCACCCGGCGAGATCATAATCATATTGGAACCCATCTCGGCGATATTAGCCTTGATGCTCGCCTTACTTCCTTGTCCGATGGCAAGCATCGTGATGACAGCTGCGATACCGATGATGATACCCAGCGCCGTGAGGAAGGAGCGCATTTTGTTGGCTGCTATCGCTCGCAGGGCTATCTTTAAAAGATTCTGATAATTCATTTACTTTGAATTTAAAAACTTAATAACTTCAAGCTTTGTGATTTGTGAAGTCATGGAATGCTTCACGCTTTAAACTTCACTTACTCATCTGTATTTGCCGGCAATGCCGCCAGTCCCTCGGCTGCCGAGAGGATGTGCTGGTTATACTCATCGCTGATGATGTGTCCATCGCGCAGCTCGATGTTGCGGCTGGAGTAGTTGGCGATGTCGGGGTTGTGGGTCACGAAGATGATAGTCCTGCCCTGGGCATAGAGCTTCTGAAACAGCACCAAGATTTCGAAACTTGTCCTCGTATCGAGGTTACCTGTCGCCTCGTCGGCGAGGATGACAGCTGGGTTGTTTACCAAGGCGCGGGCGATGGCTACACGTTGCATCTGTCCACCAGACATTTGGTTACTCTTGTGATAGAGTCTTTCGCCCAGACCCACAGCCTTCAGTGCCTCGATGGCTCTCTGCTTGCGTTCCTCTGCGTTCACGTTTGGGTTGTACATCAGTGGCAGTTCCACATTCTCCACGCTCGTAGTCTTCGGCAGGAGGTTGTAGTTCTGGAAGATGAATCCAATCTTGCGGTTGCGCAGGATGGCTCGATCGTTGCGGCTCATCTTGCGCACGCTTACACCATCCAGATAATATTCACCACTTGAAGGGGTATCGAGGCAACCCAACTGGTTGAGCAGTGTAGATTTGCCGGAGCCTGACTTACCCATGATGGTAACGAACTCGCCCTCGTAAATCTTGAAGCTCACGCCTTTGAGGGCGTGGACGGTCTCGTCGCCCACCAAGAAGTCTCGTCGCACGTTGTCCAGTTCGATGACGACCTTCTTGCCCTCATTGTTGTTTTGCGAATTATTTGTTGTCATTTTATTTACTCTGTTACGTTATTTCTTTTTGCCTCTAGGTCCAGGACCGCCAATCAAGCCTTGGCTTTGCTGCTGAGAATCATCATCGTCTTCAGGAGTGTTAACAATGATTTCGGTCACTATCTTTTGTCCCTGTTTGATGCCCTTGGTAATCTCTGTGTTTACACCGTCGGTCTGTCCGATAGTAACAGGGTGGGCAGTGAGGGTCTTTCCGTTAAGAGTCCAAACCTTGTTCTTGCCCTTGCAATCTACAATCTTCATATCCTTGCCCACAGTTTCCTTGGTAGGGGTGAAGCGGAGAGCCTTGTTTGGTACAGCGAGGATGCCGCTGCGCTCTTGGGTGTAGATGGTGACATTGGCTGTCAAACCTGGTTTCAACTTCAGGTCTGCGTTAGGGGCGGAGATGACAACTTCATAGGTCACCACATTGTTGGTGGTGGTAGCCTCCAGACGTACTTGCTTTACAGTACCCTCGAATGTATCGTCAGGGTAAGCATCTACGGTGAAGGTAACTCGGTCGCCTTCTTTCACGCCACCTATATCTGCCTCATCCACATTTGCAACCACCTGCATGTTGGTCAAGTCTTTGGCTATGGTGAAAAGCTCTGGGGTGTTGAAGCTGGCTGCCACGGTCTGTCCTTCCTCCACACTCTTGGAGATGACGGTACCGTCGATAGGTGAGGTAATAGTGGCATAACCGAGGTTGGTCTGCGCCTTCTGTACGTTTTCTCTAGAAGAAGCCACCTGCTCCTTTGCCTGACGGTAGGTGAGGAGGGCGTTCTCATATTCGTCTGCGCTTACGAGTCCCTTCTTGTAGAGCGTCTGGTAGCGACTGAGGTTAGCTTGTTGATAGTTCAGGTTGCTCTGTGCGCTCGCCAGGTTAGCCTTGGCGGTATTCAGCTCGCTGAGCAGGTTGGTCTTGTCGAGTTCGGCGATGACCTGTCCCTTCTTCACTTGCGAATTGTAATCCACGTATAGTTTGTTGACGATACCGCTCACCTGCGTACCTACGGTCACGGAGGTTACAGCCTCGATGGTTCCTGTGGCGGTAACGCTGTTTTGCAGGCTCTTGCGAGAAGCTTTCTCCTCCTTGAAGTTGATCTGCTCCTCGTTTTTGTCGCCCGACAGCGCCCAAGCTGCCACGGCTGCGATTACCACCACGATGACGGCAATCCAAATCTTGCTGATTCTCAATTTTTTCATTTTTCTATATTTACTATGTTTATATTTGCTCCTGAAGATACTTTATTAGATATAACACCTTTATAATATATAAGGTCTGATTTGTAATATATAATATCTGATTTGAGATAATACCTTATTATATATACCTGTTATATAGCCCTGATTAGAGTTGTGCGATGCAATTTTATATTAAATTCTGCCATCCTTGTAGAACTTGAGCATATTGATGTTGAGGATGGTCATGTACTTCGCTTGTAACTCGTTTTGCTTTGCCTTGAGCAGATTGTCTTTGCCTGTACGCAATTCCACAATGTTCTTGAGCCCCAACTTAAACTGCTCGCTCAGCAGATTGTAGCTAGTCTGTGCGCTCTCGCTGCTCACCTTTGCTGCCTTGAATTGGCTTTGGTTGGTGGTAGCTTGCAACCAATAATTCTCTATGGTGGAGTAGAGCTGTGTCTGCTCGTTCTTCAAATCGAGCTGGATGCTCTCGCGCTGAATCAAAGCCTTGTTGACCTGAGTCTTGGTGGATCGATTGTCGAAGAGAGGAATGCTTACGCCGATGCCACCACCTACATTGAAATTGGTCTTCAACTGCTTTCCAAGTCCATTGCTGTTCATGGATGTATTGCTAGTGGATACTCCAGCGTTGGCACTGATGGTAGGCAATTTACCAGCCTTGACAATCTTGATATTGAGGTCATTCTGTGCCAGCTGATTTTGGAATGTCTTGAATTCTGGTCGGTTGTTGAGCGCTGACTCATACACACCATTGAGGGCGGGAATGGTAGCAAGTGCCATCTCGTCTGTAGTGGTTGGTGTCTGGATGTCGAAAGCCTCATCCGAAGTAATCTGGAGCAATTCCTTCAATTGTCGTTTGTAGTTCTTCACGTTGCTTTCAGCCTGTACGATATCATATTCATCCTGTGCTCGCTGAGCGGTGAGCTGAGAAAGGTCGGCTTGGCTCATCTTGCCTATTTTCACCATTTCCTTGCCGCGTTCCTCGTTCTGCACGCTCGACTTATAGCTCTCCTGATTCACCTTAATGGCCTCGGTGGAGTAGAGTATCTGCACATAGAGTTGTGCAATCTGCTCTTGCAGCTTTACTGCCTGTGTGGCAGAATCCAGTTGTGCAGCCTCGGCTGTGAGTTGGTTGAGCTTCACTTGGTTACGGTTCTTGTTACCGTTCCAGATGGTATAGTTACCCATTACAGAATAAGAACCATTGTAATATACCTTGTCAACGCTGGCTCTCGAAAAACCGTCAGAGCTGATTCCGCTGGCTACCCAAGGTGTGTAGTTAATGCTTTGCTGGGTGTTGGCGCTGAGTGATGGCAGCAAGGCTGCTTTTGATTGCAGATAGTCTTCCTGTGCGCTAGCCTTGGTGAGCTGCGTCTTTTGCAACGAGATGTTGTTGGCAAGCGCATAGTCGATACAATCTTTGAGCGACCATTGCTTGGCTTGTGTTGCTACTGCTGGGGTTGCTGCCATAATGAGAGCAACCATCGTGCTTTTGATACTTCCGTTCATATTATTTGTGTTTACTATTAATTTGATATGATATTAGACTTGAAAAATGAGAAAAAAGTTTATTTTAGGCTGCTTGTTTTAACAAATCTTGGGATAGTGAAGTATTTCTTTTCATTTATACCTATTTAATAAAAAGAGTGGTTTTATATAATAAAAGAGGATAAAAGAGGCATTGGAAATAATGTTGGGACTATAAGGGAGAGGGAGTGATAGGGGGAGAAATCAATAAATGAGAAATTGTCAATAAAGGAGAGATTGTCGATGAAAGAGAAATTGTCAATAATAAGAGAATATCAATAATAAGAGAATATTAATACTAGACTTTGGGAAAAACTTGTGTCAGAGGAAAAAGGCTGGACTACTCTTTTTGAATGGTCCAGCCTTTATAAAAAAGGATTATTTTATGTTACTTCTGAACAGGAATCTTCTTGACACGGCGCTCGTGGCGACCGCCTTCGAAGGTTGCAGAGAAGAACTCGTCGAGAATAGCCTCTGCTGTCTTATTGTCGATGAATCTGCCAGGAAGAACGATGCAGTTGGCATCATTGTGCTGACGGATGAGCTGAGCAATATCCTTGTTCCATACCAATCCGGCACGAACACCTTGGTGCTTATTCAAGGTCATTGCCATGCCCTCGCCACTACCACAAATGCCGATACCTGGATAAACTTCTCCGCTCTCGATGCCTTCTGCCAAAGGGTGGGCAAAGTCTGGATAGTCAACGCTCTCATCGCTGTATGTACCGTAATCCTTGACAGGATAACCTTTCTTCTCTAGATATTGCAAAACAAATTGCTTCATTGGGAAACCAGCGTGATCGCTAGCCAAACCTACAGTCTTTACTTCCATAATACTTTCATTTTTAGGGTGAAATACAAAGAGAGAAAAGAGGGATGACCATTATAGACATCTACACTTGAATCGTCTTTGTGATTCACAAGGTTAATAATATAAAAGGAGTGGAGAACGATAAGTTATTTGAATCCGGAAACTATATGAAATAAGCATTTGAATCCTTCACTCATCGTTCTTCACTCTTCACTTAATTTATGCCTCAGCCAAGAAAGCCTTTACCTGCTTATAGACGTTCTCGCCTGTGTAACCAAGCTTCTCGTCGAGCACCTTGTAAGGAGCAGAGAATCCGAAGCTCTGCATACCCCAAACCTTGCCGTTGGCACCTACGAGACCTTCGAGAGTGACAGGCAAACCTGCTGTCATACCGAAAATCTTGGCGTTCTTAGGCAATACGCTCTCCTGATACTCCTTGCTCTGACCACGGAACAAGCCCTCTGATGGAGCGCTTACCACGCGAACCTTGATGCCGTCCTTGCGCAAAGCCTCGGTACCTGCCTCCAAGGTAGAAACCTCAGAACCGCTAGCTACCAAGATAACGTCTGGGTTCTCGTCGCTGCCTGCTACGATGTAAGCACCCTTGGCTGCCTGCTCGTAGTCGTTGCCCTCTGGCAACTTAGCGATGCCCTGACGAGAGAAGATGAGCGCTGTAGGAGTGTCGATGTTCTCCATGGCGAGCTTCCAGCAAACGGTAGTCTCATCTGCATCAGCTGGACGGAATACGCGAACGCTGTCCTTGCCTGCGTGGTTCTTCAACTTCTCCATCAAGCGAATCTGAGCCTCCTGCTCTACTGGCTCGTGGGTAGGTCCATCCTCACCAACGCGGAATGCATCGTGAGTCCAGATGAACTTCACAGGAACCTGCATCAAAGCAGCCAGACGAACAGCTGGCTTCATATAGTCGGAGAATACGAAGAATGTACCCATAGCAGCTACCACACCACCGTGGAGCATCATACCGATACACATATCAGCCATTGTCAACTCAGCCACACCAGCCTGGAAGAATGCACCAGAGAAGTCGCCACGAACGATGCTCTTGGTCTTCTTCAAGAAACCGTCTGTCTTATCAGAGTTAGAAAGGTCGGCTGAAGCACAAATCATATTAGGCACCTGCTCAGCCAATACACCAAGACAAGCTGCGCTGGCAGCACGTGTAGCTGAACCTTCCTTCTGCTCCACCTTGCTCCAATCCACCTTAGGAGCCTTGCCACTGAACCATTCGTCCATCTGTGCAGCCTTCTCAGGGTTAGCCTTGCGCCACTCAGCCTCGGCAGCCTTGCGCTCTGCTACAATCTTTTTCAACTCCTCGGCACGCTTAGCATAGAGTTCCTTCACGTCATCGAAAATAACGAATGGATTCTCTGGGTCACCGCCAAGATGCTTGATGGTGTTGACGTAAGCTTCACCACCGAGAGGAGCTCCGTGGGTCTTGATGCTAGCCTCATAGCTAGAACCATCAGCCTTCAAGGCTCCCTTACCCATGATGGTCTTACCAATGATGAGTGTAGGGCGCTCTGTTTCTTTCTGGGCTTCAGTGAGAGCCTCACGTATCTGAGCGACATCATTACCATTGATCTTGATGACGTTCCAACCCCAAGCCTTGTACTTCATCTCGGTGTCTTCCTTCATTACAACTCCACACTCAGTAGAAAGCTGGATATCGTTGGAATCGTAGAACATAATGAGGTTGTTCAAACCAAGTGTACCTGCGATGCGACCAACGCCCTGAGAGATTTCCTCCTCTACGGCACCATCAGAGATGTAGGCGTAAATCTTATGCTGCATCATGGTAGAACCCAAGCGAGCCTCCAAGAATTTCTCTGCTACAGCTGCACCAGCTGCGATGGCATGACCCTGACCAAGAGGACCAGACGAGTTCTCGATGCCACGTTTTACATCCAATTCTGGGTGACCAGGAGTGACTGAACCCCACTGGCGGAACTGCTGGAGATCTTCGAGAGAGAAGAAACCACGCAAGCACAAGCCAGAATAGAGCATTGGACTCATGTGTCCAGGGTCGAGGAAGAAACGGTCACGACCAGTCCATGTAGGGTCGGATGGATCGTAAACCAAGAACTCTGAGAAGAGAACATTGATGAAATCGGCACCGCCCATGGCACCACCTGGGTGACCTGAGTTTGCTTTCTCTACCATTGAGGCAGCCAAGATACGGATGTTGTCGGCTGCATGATTCATTACTTTAATGTCGTTCATAACACAATTGTATTTATTATTGTTAATATTTTTATCCTACTGAAACTTTAATATTGCCCACTAAGCTTGAATACTGTTTGCAAATATACTATTTTATTTTCAAAACTACTATAGATTTGGCAGGAATCTTTACTTTCAAGGTGTTTTTCGTAAGTTTTGCATCCTTGAAAACCGCAGGCTTCACTATGTCTGGGTGCTCGAAGTCGTTGAAGTCGCTCACTTTTTTGCAAGCGAGAATCTGACCGATCACAGCTTTAGGAGCTTTCAGACCATCTAGATTAAACTCCACTTCCTGCGCCTTATCGAGGCTCACATTGGCTAGCGATACTACCACTGTGCCATCTGCCTTTTTGGCTGCTGAAGTAGAAACCATCGGAATTTTTCTTCCGTCCTTGGCATGGTCATCGCCACGTACCTCCATGGAGTCGCACTTTACATCCATTGGCAGATAGGTCGCCTCCTGAAAGTCCTTGTACATATTGAATACGTGATAGGTTGGTGTCAATACCATGTGACCTGTGCCCTTGGTGTCGGTAAGAATCATAGACTGAAGCACGTTCACTACCTGTGCGATGTTTGCCATCTTTACACGGTCGGCATGGCGATGGAACACGTTCAGCGAGAGAGCTGCCACAAAGGCATCACGCATACAGTTTTGCTGGTAGAGATGTCCCTTGATGGTGCCAGGCTCCTCGTCCCACCATGTGCCCCATTCATCTACAAGAAGACCGATTTGCTTTTTAGGGTCAGCCTTGTCCATGATAGCTTCGTGCTTCTTGATTACGTCCTCGATTTCGAGGCATTTGCCCATAGTCCAATAGTAGTCGTCGTTGCTAAACTTGGTAGCAGAACCTTTACTGCCATTCCATCCTGTCACTGTATAATAATGTAAGGAGATACCATTGGCACGATGTCCCACACGATCCATCAGCACCTTGGTCCAGTTATAGTCGTAGTCGCTGGCACCTGATGCAATCTTGTATAACTCGTTTCCATCATAGTTGCGGCAATACACGGAGTAGCGACGGAAGAGGTCAGCGTAGTACTCTGGTCGCATATTGCCTCCGCATCCCCAACTTTCATTGCCTACTCCTAGGTATTTTACCTTCCAGGCTTTGTCGCGTCCGTTTTGTCGTCGAAGCTTTGCCATTGGGGTGTCGCCGTCGCTGGTCATGTATTCCACCCATTTGGCTAACTCCTCTACAGTGCCAGAGCCTACATTACCACTGATGTAAGGCTCGCATCCCAACATCTCGCATAGGTTCAGAAACTCGTGTGTTCCGAATGAATTGTCCTCAATGGTGCCACCCCAATTGTTATTTTGCATCTTTGGGCGATTCTCGCGAGGTCCGATGCCATCCATCCAATGGTACTCATCGGCGAAGCATCCTCCTGGCCATCTTAAAACAGGAACCTTCAAGTCTTTGAGAGCTTGGAGCACGTCGTTGCGATAACCCTGCGTGTTAGGAATCTTGGAATCAGGACCTACCCAGAGTCCTCCGTAGATACAGCTGCCAAGATGCTCGGCAAACTGACCATAGATTTCTCTGTTAATCTTTTGCTTGCCTTGGTTTACATGGATTGAGCCCGTCACATCCTGAGCCTGAGCTGAGAATGCAACAGCTGTAGATAATAGAGCGGTTGCGAAAAGTCTGTTCATATTATTATAGTTGTTGTTTCTGTTGATTAATGTTTATAGGTAATACGTTCGTGAGGGAAAATCCCCCACAAACGCATTGAACATTTTATGTTTTTTATTATTTCTTGTTCTCTACAGCTGCCTGCTCGATAGCCAAACCGGCTTTGTAGGTCTCAATGTAATTGTCGAAGCCTGCAACGTCCTCGGCTGTTGGAGCAATTTCCACACCTGTGTTGCCTGCGAATACCTTCTTGTCGAGGTAGTCGGCGAGGCTGAGCTTCTCATCATTGTTTACTAGATAACCTGCGAGCAATGCGATGCCCCAAGCGCCACCTTCGCCAGCTGTCTCCATGACAGAGATAGGGGAATTGATGGCTGCGGCGAGGATGCGCTGACCCACGCCCTTGGTCTTGAACAAGCCGCCATGACCTGTGATGCGGTCTACCTGTACCTTCTCGTCCTTGAACAATACGTCGTTGCCAATCTTCAATACGGCTACAGAAGCGTAGAGGTTCGCACGCATGAAGTTGGCGAGGTTGAAGTGGTCGTTGGCAGAGCGAACGAACATTGGGCGACCCTCTGCGAGACCCGTTACAGGCTCACCAGAGATGTAGTTGTAGGCAACCAAGCCACCGCAATCAGCATCGCCCTCAAGAGCGTGGTTGTAGAGCTTGCCGAATACCTCGTTCATATCTACTGGTACGCCGAGCAACTCCTGGTACTGCTTGAAGAGACCTACCCATGCATTGAGGTCGGAAGTACAGTTGTTGCAGTGAACCATTGCCACTGGGCTACCGTCTGGAGTTGTCACCATATCAATGACTTCGTAAGGTTTGCTCAAGGCTTTCTCCAATACAATCATGGAGAACGAAGAGGTACCTGCACTTACGTTACCTGTGCGCTGGCGAACCGCGTTGGTGGCTACCATACCTGTGCCTGCGTCACCCTCTGGAGGGCAGAGAGGAGCACCAGCCTGTAGATTGCCAGATGGATCGAGCTTCTTGGCACCTTCCTCGGTCAATACGCCTGCGTCTTCGCCTGCGTTCAATACCTCTGGGAGAATGTCGAGAATCTTCCAGCCCAAGTTCTTAGGCTCGATGAGCTTGTCGAACTTAGCAACCATCTCTGCATCGTAGTTGTTGGTGTTGGAGTCGATAGGGAGCATACCAGATGCGTCGCCTACGCCCAATACCTTCTTGCCTGTCAACTGCCAGTGGATGTAACCAGCGAGCGTTGTGAGGAAGTCAATCTTGTTTACGTGCTCCTCGCCATTGAGGATAGCCTGGTAAACGTGAGAGATGCTCCAGCGCAATGGGATATTGAAGTGGAAGAGCTCAGAAAGCTCTGCCGCAGCCTTGGCTGTGTTGGTGTTGCGCCAAGTGCGGAAAGGTACGAGGATGTTCTGATCCTTGCCGAAAGCCATGTAGCCGTGCATCATCGCAGAGATACCGATGGCTGCCAACTGCTTGATTTCGCAGTCGTACTCAGCCTTCACGTTCTTGCGAAGGTCTGCGTAGCAATCCTGCAAGCCCGCCCAGATGTTTTCGATGCTGTAGGTCCACAAGCCGTCTACCAATTGGTTTTCCCACTCGTGGCTACCCTGTGCGATAGGGTTGTTATCTGTGTCGATCAAGACTGCCTTGATTCGGGTAGAGCCAAACTCGATACCGAGAATCGCCTTGCCAGCCTCGATTGTTTGTTTTGCGTTACTCATTTTGATTGCAATGTTAAATGTTAAATGTTAAGTGTTAAATGGTTTGTCGAAAGTAAAATGAAGCAACCTGTATGGCGTATGCCTAATTTACTATTCAACATTTAACACTTAACATTAAAATACTTTTACTTCAACGCCTTGTTGAGCATGTAGTAGATCTCATTGTTGCGAAGCTGCTGCTTGAAGCTGCGGAGGTCGGTATTCTTGTCGATGTTGACAAACTCGATGCCGAGGATCTCGCAGAAGTCCTCCCAGTAGTCGGCAGTGATGTCGTAAGAGAATGCGCTGTGGTGTGTACCACCAGCGAGAATCCATGCTCCTGCGCCTACCTCGAATGATGGCTGTGGTACCCAGAGAGCAGAAGCTACAGGGAGCTTAGGCATCTCCTGAGGCTCGATGCACTCTACCTCGCTTGCGATGAGACGGAAACGGTTGCCAAGGTCAACTACGGTAGCCTTGATTCCCTTGCCTGTCTTAGAGGTGAACACGAGACGAGCGGTCTGTGACTTGCGGATACCGATGCCGAGGAAGTGGACCTCCAACTTTGGCTTGTCGGTAGCGATGAGAGGGCAAACCTCCAACATGTGGCTCTGAAGGCTTGATGTCTGGTCCTTGGCGAAGTTCAATGTGTAGTCTTCCAAGAAAGAGCACCCCTTCTCCAAGCCCTGGTTCATTACCCAGAGTGTGCGGTAGAGGCAAGCTGTCTTCCAGTCGCCCTCAGCACCGAAACCATAACCCTCGGCCATCAAGCGCTGTGAAGCCAAACCAGGAATCTGGTCGAAGCCAACGAAGTTAGGATCGTTGACATCAGCGTCGCCGAGGTCGTCGAAGTTGGTTGTGAATGCAATGGCACCCTCGTCCTTCAATACACGGCGGAGAGCGATTTCAGCCTTGGCAGAGTTCTTTACCTTCTCCCAGTAAACTTCCTCGCCGCTTTCGTCGATCTTGATGGTGTATTCCTTCTTGTACTCCTCTACGAGTGCATCAGCCTCCTCGTCGGTTACCTTCTTGAAGTACTCCATGAGCGAAGATACTGGGTAATAATCTACGTGGTAGCCCAAGCGCTGCTCGAATTCCACACGGTCGCCATCAGTTACGGCTACATTGTTCATGTTCATACCGAACATCAAGCAGCGTACGTTGTGAGCATCAGCTACACCGGCAGCTACACGAGCCCAAGTAGCAATCTGCTTCTGAGCCTCCTCGCTCTTCCAGTAGCCTACCACTACCTTGCGAGGTACGCGCATACGAGTGCAGATATGACCGAACTCGATGTCGCCGTGAGCAGACTGGTTGAGGTTCATGAAGTCCATATCGATATCCTTCCAAGGCAACTCAGCGTTGTACTGGGTGTGGAAGTGGAGGAGAGGCTTCTGGAGAGCCTGCAAGCCCTTGATCCACATCTTGGCTGGAGAGAATGTGTGCATCCATGTGATGATACCCACGCACTTCTCGTCGTTGTTGGCAGCCTTCATCACAGCCTCTACCTCTGCAGAAGAGTTAGCTGTACCCTTGTAAACTACCTTGATAGGGATGATACCGCTGTTGTTGAGGCCATCTACCATATCCTTGGAGTGACCGTCTACTATCTTTACTGTCTCGCCTCCGTAAAGAAGCTGTGCACCAGTTACAAACCAAATCTCGAAATTTTCAAATGCTTTTACCATGATTGTTGTTGTTAAATTGTTATGTTATTTATATGATTTTCTATATGATATACGCTAGTTTTCCATCCCTGATGTTATGGGGCGGAGCTTGTCGTGTTTTTGCATATTTAGTGCTTTTTCTTCTGTCCGTAGTAAGCGTTTGGACCGTGCTTGCGGCTGAAGTGCTTCTCTACGAGCAATGGGTTCATTGTGGTGTTAGGGTTCACGCTGAACGAGATGAACGCCATCTTAGCCACCTGCTCGGCTACCACTGCGTGGTATACTGCCTCGTCGGCATCCTTGCCCCATGTGAAAGGACCGTGGTTCTTGACCAATACGCCTGGCGTGTGAACAGGGTTGATGTTGTCCTTCTTGAAGCGGTCTACGATGACAACGCCTGTGTTGTACTCATACTCAGCCATCATATCCTCGGTCATAGCATCGGTGCAAGGGATGCAGTCGTGGAAGTAGTCGGCGTGAGTAGTGCCGATGTTAGGGATGTCCATGCCAGCCTGGGCCCAAGCTGTGGCGTATGTAGAGTGTGTGTGAACCACACCGCCCAACTCTGGGAATGCGCGATACAATACCAAGTGGGTTGGGGTGTCTGAAGATGGATTCAAGTCGCCCTCTACCACCTTACCTGTCTCTAGGTCTACTACAACCATGTCGCTAGCCTTCATGGTGTCGTAGCTTACGCCAGATGGTTTGATGACAACAAGACCTTTCTCACGGTCGATGCCACTCACGTTACCCCATGTGAAGAGCACGAGGTTGTGCTTTACGAGGTCAAGGTTTGCCTTGAACACTTTTTCTTTTAATTCTTCTAACATAATATATTCAATTTAAGTTATTGATGCTATTTGATTATATCATTTACGATATCGTCTTTATATTGTTTATCTTGTTCAATGATATTGACTAAATATCTTTTTCAAATATGGTTCGTTGAACCTATCTCTATATATTGTTTCTCTTTTGCTTAAGAGATGAGTTGATTTCTATTTCAAGTTGAACGACGGATCCTCCTCATAAGCTTTCTTGTTGAAGCGATAGAGGGCAGCTCCTCGTTTAGATGTAACTTTATCTATGAGTTCTGTCTTTTCGATGAATTCGATATCCTTCACGCGTTTGCGGAAGTTTCTCTTGTCTATTTCTTCGCCCATTACAGCTTCGAACACATGCTGTAGCTGGGTCAATGTAAAGAGGTTGGGCAGGAGCTTAAAGCTCAAAGGCTCGTGATTGATTCGGCGACGTATCTGCGATATGGCATTGCGAATCATAGTTTTGTGGTCGGAGTATAGCTCAGGAAGTTCCTTGAGGCTCACCCATTCAAGTCCATGTTCGATTCGGAGTGTATCATCATAATCCACCACATTGATAAGGGCGCAATAAGCGATGGAGATAACTCGTTCTCCAGGGTCACGGTCGATACGACCGAAAGCTCCCACTTGACGAATATAGAGGTTTCTCATACCTGTAAGTTCAAGGATTACTCGGTTGGCAGCATCTTCCAGATTCTCGTTGGCACCAACGAAACCACCGTAGAGTGACCATTCGCCACGTCCAGGGTCCATTTGGCGTTTGCCAATCAACACTTGCAAGTCGCTGCCGTCGAATCCGAAAATAATACAATCGACGGATACTAATACCTTGGAGTATTCATTATAAAATTGCGTCATGGTCGTTGATATTATATCTAATGTTGATGGAAATTGATAGTTATCTATTTTGAAAAGGATAGGCTGGAGCCTTCATAACTCATCGGGAGCACGAAGTCTCCAGCCTGTCTTTTAGAGTATATAAGTTTCGATTTACCAGAAGTATGCATAGAATGCTGCGCAAAGACCTACTACAACGAGTGTACCTACCACATCGAACCAATCCCAGCTCTCACGGATAGACTTCTTGAAGTCTGATGTGAAGGTGATGGCCTCTACTTGCTCCTTACTAGGAGCAGGGGTGAAGCAGCTTACTACAATCATGAAGATGATGAGGAACACAAGCAACCAGCACTCGAATACCAGCCAGTTGGTCTGCCAAAACCAGGTGGTGTGCTCCCAGAACGCTCCGTCCATTGTAGCCTTGCCTGTATCAGTGATAACGTTCGTAACGAGACGCACCATACCGATGAGGAAACCGAATATCATAGTGTATTCACCAGCCTTAGGTGTAATTTTCTTAGAGAAAATACCCATAGCGAATACGGCTACCATTGTAGGTGCCAGTAAAGACTGGATACCCTGGAGGTAGTTGTACAATGTATCCATTTTCATCATAATAGGTAACCAAGCGAAACCGAGAATTACAACTACAACTGTAGCGATTCGCCCTACGAGTACGTAGTGAGCCTCAGACATACCTTTCTTCAATGGCTTGTAGAAATCTTCGGTAAAGAGGGTAGCGCAAGAGTTAAAGAATGCTGCCAATGAGGCTACGAGGGCACAGATGAAACCGATTGTCACAATACCCTTGATACCTGCAGGAAGTACTTTCTTCACCATAATAGCGAATGCTGCATCGGTGTTCTCCATCTGGATGGCTCCCTTCTGTGCCAAAGCTGCCGCAATCATACCAGGAATCAAGAACATGAAACAAGGAAGAACCTTGAAGAAACCTGCGGCGATGGTACCACGGCGAGCACGTTTCATTACAACTGCGTTGCTTTCGCCAGGAACCTGACCTAACACACGCTGTACGATGTGCTGATCCGTACACCAATACCAGAAACCGATGATGGTTGCGCCGATGAATACGACGAAACCCGGATACTCTTGATACATGGAGTCACCTGCCTCCCAGTGGAACATGTGGGTAGTGCCGTAACCATTGTTAAGCTTACCGCAATAGTCCATCATATCTGTCCATCCAACTGAGATGCTACCACCGCCGAGGGTAGAAAGACCAAGGAAAAGCACTAAGAAAGAACCGATGACAAGGATTGGAGTCTGGATAGTGGAAAGTGTCATCACACCCTTCATACCACCGAATACGGTGAAGATAGTGGTGAGAATTATCAAGCCGATAGCTCCTACCCAGAAGTTCAAGCCCCAAAGGTATTCGAAGAAGATACCTCCAGTAAGGGCTGTAACACTCACCTTAGTAAGAATGTAGGCCACTAGTGTAATAATGGAAAGCCAAGAACCTGTGCGCTGTGTATAGCGGAATTTCAGGAAGTCTGGCATCGTGATAATCTTGCCCAACTTGTTGATGAGCAACTGATAGAAAGGTACAAACAACCAACCCAAGATGAGGATCATCCAACCCTGCATTTCCCAGTGGGCCATACCTACTCCACTCTTGGCACCTGTACCAGCAAGACCAACGAGATGCTCGGAACCAATGTTAGCGGCGAAAATAGCCATACCGATAACATACCAAGGTTCACCTTTACCAAAGAGGTAAGCTGATGAGTCTTCGCCTTTCTGTGACTGTCTGTCTTTTACAATCGCATGCCAAACTGCCCATATTACGCCAATCACACCGATGGCAAGAACAGCCCAGTCGAGCCATACGAATTCTGTTGAATTCCAATTCATAATTTCTTAAAAGATTGTTTATTTATTTATTGTTTATTCTATACTTCTGTTTGGTTCTGTTGATTCGTACTTTTATTCGGCTTTCTAGCGGAGTTCTTGTCTCCGCTAGAAAAGCTGTTATTCTTAAAATTCTCCTTGTCACAAAGCCAACAAAGCCTTATCTCGTATTCCTAATCTTAAGTTTATTTCTTGACACTAAACTTGTAAGCAAGGTGTGAGTAATATTTCTCACCAGGCTTCAATGTCGCATCGGTCCAGTCTTTAACACCCTGAGCAACCTTGGTTGGAGAGTCTGGATATTTCTGGCTCTCGAAGCACACGCTCACGTGCTTAGGATATTTAATGCCGTGCTTTCCTGGGATACCTGTCCCCTGAAAGTTACCTGTGTAAACCTGGATGCCTGGCTCATTGGTGAATACTTCAAGAAGAATTCCGCTCGTTGGAGAGTAGAGGCTTGCGCAAACGGTCTTGTCGTCGCCCTTGCCATCCTTATATGTATTCAAGCACCAGTTGTGATCGTAACCAGTGGCATTCTTGATCTGGTCGAAGTTGTAATCCACTTTCTTAACAATCTCGGTAGGAGTGCGGAAGTCCATTGGTGTTCCCTCAACATCCTTGATTTCTCCAGTTGGGATGTAAAGTTTGTCAGCTGGGGTGAACTTGTCTGCGTTAATATACATGATTTGGTTAAATCCTTCTTTTGAAGGATCCCCATTCAGATTGAAATAACTATGGTTAGTCATATTGACCACAGTCTCCTTATCTGTAATAGAGCCGAACACGATGTCAAGTGTGTTATTGCTCTTCACTGTGTAAGTGGCAGTGGCAGTAACGTTGCCTGGAAAACCATTTTCGCCGTCCTTGGCATTGATTGTAAATGTCACAGAAGAATCATTCTTTTCTGTGATGTCATATACTTGATTCAACCATCCGGTAGCACCACCACCATGAAGACAATTTCCATTGTCGTTTGGTTTCAACTTGTAAGTGGAATCACCGAGAATCAACTTCGCATTTTTGATGCGGTTGGCATAGCGACCTACAGAAGAACCATAGTCAGAAGGAGAATTAAGAGTGTCAGCATACTGATGGATGTTGTCGTATCCAAGTACTACGTCGGTTGGTTTGCCATCCTTGTTCGGGACAGAGATAGATACGACACGCCCACCATAATTGGTGAGGCAAACCTCCATGCCGTTGGCATTCTTGAGAGTTACTAACTCAGTCTTCTTTCCTAATACAGTAGAATCAAAATCTGCTGGATTTAAACCAGACTGCGTAAGACTAGCATTGCTGCTTGAAGAACAAGCTGAGAGTGTAGCGATTGCCGCAAAACCAACTCCCATAAAAAGGCTCTTTACGTTGTTCATTTCTAGGTTGTTTTATGTTGTTTACTAATTTTGGGTGTAAAATTACAATAATATTTTGAAACGGCAAGCTTTTTCCTTAACTTTTTTCATCGAGAAGTGTCTTTTTAACACTATTTGTACATAAGTGACGTTTTTATAGTGATTTTATGATTAAAATTCAGTTTCATGATGAAAAAAATATGGCTTAGCTAGTTGTGTAATATAAAGACAATTATCAACCAATCTGTACTGTTGTTTTTGGGGGGTTACAATAAATTGATACTGTCCCCATCTGATATTGGAAATGGATAAAACAAGGGCATACCTGTATAGTGCCGTGGATATAGTTATCCCCAGATACGGCAGATTCTATACATAAAGAATTTTACATCAATAACTCCATGAAGTCGAGTTCTGAAGTTTTTTACCTTAGAGTTGAAGGATTTTGTGAAGAACGGGATAGAGCAAACCAGCCGTGTTTTTGACCTTGTGCAAGGCAAATGCGTCCTAGAATTCAAGCTATTGGCCTGTGCATTTTTTTACGAAAAGAGCACAATACCTATAGATATATCTCTACACTGGGTGAAAGGTGAGAAGACAGACTTCGGTCTCACGGCAAAGCAACATAAATACCGTTATACTAAAAAGCGCAAGGAAGAAAATCCCGATTCCATAATATTCATAGAGCTAACGGAGTCAAAGCTTCAATTAGCCGTGGAAATGCTAAAGCGAGCAGGTGCATATAAGAGTCTTCATGCCAAGTATGAACTATGTGACAACTGGTTCACTTGTGAGTACTTCATCTGTGGAGTTCTGAAACTCGGCAAGGGAGCTTTGCACCTCGTAGGATTGGCGAAGATGGGCAACGCCAAATACTCAGTATATAGTAAGTTACACAATACATTGGAACTGAGTGCGTTATACGAAGGCAACTCACAATATTGCCATAACTGTAGACACTACAAATGCCATTATATCGCATTTAAAAGCAAGTTGGGAGAACAATCAGTACACATCTTCCTTATCAGATATGGAAGGAATCAGAGTTGGAATATTTTGCTAAGCACAAAATTAGCATGTCTTTCGTCAAGGCCTTTAAAGTTTACCAGATTAGATGGAACATAGAGGTTCTGAACATGGAATGCAAGCAATACCTAGGTATAGGAACATATGCAGGTAGAGACTTCGATGCACAAATTGCCGGCTGCACGCTCTGTTTCCTCACATATATTATCATAGCCTTGGAGAAGAGATTTTCGTAACATGAGATTATGGGAGAACTATTCTCTAATCTGAAAGAAGACCTTATGGCATTGACTCTTTAGAAGCGAGTGCTTGCTTGCATACAGAGACTGTCGGAGGTTCTCTGTGTGCATCTTGGCGTTACTATAGAGGGGCTGGGAGAGAGTCTCATCAATGACGACGAGGCTGCCTCTGCTCGTTTGATTATGGCTAAAGCCTTAGAATATAGGAAACAAGCAAGAACATTGGTATGAAACACTTTTTGAGTAAAAGTTAAAACACCTTGTTTGTAGGGTTTGGAGCGCATTTTGCCCTACAATAATGCCCTACAAATGGGGTGGAAAACTTTAGTTAATTATACTGTCCACATTCGTCACGGACATCCTCTTATTAGGTTTTCTTTACCATTCTTTTGTTTTAACCGTGCTGGCTAAAAGGGGACTTTACTCTCTATTAGCGCATATCGAACCAGACTTAGAATGATATCAAGAGAGAGTCTTGACAGGCTATTAAGACGCCAAGACTCTCTTTTTAATATCATTTTATATCAAGCTAAATTCTATCTTGGAGAAGTTTCCAAGTTCTAAATGAATTCTTGGATTTAGCAAACTTTGTGAGAGCCCTCAGAGATAACTACCGGATATACCTCAGGAGCATGGCCGTACTTGGCTTTGAACTTAGCGGTGACATCTTCGACAAACTTGTCGTAAATGTCGTCTTTTACCAAGTTGATGGTGCAGCCACCGAAACCACCACCCATGATGCGGCTACCCGTAACACCATCTTCCTTTGCTACATCGTTCAAGAAATCGAGTTCTTCGCAACTTACCTCATACTCCTTGCTCAATCCATGATGAGTTTCATACATCTTTTGACCTACTGTCTCGTAGTCACCCTTCTCAAGAGCATCGCAGACAGCCAATACACGATCTTTTTCACCCAATACGAAGTGAGCGCGGCTGTAATCCTCTTCGCCTACTTCAGCACGGACTTCCTCAAGCTGCTCCCATGTGCAGTCGCGCAGGGTATCAAACTTGGTCTCCGGATGTTTTGCAGCAATGTGCTTAACCACATTCTCGCAAGAATTGCGTCGGTCATTGTAAGGGGAGCCTGCCAACTCGTGCTTTACCTTAGAGTTTACCAAACAGAGCTTATAACCTTTAGGCTCAAATGGGAAGTATTCAAACTCACGACTGTTGCAATCGAGGCGCATCAACTTGCCTTCTTTGCCAAATACAGAAGCGAACTGGTCCATAATACCACAGTTAACACCAATATACTTGTGCTCAGTAGCCTGACCTGCCAAGACCAAATCCCATTTAGATACCTTGTTGTCGCCGAAGAGGTCATTCAAAGCGAAAGCGAAGCAGCTTTCGAGCGCTGCTGAAGATGACATACCAGCTCCCAATGGCACATCGCCATAGAATGCTGCGTTAAAACCTTTAACGTCAACTCCCAAAGCCTTCATCTCCTGGCATATACCGTAGATATAACGAGCCCAAGATGCTCGAGGTCCCTGAGGGTCATCAACCTTGAATTCTACACGGTCCTTCAAGTCGATAGAGTAGAGCATCACGGTGTTTGTTCCGTTAGGGCGAATCTCTGCCATAATACCTTTGTCAACAGCTCCCGGAAATACAAATCCACCGTTATAGTCGGTGTGCTCGCCGATGAGGTTGATACGTCCTGGAGACATATAAATGTTACCTGTCTTACCATCGAAATGCTTGATAAAGCGGCTTCTTACTTTTTCAATATCCATAATACTATTAGTTTAAAATTGTTATAATTAGAATGATTTGTCATTATGTTTCATCCCGAGAACTACCGAAATAGAGCACTTCTCGGGATGAGTAGTTTTCTGTTTGTTAATCTACAGGGATGTCCTTGTTTACATTCTTGCAACCCACGAGTGCGTAGAAGAGAATGTAGGCCACCATACCGATTATCACCCAATAAGAGGCAATAGGACCAGCAGCCTTGGCGATGGCATCCTGGATGAGAGGCATAACGCCACCACCTACTACCATCATCATAAAAATACCAGATGCTTGAGCGGTATATTTGCCAAGTCCTTCAACGGCAAGGTTGAAGATTCCACCCCACATGATGGAGGTGCAAAGACCGCAAAGAGCGATGAGTACGCACTTAGTTGGAACGGTGAAAGCGACAATACCTGTTCCATGGTCGTCAAGCTTCAGAAGATTTGTAATCTCCGAGTCGCCTGCCAAAGAGAAATTCATTGTATTGCTTTCAGGTAAGAAGATAGCGATGACCAACAAGGCAATGGCTACCACAGATACCGTGGTCATCTGTACTCTTGTAGAGATGCTTCCACTGATAAAAGAGCTGAGGAAACGACCACACATCATCAACAACCAATATACGGCGGCGAACGCACCACCTACGGATGCCGCACCAGTGAAGTCCATATTTGAAATATAGAAGTTGAGCTGTGCAGGAATACCAATCTCGACACCTACATAGAAGAAGATACCGATGACACCAAGCACGCAATGGCGGAACGCCCAAGGGCTACGCTCGTATGTCGCATTGTCCTTCTTGGCATTTGGCTCAGGAATCTCCACGTAAGAAATAATGAAGAAAGCTGCGATAAAGACAGCCATTCCTATGAAGAGAAGAGGAGCAACGTCGCTCATACTTGTCTGTGCTGTAACAGTACCAACAAGCACACCTGCCAACAATGGGGTCAGGGTACCTGTGAGAGAGTTCAATGTTCCACCAATCTGGATGAGCTGGTTACCACGGTTACCACCACCGCCAAGCAGGTTCAACATTGGGTTAACTACCGTGTTGAGCATACATACGCAGAAACCGCAAATGAAAGCACCCAACAAGTAAATGATGAGATTGAGGCAGACTGCACCAGATTTCAAAGTGAAGACTACAATATCATCACCAAAGAGGCTAGATAGGTATTGTACCAACAAGCCAACGATACCGAAGGCAAGGGCGATGAGTGCAGTTTTCTTGTATCCTTTGCTTTCCAACATCTTTCCAGCAGGAATACCCATGAAAAGGTAAGCTGCAAAGTTCATAAAGTTACCCATCATAGAGGCCCATGTGTACTTAAAGCCCCAAATGTTGCCAAATGGCGCTCCCATGTTTGTAACGAACGAAATCATTGCAAATATAAAACACATGGTTATAATTGCAACAATACGGCTGTTCTTGTTTCCGATTTTTTGTTCCATTGTTTAATTCTGATAGTTGATATTTGTTATTTTATTGTTTATTCTCGGCGGTTCTCGTATTTTGCCACAAAAAGGAGCAACTGCCTCTGCTTAGTTTTGATAGAGGCAGCAACTCCTAATATTTTAAATGCTTGTAGTTTTATTTCTCTACACCAAACTTATAGATTGTTTTCTGAGTGTAAGTTTCTCCTGGCTTCAAACGGCAGCTAGGAAAATATGGATGGTTAGGAGTATCTGGGAACTTCTGTGCCTCGAAGCAAACTGCGCTGCGGCGAGGGAAGGTAGCTCCATGCTGTCCCTTGATGCCAGCCAAGAAGTTGCCGGTGTACATTTGCAGACCTGGCTCTGTGGTGTAAACCTCCATGGTGCGGCAGCTCACAGGATCCTTGATCTTAGCAGCGAAACTCAACTCGCCTTCCTCTTTCTTGTTCAATACATAGTTATGGTCGTAGCCCTGACCGTTCTTGATCTGCTCGTTGTCTGCATTGATGTCCTGACCGATTGGCTTTGGTGTGCGGAAATCGAATGGTGTGCCCTCTACCTTAAGAATCTCACCTGTAGGGATAGATACCTTATCTATAGGGAGATAGTAGTCTGCGTTAACTTGACAGATGATGTTGTCGATAGTTGGGGTAGGGTTAGCGATGCCCTGGATTGAGAAGAAGCCATGATGTGTCAAATTCACGATGGTCAACTTGTTGGTTGTAGCCTGATACTTAATAACAAACTCATTGTCGTCGGTCAAAGTATATGCAACCCAAACTTCCATCTCGCCAGTGAAACCTTCCTCGCCGTATGGACTGGTGTATTTCAACACAACAGCATTGTCACTCATACGAGTGGCATCCCATACATGTCTGTGGAAACCTGTAGGACCTCCATGCAAATGGTTAGGACCATCGTTGCATGCCAACTGATATTCCTTTCCATGAAGGGTAAACTTACCTTCCTTAATACGGTTGCCATAGCGACCGATGAGTACGCTCAAGAATGGTTCTGGAGAGTTGATGACATCCTGTATGTTGTCGTGACCCTGAATGAGGTTGGCGTAGTTGCCATCCTTGTCAGGCATCATGATGGCAACGACTGCTCCACCGTAGTTCGTCACAGCAACCTCATTGCCTTGCTTGTTTCTCAACACGAAGAGATCAGTCTTCTTACCATTCACTGTGGTCTGAAAATCTTCTCTTTTCAAACCACATTTGTTAACTGGTTCTGTATTCATAATATCTCAATTTTGTTTAGTTACTATACTTTTGGTCTAAAGTATTACACTGCAAAGTAACGAAAAAAAAATGAATAAAGCAAATTATTTGGCAATTATTTGATTTAAAAAATCTAAAAATATCTATGAGAGCAAGTCAGCCACTACATAACTAGATCCACCAATAAAGATGAAGTCGTCAGCGTTCGCTTTCGTCATTACAGTGTTATATGCTTCTTTTACAGAAGAATACGTTTTTCCGTTCAAGCCTCTCTCTGAAGCTATCTGCTGCAACTTCCTGACGGGGATTGCTCTTTTGGTAGAAGGTTGTGTCCAGTAGAAAAGTGTGCGGCAGTCCGCTTTTTTCAGCAACTCAAGTACATGGTTTACATCTTTGTCATCTACCATTCCAAATACAATATGAGTCTTTGGCCTTTTGGCGGCCTCGTTGAATATCTGCTTGCTTAGGTATTCCCATCCAGCCAGATTGTGACCTGTGTCGCATACTACGTATGGGGTTTCGCTCAAAATTTCCCATCGTCCGCGCAAGCCTGTCAAGTCGCACACGTGCTCAAAGCCGTTTTTTATTGCTTCCTGACCTACAATAGAGTGGTCTGCGAGAAAATCGGATGCTGTAAGTATTGTGTTCAAATTCTTCTTTTGGTAGTTTCCTAAAAGTTGATAATTGATGAGTTTGCCATCTGTTAGTTTATAACTTCCGTACCATTTACCATCTATTTTCTCTAGGCTGTAATTGGATTCTTCGCCGCCGAAGTAGCGGTTTTCCGCCAATTGGATGGGAGCATGTTTCTTTTCTGCGACTTCTTCGAAAACTGGCCACGTCTCCTCATGTCTTTCTCCTATTATCACAGGTACACCTTCTTTTATGACGCCAGCTTTTTCTCTTGCTATCTTAGCTAGAGTGTCGCCCAAGAACTGCGTATGATCGAAACTGATATTGGTGATGACGGAAAGGATTGGGGTGATGATGTTTGTGCAGTCGAGGCGACCGCCTAGACCTACTTCGATGACAGCGTAATCTACCTCTTGCTCGGCGAAATACTTAAAAGCCATGGCTGTGGTCAGTTCGAAGAAGGATGGATGAAGAGGCTCGAAGAAAGCACGATTTTCCTCCACGAAGTCGATGACATATTGCTCTGGCACGCATTCGCCATTGACACGTATGCGCTCACGGAAATCGACGAGGTGAGGGGAAGTGTAGAGACCAACTTTGTAGCCCTGGCTCTGAAGAATGGCAGCGATGGTGTGGGAACAAGAGCCTTTTCCATTGGTACCGGCGACGTGGATAGTCTTATATTGAAGATGTGGATGACCGAAATGCTCGTCGAGAGCGAGTGTAGTCTGTAAGCCTGGCTTATAAGCCTTCGCACCTATCTTCTCGAAAACTGGGGTGCTATTAAATAGATATTCTATCGTTTCTTGATAATTCATAGTCTATTATCTTAATTGTTATCTTTATTTTAATCTTAATTATTCATTCTCACATTGCTATTCTTGCATTTCGTTTCACACATATATAATTGTATGTTATAATGCTATTATTATATATTATACAGTGTACAAACGAAAATAGGCAATCCAAGCACTAGTGGTTTCTAGCGTTTGCGATTGCCTATTTAAACTTATTTATTATTTATCATTAACATTCCTCGCCTTTCCCGAAAGTCCTGCTTCTGAGCAAGATATAGTCTATTTGTTAAACAGATTCTTTATACTGTCGAAGATGGACTTCTTAGTTGCGTTGTCTGCCTTGAAATTCTCGCATTCCTTGAACTTCTTCACCAATTCCTTCTCCTCCTTGCTGAGGGTCTTAGGGATATAGACGGTGATGTTGACGATGATGTCACCATTTCCGTAACCATAGCCTTTGATGGCAGGCATACCTTTTCCACGCAAGCGAATCTGTTTGCCCGGTTGTGTGCCAGGTTCTATCTTAATGGTGGTATTTCCTTCCATCGTAGGAATTTCTACTTCACCTCCAAGTACGGCAGTAGAGAAGTCGAGAACCAAATTGTAGTAGAGGTCTTTGTCTTTGCGTTCGAACACATCGCTCTTTTCCACACGTACGATTACCTGCAAGTCTCCATTCACACCATTGTGCTTTCCTGCACCACCCTTGCCAGGTACGGTTACCACCATATTGTCATCTACGCCAGCAGGGATGTTGATTTCCACAACTTCTTCGCCAGTCACAATGCCTTCGCCACCGCAAACCTTGCATTTGTTCTTGATGACATGACCTTCACCACCGCAAGTAGGGCAGGCTGCTTGCGTCTGCATGGTTCCAAACATTGAACGAACGGTACGGATGGTGAAGCCAGATCCGTGACAGGTAGGGCAGGTCTCAGGTTGAGCTCCACCTTCGCATCCGGTGCCATGGCATGCGCTGCAAGTGACATCCTTGCGGATTTTGAATTTCTTGGTGCATCCTGCATAGGCTTCTTGCAGCGTAAGCTTTGCTTGTACGCGCAAATCTCTACCCTGATACTGCTGTGGCTGAGAACTACCACCGAATCCACCGAATCCAGCGTGCCCACCGAATATATCGCCGAACATCGAGAAGATGTCGTTCATGTCCATGCTGGCGCCACCGCCGAATCCACCGAATCCTCCTTGTGGACCGTCGAATCCGAATTGGTCGTACTGTTGACGCTTCTGAGGGTCGCGGAGCACATCGTAGGCCTCGGCAGCCTCCTTGAATTTCTCCTCGGCTTCCTTGTTGCCAGGGTTGCGGTCTGGGTGATATTTGATGGCTATCTTTCGGTAAGCCTTCTTGATTTCGTCTTCGGATGCTTGCTTGTTTACGCCAAGCACCTCGTAATAGTCTCTCTTAGCCATAGCTACATTATTTTTCTATAGATTGATGATACTGAATGATGATTGAATGATGATTCTATGAATGATGCGTTTCTGCTCTTCCTCTTTGAGCTTGTAGATTTTTATTGACCTACAGCCACTTTAGCATGGCGTATCACCTTGTCGTTGAGGGTGTAGCCTGTCTGAACGCAGTCGATAATCTTGCCCTTCTTCTCGTCGCCCATTCCAGGAACCATAGCGATCGCCTCGTGGTAATCAACGTCAAAGTCCTTGTCAGCAGTGTCAATTTTCTTCACGCCCAAACCTTCGAGAGCCTTGACAAACTTGTTGAAAATCATCTGTACGCCTTCCTTGATTACCTTAGGGTCTTCGCTCTTGTCTGCAAGAGCACGCTCGAAGTCGTCGAGCACAGGAAGGATGGCAGAAATGGTTTTCTCTCCGCCATTGAGGATAAGTTCAGCCTTCTCCTTGAGGGTGCGCTTGCGATAGTTCTCGAATTCTGCAGTCTTGTAAAGGAGCTGCTTCTTGAGTTCTTCCACTTCCTGCTGAGCCTTTTCCAGTGGACTTAATTCTTTAGCACCATCTTTTTCTGTCGTGTTGTCAGTGCTTTCTGCCGCATTGTCAGTGTTTTCTGCCTGCTTGTCAGCGACATCTTCTTTTATGTCAATATCTTTTGCTCCTTGCTCTTGGCTTTCGCTAGATACCTTATTGTCAGTCTGGTTAGCGCCCTGCTCGGTATTCTCGTTCTTAACCTGCTCTTTAGCGTTACCGTCTTCTATATTAATCTTTTTTCCTTGTGACATAGTCTTAAATTTTTTAAACATGATTATACTTTTTATTGGTTGTAGTGACAAAAAGCGTGCCAACTCGATTCCCATCGAATTGGCACAAACGTTAACCTATATGCAAAATTAAAAAAATCAATTGGTCTTTATTGTAAACCGTACATTTTAGCTTTCTGCTCCTTGATGCCTTCATCGTAGATGTACTCATCGTATGACATCAACTTGTCGATGGTGCCTGATGGTGTAAGCTCGATGATTCGATTGGCCACAGTATTGATGAATTCGTGGTCGTGGCTAGAGAAGAGGATATTGCCCTTGAATGCCACCAAGTTGTTGTTGAACGCCTGGATACTTTCCAAGTCCAAGTGGTTGGTAGGGGTATCCAGAATCAAGCAGTTGGCGTTCTGCAATTGCATGCGAGCAATCATACATCTCATCTTCTCACCACCCGAGAGCACATTCACTTTCTTCAACACTTCTTCGCCGCTGAAGAGCATTCTGCCGAGATAGCCCTTCATTGCCACCTCGTTACCTGGACCATACTGGCTCAACCAATCCACGAGGTTCTTGTCGCTTTGGAAGTATGCAGTATTGTCGAGTGGGAGGTAAGCAGTAGTGATGGTCACGCCCCACTTGTATTCACCTGCATCCGCCTTTCGGTTACCATTGATGATTTCGAAGAGAGCGGTCATTGCCTTAGGGTTGTGAGAGAGGAACACTACCTTCTCGCCCTTCTCGATATTGAAGTTGACGTTGTCGAAGAGCACAGTTCCGTCCTCATCGCATGCCTTCAAGCCCTCAACCTCCAAAATCTGGTTGCCTGGCTCACGATCCATTTGGAAGATGATGCCTGGGTATTTGCGGCTAGATGGACGAATCTCCTCAACGTTGAGTTTCTCCAACATCTTCTTTCTAGATGTGGTCTGCTTGCTCTTTGCCACATTGGCTGAGAATCGGCGGATAAACTCCTCCAGTTGCTTCTTCTTCTCCTCTGCCTTCATCTTTTGGTTCTGAGCTTGGCGCAAAGCCAACTGGGAACTTTCGTACCAGAAAGAATAGTTACCGGCGAACATCGTTACCTTGCCGAAGTCAATATCTACGGTCTGGGTGCTGACTGCATCGAGGAAGTGACGGTCGTGAGAAACCACAAGCACGGTTTGCTCAATGTTGCTGAGATATTCCTCCAACCATTCCACGGTGTCGAGGTCGAGGTCGTTGGTAGGCTCATCGAGAAGCAAATTGTCTGGGTTTCCGAAGAGGGCCTTGGCCAGCATCACACGCACCTTTTCTGTATTAGAGAGCTCGCCTACGAGCTTGTCGTGCAATTCTTCCTTCACGCCGAGGTTCTGGAGCAATTGCGCAGCGTTGCTCTCTGCCTCCCATCCGTTCATTTCGGCGAACTTCAGCTCCAGTTCTGCTGCAAGGTTTCCGTCCTCCTCTGTCATCTCTGGCTTTGCATAGAGACGCTCACGCTCCTTCATGTTCTCCCATAATGGCTGGTGGCCCATCAGTACGGTGTCCATCACGCGGAACTCATCGTACTTGAAGTGGTCCTGCTCCAATACGGAAAGACGCTCGCCTGGTCCCATCTCGATAGAACCCTTGTTAGGCTCCAAGTCGCCGCTGATGGCGCGGAGGAGGGTTGACTTACCGGCACCATTGGCACCGATTACACCGTAGATATTACCATGTGTGAACTTGAGGTTTACATCCTTGTAAAGCACTCGCTTACCGAATTGAATAGCAAGATTTGTTACTGTAATCATTCCTTAATTTATCTGTATCTTTTTGTTTTCTTATAACGAATTGCATAGCAAATTCGCTGCAAAATTACAAAAAAATATTTGAAACTCAGAATTTTAGAGTAAAAAAGTACTTAATATTAAGTTAAAATGAGGTAGATTCTTTGTTGTTTTGCCGAAAATCGCTAATTTTGCATCTAAAAATCATAAATATATGAGACCACAGAATAACAAATACAACTATGGCAATCAGCAGGAGTATGCTCACTATACTGTAGGAGCGCCTGCGCCATTGCTTGATTGGCTGCTCGAAAATTTGAAGCAGAGCAAGACCAAGGTGAAGCAAACTTTGCAGGGTAGGGGAATCAAGGTTGACGGAAAGACGGTCACCCAGTTCGACTACGCCTTGAAACCTGGCATGAAGGTGAGCGTGAGCAAGACCAAGAAGAACCAGGAGGTCTTCAAAAGCCGTTATCTCAAAATCGTTTACGAAGACCGCTACCTCATCGTGATAGAGAAAAACGTGGGCATTCTTAGCATGGCTGCCGGACATTCCACACTCAATGTGAAGACCGTGCTCGACGATTATTTCCATAAGACTCGACAAAACTGCCAGGCCCATGTGGTGCATCGCTTGGATAGAGACACCTCAGGATTGATGATTTACGCAAAGGACAAGCAGACTGAGCTTGCTTTGGAGGATGATTGGCACCATAATGTATATGATCGCCGATATGTAGCCTTGGTATCTGGAGAAATGGAGGATGACGAGGGTACAGTAGCCAACTGGCTGAAGGACAACAAGGCGTACATCACATACGCCAGTGATACGGACAATGGCGGCAAGTATGCCGTTACCCATTTTCATACTTTGCAGCGCACCACGAAGCATTCGTTGGTGGAATTTAAGCTTGAGACGGGACGCAAGAACCAAATCCGCGTGCATACTGCCGACTTGGGACATCCAGTTTGCGGAGACATTAAATATGGAAATGGCGACGACCCTTGTGGTCGTTTGTGCCTGCATGCTTATGTGCTCTGTTTCTATCATCCTGTAACTCATCAGCCTTTGGAATTCGAGACCCCGATACCTAAAGAGTTCATCAGGGCGATGAAGGAAGATGAGAGACCAATGGATGGCTCGACAGTTAGAGGCGGACATCCATCGAGAAGCAACGGCAAGTCTAGGAAGGGGGGAAGCAATGGATAATTTCCTCTATTACGCTTTTGCACTCGTGGTCTTGGTCGTGGGGCTTTTCATCCTAAAGAAGGTGGCTACCTGTATGATTAAGATGGTAGTGGGAGTTATTATGTTGGCTGTACTTGTAGCTATATATTGGCTTTATTTATCTTAGCGCAAGTGTCGTATCGTCTTAGCGAATGTCCATAAGCTATAAAGCAAATGTTCTAATCGGTGAAGCAAATGTCTTAAACTACATAAAAAAATCCTCAGCCATACGCTGGCTGGGGATTTTTTATGTAAGTATATTTAAAATGTTTCTATTCGTAATCTTTTAGAGGATTGCCTTCACTGCCTCCAACATGCCCTTCTCCTGGATAAGGTCGAGATCCTTCTTTACCAATTCTGTCAAGCCTGGTACGGTCTCGTTCAAGTTCTCGTGCCAGATGTAGTCGAATGCAAGCACACCTTCTGCGATTTTCTGTGTGTCGCCAGTAGCCCAAAGCTCGGTAAGTTTCTCGATGATCTTTGGGTCATCGTTAGGCTGGATAGGAGCGCCATCCTCGCGAACGCCACCCTTGTAGTAGGTGATGATGGCTGCCAAACCGAATACCAAGCCCTGAGGCAACTCGCCCTTGCGCTCCAAGTAAACCTTCACGCCTGGAAGGTCGCGAGTCTCGTATTTAGGGAATGAGTTGAGCATGATGCTAGTAACCTGATGGTCAACGAATGGGTTCTCGAAGCGCTCCAATACATCAGAGGCGAACTTCTGAAGCTCGTCCATTGGCAAGTTTAATGTCTGCATCAACTCGTCGAACTGTACCTTGTGGATGTACTTACCCAACACAGGGTGCTCGCAAGCGTCGCGAACGATGTTGACGCCGCTCAGATAAGATACAGGACTCAATACGGTGTGAGGACCATTGAGCAATGTAACCTTGCGCTCATGGTATGGCTTCTCGTTGTCGGTGATGAGCACGTGGAGACCTGCCTTGTGAGCAGGGAATTCCTCCTGCATCTGCTCTACAGTCATATTCTCGGCCTTCTCGATTACCCAGAGGTGGAAGCTCTCAGCCTTTACCACGAGGTTGTCCTTATAGCATATCTTCTGCTGGATTTCCTTGATGGTGTCGCGTGGGAATCCTGGCACGATGCGGTCAACGAGTGTGGCGCATACATAGCAGTGATTTGTGAACCACTCCTTGAAGCCCTCGTAATCTGCACCCATGTCTTCTTTCCAAAGCTCGATATACTGGTAGATGCACTCCTTGAGATGGTGACCGTTCAGGAATATCAATTCGCAAGGCATCAGAATCATACCCTTGGATGGGTCGCCCTCGAAGAACTTGTAGCGGTGGAACAACAACTGAACCAACTTGCCAGGGTAGGATGCGGCTGGAGCATCTGCGAACTTGCATGAGTCGTCGAACGCGATACCTGCCTCGGTGGTGTTGGAGATGATGAAGCGCATCTCAGGCTGCTCAGCCAAAGCCATGAAAGCTTGGTTCTGAGAGTATGGGTTCAAACAACGGCTGATGACATCGATGCGCTCCAAGGTGTTAACTGCCTGACCATTCTCCTTGCCCTGGAGGTTTACGTGGTAGAGGCAATCCTGTCCGTTCAACCAGTCAACCATACCCTTTGCCAAAGGCTGTACGACAACCACAGAACCATTGAAGTCGGTCTTCTTGTTCATGTTCCAAACAATCCAATCTACGAATGCACGCAAGAAGTTACCTTCGCCAAACTGGATGATTTTCTCAGGCGCTACGCTCTTAGGAGCGGTACGCTTATTCAATGCTTTAAGCTCTTTCATGATTTGTTTAATATGTTTGTTATTGTTTATTCTTGTTCCGATTTTGAAATCTGATGCAAAGGTATAAAAAAAATCGTTACATTATTCCGAAATCTTGCAAAAATTGTGCGTAAAGGTTTACGCTGGTTGACGTGCTTTTCTTATGGCTTGTACCCACTTTTAGAAAATACTACGCCAGGAAAATATTTTTTCCACGCCAGGAAAAAATATTTTCCTGGCGTAGTAATTTTTAAGCCATCGACTGATAGATTTTCCAATATTAGCTTTGGTGTGACTTTTACTTTACAAACGGCAAAACTTTTGAATCAAAGAAATTGTACTTTCGCACCGAATGACAATCCGAACACATCCCAAAATCCTGCATTGCCATTGCGATAGAAGCGCATGAAATAGATGTCGTTTGTGCCTAGCTCGTAAAAGAGCGTGAAACTCTTGATGCGCTTGCGCCTTGCATTGGGGATGTCGTAGTGGAATCGTTCTCCCAAAGCCAGGTTGGGACGCACACGGGTGGAGAAAGGATAGTAGCCGCTCTCGTACTTGGTAGGCTGCTTGGTCCAGAAGTCGTGTCCAAAAACCGTATTCAGATAGAGGCTGCATTCCAGCGGCTCGAATTGCCATCCTTTGCCAAGCTCTTTTCGCCATGGTATGAAATTCTCTTTGATGGTCATTGTAACCTTCACGGCATCGGAGTCGTATTTCGGCACGATACCAAAGAGCAATTGAGTCTCCCATTGCTTGCTTTTACCATAGTCCCATCCTATTCCTAGAGAGATGATTCCCATATTTCCGCAGGTCTGAATAATGCCTTGTGTTGGCATAAGTATGTCCCAATGCTTGCGGTATTTTTGTACGGTCTTTTCGTATCGACTCAGTGTATCTGATGAAGAAATGTCTATACCAGTTACATCCTTAGCAGAATGACTGATGCCATCTGAGGCACTGGCCATTACGGAAAGCGACAAGAAGAGTAGGATGCAGGATAATGCTTTCCAAAAGCGAATGCCTGTTTCATGGGACAATTTAAAAGTCGATAATCTCATAATGATAATCCTTTGGAGTGATGGTGAATAGATAATACTGACGATACTTACTGCAGCCTTCCATATAGAACATGGTGCCGTCGTTGTAGAGATCTTGCTGTCTCATGTGATGACCGTGACCATCCAGGCAGAACAGAAGATGTGGGAACTGGTGAATGTAGTAATTGAAAACCTTTGCCACATTGTTGTTAAACTGTTCGGAGAAGGGGGCTGCATGCATGCACACGACGGTGCGGTCGAAGCTCAGCGAGTCGGCGGTGCGTTCTGCTTCCATAAAGTCGAAGTTCGGCACTGGGCGTGAATAGTCGTATTCGATGGCATTGGTATTGAGGCAAACGAACTTTACCTTTCCTGCGATGAAGCTGAAGTCGGGATTGCCATAAATGGCTTCATACGACTGATTGCCCGTTCCCAGGCAGTCGTGGTTGCCCAAGAGCACTACCGACGGCATTTGCAACTTCTGGAGTCGATCGCGTGTCCATATCATTTCTTGTGTAGCTCCGAAATCAGAGATGTCGCCGCAGTGAATCACGAAGTCTATGCTGTCTTTTCTTCGGTTGATGTCGCTTACTTCTTTCTCCAAGTCATCGAGCCATTGGTGACTGTCGCTTATCACGGCAAATCGGATGGTATCCTTGCTCTTCACCGTTTGCTCTATCTTTTGTATGTTTTTGGCGTTCACATTGGTTGCGCCTTTCACTCTCACATCGTAGGGATGTACATCGAATACAGAGTCACAAGAACTCAGCATGACGGATAGGCACACGAAGGCATGCATCATCAGTTTTGCTGTTTTTTCTCTTAATTGATTCTTCATCATATTCTAATTTATCGTTTTACATATTTGCTTTTTATATTTTCTCCTTAAAGAATACTCGTGTGCAAAGGTAATGAAAAAACTCGAATAAAAAGAATAGTTTTCTAAAAAGGTACAATTTAGTGGAATAAAAACACATAAAAAAGCCTAGACGACCAGTTTTATCAGTCTGATCATCTAGGCTTGAGCTTATATCTTATTGATAATAGTTACACCTTTTGGTATTAGTAGTTACATTATTATATATAGGTAACTACGATTCGTTCATATTAACATATAGGTAACTACGATTTATTTGCTGGCAGCTATGTTTCCAAACATATCGAACGATGCATCCCAATCTTTCCATACAGGCTCTCTACCCAATTCTTTGAGTCGGGCATTGATGGTCTTGGCTGTACGCTCATCGCTTACCGTGAACTGCTCCAATGCCTGAGGGTAGGTGTGGTAGCCGCCAGGGTTTACCTTAGATTCCGCCGACATAGTGGTTACGCCCAGCGTAGCCATGTTGTCTCGGATGATGGCCGGCTCTCGGGTAGAGTAGGAAATGTCAACGTCGTGGTCGAAGATGCGCATGGCAAAGGTAGCCTGTGCCAATTCCTTGTCGGTCATGAAGCAGTTAGGCTGGAAGCCTTCATTCTGGGCAGGGCGCATGCGAGGAAAGTTGACGCTGTACTTCGTCTTCCAGTAGTGCTTCTGAAGATAGCGAAGATGGTGTGCCATCATCACCACGTCGGTGCGCCATTCCTTCTCCAGTCCGATGAGCACGCCCATACCGATGGAGTGTACGCCAGCCATTCCCATACGGTCGAAGCCATCGCAACGCCACTCAAACTTGCTCTTCATACCACGTGGATGGTAGAGCTTGTAATTTTCGCGGTGGTATGTCTCCTGGAAACAGATAACGCCGTTCATGCCGTGGTCGGCAAGCAGCTTGTAATCCTCTGTAGAAAGAGGCATGACCTCAATCTTCACGTTGGCGAAATACTTCTTGGCGATGTCTATCGCCTTGGCTAGGTAAGGAGTTCCTGCCTTGGCAGGGTTCTCGCCTGTCACAAGCAGGATGTTCTCGAATGGAGCCAACTGCTTGATGGCCTTGTATTCATTTTCTATCTGCTCGGGAGTGAGGATGGTGCGTGCCATTGGGTTCTCACGATGGAAGCCACAATATACGCAGGAATTGGAGCAGCTGTTGGTGATGTATAGAGGGATGAACATCGACATCGTCTTGCCGAAGCGCTCCTCTGTGTATTTGCGAGAGAGGCGAGCCATTACTTCCAGGTAAGGTTCGGCGGCAGGTGAAATCATTGCCATAAAGTCGTTTACGTCGCAATGCTCCTTGGCGAGGGCACGGCGCACGTCGTTGTCGGTCATCGAGGCGATGCGCTCGGTGGTTTCATCCCAACTGATATTCTTTAGTTCGTCTGAAAACATTTTCTTAAATTCTTATAATCTTATTTCTTATACTTTCTCAAGTCGTGTGTCAGCTTGGCTGCGCAGAAGTTTGGACCGCACATTGTGCAGTACTCACCCTCTGTATGTCCGGCTTCCTCAAAGTACTTCAGGGCAAGCTCCGGGTCGAGCGAAAGGTGGAACTGGTCTCTCCAGCGGAAGTCGAAGCGAGCCTTCGAGAGGGCATTGTCTCTGATGGTAGCACCTGGGTGTCCCTTTGCCAAGTCGGCAGCGTGGGCTGCAATCTTATAGGTTACAACACCTGTGCGCACATCCTCCTTGTTAGGCAGGGCGAGGTGCTCCTTCGGTGTCACGTAGCAGAGCATTGCGGTTCCGAGCCATGCTATCTGTGCACCACCAATCGCTGAGGTGATGTGGTCGTAGCCAGGGGCGATGTCGGTGACCAGAGGGCCGAGGGTATAGAATGGTGCCTCGTGGCAATGGTCGAGCTGACGCTCCATGTTCTCCTTGATTTTCTGCAATGGCACATGACCAGGGCCTTCGATGAATGCCTGCACATTCTTATCCCAAGCGCGGGTAACAAGCTCGCCCATAGTATCTAGTTCGGCAAACTGGGCAGCGTCGTTGGCATCGGCGATGCAACCTGGGCGCAAACCATCGCCCAAGGAAAGTGCCACGTCATATTGCGCCACGATGTCGCAGATGTCATCGAAGTGTTCGTAGAGGAAGCTCTCCTTGTCGTGATAGAGACACCACTTGCTCATGATACTTCCGCCACGGCTCACAATTCCGCATAGACGACTGTCGGCTAGGTGTACGTTGTGGCGACGGATGCCTGCATGGATGGTGAAATAGTCCACGCCCTGCTCGCACTGTTCGATAAGAGTGTCACGGTAAACTTCCCAACTGAGGTCTTCCACCTTTCCATTCACCTTCTCCAAAGCTTGGTAGATAGGTACGGTTCCTACTGGTACAGGGCAGTTGCGCACAATCCATTCGCGAGTCTCGTGAATATTGTCGCCCGTGGAAAGATCCATCAGCGTGTCGCCACCCCATTTGCAAGACCATACCGCCTTATCTACTTCTTCCTCGATGCTGGAGGTAGTGGCAGAGTTTCCGATGTTGGTGTTAATCTTGACCAAGAAGTTTCTACCGATAATCATAGGCTCGCTCTCTGGGTGGTTGATGTTGGCCGGGAGCACGGCTCTGCCTCGAGCTATCTCCTGGCGCACGTACTCAGGTGTGATGTGAGTCTCGATGCCCAATTCCTCGCAGTTCATATTCTCACGGATGGCTACATATTCCATTTCCGGGGTGATGATACCCGCCTTGGCGTAGGCCATCTGGGTGATGTGTTTGCCTGCCTGGGCACGTCGAGGCAACTGGATGTGCTCGAAACGCAAGTGGTCGAGGCTATGGTCTGCAAGACGCTGTTTGCCATACTCGCTTGTTATCTCCTTGAGCTGCTCGGTGTCGTTGCGATCGAGAATCCACTGCTCTCTCAATCTAGGCAGACCTTTCTTCAAATCTACCTGGTAGTTAGGATCGCTGTAAGGACCGCTGGTGTCATAGATGTAAACAGGTGCGTTTGGCTCGGTGTGAGGAATGCCTCGTTCATCCTTTACCACGGTAGGAGTGAGATTTACCTTGGTCATTCCAACCTTGATTTGTGGGAAGAGCTTTCCCTGCATGTATGCTTTTTCGCGCTTGGCGTATGCTTTGTTATCGTTTGGCATATTATATTTATTCGTTTATCATTTAATTAAGGAATGCTGTGAGTGGAGAACTTGCCTCGGCACAGTCGCTGACGGCTCCAAGACCAGCCTCGTAAGCGCGACGACCGCAGATGACAGCCTCCTTGAAAGCCTTAGCCATTTCCACCGGGTTTCCTGCTACGGCGATGGCTGTATTGACGAGGCAAGCGTCTGCGCCCATCTCCATTGCCTCGGCAGCATGGCTAGGTGCGCCGATTCCGGCATCCACTACTACTGGCACAGTGGCTTGCTCGATGATAATCTTGAGGAAGTCTTTCATTCTCAATCCCTTGTTAGTGCCGATAGGAGCGGCAAGAGGCATAACGGTGGCAGCACCTGCTTCCTCCAAGTGCTTGCAGAGGGTTGGGTCTGCCTGGCAATAAGGCAAAACGATGAAGCCAAGCTTTACCAGTTTCTCTGTAGCTTTCAGAGTCTCGATGGAGTCTGGGAGCAAATAGCGAGGGTCTGGATGGATTTCCAACTTCAACCAATTGGTACCGAAAGCCTCGCGAGCCATCTGTGCTGCAAAGACAGCCTCTTCGGCATTGCGCACACCACTCGTGTTAGGGAGGAGCTGAATGCTTGGGCTCTGCATGATATGGGTGAGCAAGTCGTCCTGCTTATCTTCCAGTTCAATACGCTTCATAGCCACAGTCACCATTTCTGTCTCTGATGCCTTGATGGCTTGGGCCATGAGGTTGTTGTTGTTAAACTTACCTGTTCCGAGGAACAGGCGAGAGTTGAACTCTCTTCCAGCGATAGTTAATTTTTCCATTTTTATAGTCTGTTATATCTTATACTTTTATTCTTTGTAATGAGTTATACTTTGTCCATGAGTTCCACGATTTCGTGTGTCATGCGAGCTGGGGCATCTGCGTTGAGAATGCAACCACTCAAGGCAATACCCGTCACACCTGTGTCCAAAATGTCAGGAATGTCATCTAGAGTGATTCCGCCAATAGCTACGATGGGGATGTTGATGCGATTCTCTCTCATCTTTTTGATAATGTCACGGTATCCGTCAAGCCCCAGGATAGGGGATAATTTCTCTTTGGTGGTAGTGAAGCGAAAGGGTCCGCAGCCGATATAGTCGGCACCAGCCTCATAGAGAGCTTTCACATCGTCGAAGGTGTTGGCTGTACCGCCGATGATGAAGTCATCGCCCAATATTTGTCGAGCCTCGGCTATCGGCATGTCATTCTTCCCGAGATGAACTCCATCAGCCCCCACTTCCTTCACCAGTTCCACTCGGTCGTCGATGATGAAAGTGGAACACATTATCTTGCACCAACTTTTCACTTTCCAGGCGATGGAGCTCACTTCTTCGTCGGTGGCACCTTTCATTCGGAGCTGGACCCATTGGCAACCGCCCGTCAAGGCTTCATGTATGCCTTCCAAATAAGTCATCTTTTCATTTTGATGCGAGATGAACTGTAGTCGGAAATTTGAATAATTGATTTGAGCCATAATAAGAGATGTTTTAAATTAATTGATTATCATATTTGCCAAAAAATGCAAGCTATAGACTATTAACTTAAAATCATCCTCCGCAAAAAGCCTTGACAATGACAATATCGGCTCCTTCCAGGATGGCACGGCTTTCCCATTCGTCTCGTGGTACCATCTCGTTGCTGATGGCAACGGCGCATCCTGTGGCAGGAAGGTTAAGCTCTTGGGCAAGTTCCTTCACATTCTTTGCCTGTGTCTCAGTCTCTTTGTTGTTGATTGTTACTTTCATGTTTCTTTCCCTTTATGTTTACATTAATCAAATATATTATTGTGAACATGGGGGAGAGCCTTTGTAAAAGCAGAAAGAAATATATAGCCCCTCATCCTTAGTCGCCATTTAGCGCTATGGAGGAGGGGCTTCTTCTCTGTCTCTCATTCTTGGGTTATATCATTATTTCCCTGCGCCAGCATTACCTGTATCAGGTTCAATGGGTATAATCTCAGCCGATTACTCAGCACCCCCGTGATAGTTCGATTGCAAAAGTATTGATAATTTCTGAATTATCGCACGATGTGCCGTAAGATTTAATCTATATTAACGGTGAATGGTGGCATTTTTTTCTTTAGCGATAAAAAGTAAACAAAAAAGCGTGCCAGTATCAAATACTAGCACGCTTCTCATATTTTGTAACGTAATTACATTCATCGCAACGCTGGATTATGCAGTAGCAAGACCACGTCCTTTACTGATAGCCTCACCATACAATTCCATAGCGTTCAAGTAATTCTCAATAAAAGCTTTCACAGCTTTCTTGATTTCATTCATTATTGCTTTCATAATAGTTATCCTTTCTTTCTTTTACCTTGTTAAACTTAAATTACTTACCTTTTTACTGTTAACTTACTTACCCATCTCAATGTGGTTGTTAACATTCACTGCCTTAGCAATCATAGCTGCTACTACAGCAAGAATCATTACTGTTGTCATCATAATCTTTTTCCTTTCTTTACTTTACGGTGCCGTCGTGTATCGGCTCCCATTTCACATTATCCTTATTACAATCTTTCTTTTGAGATATTGCCATCTCGAGTTCTTAAGCTTGATACCCTCACTCTCGTCCTTGAGCTTGGCTTGTCTCATCTTTTCGAGTGCAAAGGTAATGCCTATTTTTTGAAAAACGGTAACAATGACATGACAAAATGAAGAAGAATGGGCTTTTTTTGACTCACATCAAGATGTGTCACCCCTTGGCTTGATGTAGGTCAACGAAAACTGATTTTTCATGCCAGCATGACGATTTTGCCGTCCAAAACTCCTGACAACAAGTCAAAATCAGGATTTAGTCTCGCACATAGCTTAGGATTTCCCGGCTTTTTCTTCCTTTTTTAGCGGGTAATGGCATGAACCCCTCTGTTAGCCCCGTCTTTTCGGTCATGGCCTGGAATACGCTAGCAGCATAATTTGTAAGTTTTTGTTTGCTGAGTTCCTCACAAATGGCATCCTCATCGTAATTGTCTGCATATAATAAGGTGTGAAGGTCGTCAAGATACTTCTGTGGAATATACTTATGAGACATTCTGCTTTGTATTTGCAGGATTTGGGCGATGATAGGCTGCTGGGTTCTTTTGTCTATTGCCTCCGCCTTACGTTTCTCAAAACCGACGAGTGTTGAATTGTTTGCAGTATTCCAGTCGTGTACCATAGCAATCTCATTGGTGAGCTGGGTGTAACCAAAGTATGATATCGGGGTGATACGGCTGTTCCAACCAAGCTTCATCAGATAATTTCTCTCCATCGGGGTGGTCGCAATCAGTAGTTCAGCATGTTTATACATTGCCTTTTGGTAGGCACACGTTTGCAGGATGCGCCTAAGATGCGGATTCTTGCGATTACGCTCAGAGATGTCGCCCAGTGGACAAACGATGTAAGGGATACCCATCTTACGAGACTTTTTGGCAAGGCGGGCTCCCTTCATTGTCCATGCTCCTAAGAGTAATACGATGTCGGCATCAGCCATATTCCGGGTGATGTCGAGCTTCTTATTCAAGGCTTCGAAGTAGGGGAGGTACATCGAGAGCGTTTTCTTTTGTTTGGAAATGAACAGAAAAACTTTCATCGATTTGTCAAGTTTGCTTGATATTTTGTTTTTGTCTGGCTTTCGCCTAGAGCTTGTGGCTTGTGAAGTCGTTTTTGTCGGCGTGCCAGAATCTTATCTTGTTGGCAAGATTGCGCCAAATGATTCCGTACTCATAGAATGGTAGCTTAAACATCGCTATCTCGTCGTCGAAATGCTTGACAGCTTTGTTTGCTATAAGCATTCTGATAATGAATAGCAGGAGTAACGAAAAGCAAGCGATGCCCGTCAATATCCAATCTTCCATGAAGATAGCGTATGCCAAGGTGATAGACGAGGCAATAAGACTGAGATGAGGGAACAGATGGTCGAAGAACATTAAGGTAGCCATCGACTTTTCTCTCTCCAAGCTCTTGCGAGAAGCCTGAAGATAGAGGTGGGCATTATGCCACTCCTTGTCGGTAGGCTCATCATGCTTCAACCACGCATCGCAATCTAGTTCCACTGCCGTATCTCCAAACTGTGCGTATTTGTTGACCAGGAAATCATACTCTCCACGTACATATTCCAGATTTCCTTGATAACCCTGCTCACGCATAAAGTCACTCTTACGGAATGCCACATTTGGCATGTGGGTGCGGTAACCGTAACTTTGTTGTGCTCGGCGCAACAAATAGTAGGCTTTGCGTATGCTGTCGAATCGGCGCACTCCTTTGGTCTCTGAGTCTAATGCCACATAGCCCAAAATCAGATGGTTGGTAGTTTGGCAGTTGCGCGTCATCGTGTAGAGCCACTTGTCGTTCTCTGGTTTGCAAGTTGGCTCGGTGAGAATAATCCACTCGTGTTTGGCAGCTTTTACACCCAGTGTAATCTGCAGTTTCTTGCGGCTCATATAGCGAGAGCTCTCTGGGATGAAAGTGAAATATAGATGGGGATTCTCGGCAGCCTGACGCTTGAGATAGTCTTGTGTCTCCATATCTGTACTTTGGCAAACTACGATGACTTGATAGTCGGCAGGATATTTCTGTCGCAAGAACATCGGGAGGTTACGTTCCAGTTCTGCCAAGTTCTCATGAGCGGTGATAATCACAGTGACAGGTTCTCTTGGTTCTGCTTGAGTCTCTGCTCTTGACCCAGTTTCTGTCTCGGCTTGCGATTCGGTATCCGCTTCTGCTTTCGACTCGGTTCCTGTCTCAGAATCTTCTTCAGAAAGTGTTGGCTCGGAAAAGCGCAACGAGCGCAGGAATGGGTTTACCAGCGATCCGAGGATAGCCAATAAAACCACTACTGCGCCAGCTATGATAGTAGTAAAACTAATTGTTATCATTTTTTCTCGTATTAAAACCCAAAGCTAGGAGGGGGGGGTGTAGTTTCACAGGCTTTCTCCTATGCCTTGTGCTTTCAAACTCTAAACTTATTTAAAAGTCTTCTGTAATATAACCCTTAGGCAACTGACGGCAGTTGTACTGGCTCGCCATAATCTCACCATAAGCTCCGGCAGAGCGTAAGGCGATGAGGTCTCCACGATGGGTTTTATTGAGATCGATAGCCTTTGCAAATACATCGCTAGACTCGCAGATAGGACCTACCACGTCGTAAGTTTCATCAGGCTCATTGCTAGAGATGTTTTCTATCTTGTGATAAGCCTGGTAGAGGGCAGGACGGATAAGGTCTGTCATACCGGCATCAACGATGACAAACTGCTTGGCAGTGCCTTGCTTCACATATAGGGTCTTGGTGATGAGCGAACCCATCTGACCTACAACAGACCGTCCCAGTTCGAAATGCAACTTCTGTCCATCGCGCAACTTCAGATGCTTGGCATAGGTGTCGAAGTATGCCTTGAAATCTGGTATTGGCATGCGGTTAGGGTGGTTGTAGTCAATGCCTAGTCCGCCACCCACATTGATATTCTTAACCTCGATATGGTGACTTTCGAGCTGTTCTTGCAACTCATTGATACGGTTGCAGAGAGCCTCAAAGTCTCCCATGTCAAGTATCTGACTGCCAATATGAAAGTGCAAGCCAAGGAACTTGATGTTCTTCATCTTATGTGCTTCTTCGATGACACTCTCCATATCTCGCATGGCGATACCGAACTTGTTCTCGGCAAGACCTGTGGTGATGTTGGCATGAGTGTGGGCACCCACGTCGGGGTTGATGCGGAAGCAAACCTGTGCAATTTTGTTTTGTTTTTCGGCTAGCTCGTTGATTACCTCCAATTCTGGAATGCTTTCTACGTTGAAGCAGAAGATGCCTTTCTCCAGTCCGAGGTTGATTTCCCAGTCGCTTTTTCCAACACCAGCATACACAATTTTGCTAGCAGGGAATCCTGCGTTAATGGCTGCCTGGATTTCTCCTCCGCTCACGCAGTCAGCTCCCAGCCCTGCCAGGCAGATGATGTTGAGAACCTTTGGGTTGGCATTTGCCTTCACGGCATAGTGTACCTCAAATCCAGCATGCTTGCCAGCCTCAGCATTGATGGTCTGCAATGTCTGGCGCAACAACTGGGTGTCGTAATAGTAGAACGGAGTCTGTATCTCCTGAAACTTATCTATCGGAAATGTACCTTTCATTTCGCTTTATCTTTACTTAAATTATAGTTTTGTTATAGTTAAATTAGAAGGTCATCGCATCTTTGCCCCCATCCTTGTGTATAAATACTACCCTGGGGCAGTTGAGCGATGACCTATGAACATTAAAAAGCGTTATTCTGCAATAAACATGTTTTTGAACAATGTATTAGTCCTTAAACAATACATTGCTTAAGTTCTGCAGGGCCTGTTTCTTATCTTTCTCCTTGATGAGGAAAGAGATGTTGTAGTTGCTACCACCGTAAGAAATCATACGCACAGGAATGTTCTTCATCGCATCTGTAGCAAGGGTCTCGAAACCTACATTGCTCCAATCCAAGTCGCCTACCACGCAGATGATGCACATGTCAGAATCTACGGTCACTGTACCATATTTCTTAAGCTCATTGACGATGTCGTTGAGATGAGAGTCGTTATCAATACTCATGCTTACACCTACCTCTGAAGTAGCAATCATGTCGATAGGAGTCTGGTAGCTCTCGAAGATTTCGAACACTTTGCGCAAGAAACCTGTTGCGAGCAACATACGGCTACTCTTGATTTTGATGGCAGTGATGTTGTCCTTGGCCGCCACAGCTTTGATTTTGCCACGAACGATGACGTTATCAATGATAGTGCCGTCAGCCTTAGGATCCATTGTATTCTTCAAGCGAACTGGAATACCCGCGTACTTGGCAGGTTGGACACAAGTAGGGTGAAGAATCTTGGCACCGAAGTATGCTAGCTCAGCAGCCTCCTCGAAGTTCAACTGACGCACAGCCTCTGTCTTTTCCACCACACGTGGATCGTTATTGTGCATACCATCGATGTCAGTCCAAATTTGAATTTCGTCGGCAGGAAGAGCTGCACCAATGAGAGAAGCGGTGTAATCACTACCACCGCGTTGCAAGTTATCTACCTCGCCGTAAGCATTGCGGCAGATGAAGCCCTGGGTAATATAAATCTGATTACCTTCGTTCTCCTTCATAATTGCAGCGAGCTTCTCCTTGATGTATTGTGGGTCTGGCTCTGCATTTTTGTCTGTGCGCATAAAGTCTAATGCATTAAGCAACACTGCCTTTACACCCTGCTCCTTCAAGTAGTTTACAACCATGTTGGTGCTCATCACCTCGCCCTGAGCCACGATGCTCTTCTCTTCGAAAGAAGTGAAGAGATCCTTGGTGAAGGAGCGGAGATAGTTGAATTCGCCCTGCAAGAACTCGCGTGTGGTCTGCTTCATCTCCTCTGTAGAATAGAGTTCTTCCACGTGCTGCATGTACTTTTTCTCCAAGTTGTTGATTACCTCGTTGGCACCCTCTGGATTCTTCTTGTAGAGATAATCAGAGATTTCAACGAGAGAGTTGGTTGTACCACTCATGGCAGAGAGCACAACGAATGTTGGCTCGCCTGATTCTGTAATCAAAGAGGCTACTCCCTTCATACGCTCTGGTGAGCCAACAGAAGTACCTCCGAATTTCATTACCTTCATAGTCGTAATATTTTTATAATGTTTAATTTTGTTGTTTACTATTTAGTCCTCCTCTCCGTCTTCCGAGAGGTCGATGTTGTTATATTCCTTGGTCACGTCGCTGAGCACACCTTCCTTGCAACGATACACGATTCCTGGAAATTTATCCAGCATCGGGATATTATGGGTTGTCATGACCACGGCGGTGCCTTGCTTGGTAATGTCTTTGAGGAGGCTCACTATATTGCAGGCTGTCTCTGGGTCAAGGTTGCCCGTAGGCTCATCAGCGATGATAATTTTGGGGTTGTTGAGCAATGCGCGGGCGATCGCCACACGTTGCTGTTCTCCACCCGAAAGCTCATGAGGCATCTTGTCGATTTTATCTATCATACCCACCTCGTTGAGTACTTCTTCAATGCGCTTGATGCGACTTTTCTTCGTTTTCCATCCTGTAGCTTTGAGCACAAAATCAAAATTTTTTCGCACCGTGCGGTCGTGCAGTAGTTGAAAGTCCTGGAAGATGATACCTAAATCCTTGCGGAGGGCAGGAATCTCCTTTCGCTTGATGGTCTTGAGGTCACGTCCAAGTATCTCTGCCTTTTTGGTTTCACCCTCCACGAGGTCGAGTTCGCAATAGAGGGTCTTGAGCAACGAGCTCTTTCCAGAACCCACCTTGCCGATGAGATAAGCGAACTCACCTTCATCAACATGGAAGTTGATGTCCTTGAGTACACATTTGTCGGCTTGGTATATACTGACGTTTTGATAATCTATTAACATCTTATCTAGATCTATTTTTTTGTTTCTCTTAAATACTTCTCACCAAGAATAAATACCCTGGCAATGTTTATTTCATCTCGCCCTTGCTCTTGGCGATACGGCGTCTCTTATCCCATTCTGGGTCGTGGCGCATTTGCAACTCCTTCACTACATCTTCGATACGCAAGCCTTTGCTGGTGAGTAGCACAATAAGATGGTAGAGTAGGTCTGAACTCTCGTAAATCAATTTCTCATTAGTGCCGTTTGTAGCCTCGATGATGGTTTCAACCGCTTCTTCTCCAACCTTTTGAGCTATTTTGTTACAGCCTTTTTTGAAGAGGCTGGTTGTATAACTCCCCTCAGGCATTTCCTCATGGCGCTTGTTGATGAAATCTTGTAACTCTGAAAGAAAGAGAATGGCATTCAAGGTATTTTCTTCTGCCCAGCATGTATCGGTACCTTTGTGGCAGGTAGGACCGTCTGGATGAACCTTTACCAATAACGTGTCATTGTCGCAATCGTTCTGAATGCTTACCAGGTTGAGATAATTGCCCGAAGTCTCTCCTTTGGTCCAAAGGCAGTTGCGTGAGCGGCTCCAGAAGGTTACCTTCTTTGTCTCTATGGTCTTATCGTATGCTTCCTTGTTCATGAATCCCAACATCAGGACGTTCTTGGTTACTGCATCTTGGATGATGGCAGGAACGAGTCCACCCATTTTTTCGAAATCTATTTCCATATTCCTAACTTATTTATGTTTGTTACGCCTCGTTGAGGAAGGCTTATTTTTATTTGTATTCTTATGATCCTCGTCTTATTTATATTCTTACGTTGATTCCCTCGTCTCTCAAGTACTTCTTGAGGTCGGGTATGGATATTTCGCCAAAGTGAAACACACTTGCTGCTAGGGCTGCGTCTGCCTTGCCCAAGAGAAAAGCATCTCGGAAATGCTCCATCTTCCCAGCTCCACCTGAGGCGATGATCGGTATGCTTACTTCGTCAGCAAGCTGGGCGAGTGCTTCGTTGGCAAAGCCTTGTTTAACACCATCGTGGTCCATGCTGGTGAAGAGAATTTCGCCTGCGCCACGATCAGCCACTTCCTTTGCCCAGTCGAAGAGTCCTAATTCCACTCGCTCTCTTCCACCTTTTATATAGCAATGCCACCCATCAGAGTCTAATCGAGCGTCGATGGCGCAAACACAAACTTGGGATCCGTAATGGTTGGCAATTTCGTTAATAAGCTTCGGATATCGAATGGCTGCACTATTGATGCTCACCTTGTCGGCCCCTGCATTGAGAAGCCTGTCAACGTCTTTCAGCTCATTGATGCCGCCTCCCACAGTAAATGGAATGTTAATTTCGGCAGCGACGCGAGTCACCATGTCCGTAAAGGTCTTACGCCCCTCAAAACTTGCTGTGATGTCGAGGAATACGAGTTCGTCGGCGCCCGCTTCGCTATACGCTTTGCCAAGTTCCACGGGGTCGCCCGCACTACGCAGATTTACAAAGTTGGTTCCCTTTACAGTCTCTCCGTTTTTCACGTCGAGGCAAGGTACAATTCGCTTTGCCAAACCTCTGTTTTTATTTTGGTTATTCATCATAGAACTTCTAACTTTATAAGTTTAACTCGTCAACCTTGATTTTACCCTCATAGAAAGCCTTACCGAAAACCACAGCTGGGATTCCTGCTTTTTCTAGTGCATGAATGTCTGCGTTGCAACTTACGCCTCCCGAGGCGATGAGGTGGATTTGTGGATAGGCAGCCATCACCTCTTTATATAGTTCGATGGAAGGACCTTGCAGGGTACCGTCCTTGCTGATTTCCGTGCAGAGCACATTGTGCACGCCCTTGTCGATGTATTTCTTGAGGAAGGGGAGTAAATCTTCCGAAGAGTCCTCCTTCCATCCGTTGATAGAAATTTTCCCGTTTCTCACGTCTGCACCGAGGATGAGCTTATCAGCTCCGAATTTATCTATCCATTGCAAGAAAAGTGCTGGGTTCGTTACAGCAATGCTGCCCACAGTCACCATACCAGCTCCTGCGGCGAATGCCTTCTCGATGTCATCCTCTGTCTTGATGCCGCCACCAAAATCCACGATGAGCGAAGTTTGTGCGACGATAGACTTTAGCACATTATCGTTAACGATATGCTTCGATTTTGCACCATCGAGGTCAACCACGTGGAGTCGCTTAAATCCAAGATGTTCAAAGCGTTTTGCCACTTCCGCAGGATTGTTATCATAGACTTTTTTCTGATCATAGTCGCCCTTGGTAAGGCGTACGCACTGACCGCCGATTAAGTCGATGGCAGGAATTAACTCTATCATATATTGTTTTTACTTTAATTCAAATTACATAAGTGTTTTGTTTTCTAATGCTTATTTCAGCTCTAGAAAGTTTTTGATTATCAGTTCCCCCACCTTGCCACTTTTCTCTGGGTGAAATTGGCACGTGTAAAAGTTGTCTTTATGTAGCGACGCACTGTAAGGGAGAATGTAATCGGCTTTGGCGATGGTGTCCTCGCAAAGCGGCACATAGTAACTATGTACGAAATAGGTATAAGGATGGAGCAAGTCCTTGTAGAGCGGTGTCTTCAGGTCGTATATTTCGTTCCATCCCATGGCTGGAACTTTGTCCTCGTGCTTCTGAGGCAGAAATCTCTTCACATCCACATCGAAGATGCCTATGCAGTCCACGTCTCCTTCCTCGGAATGTCGACACAAGAGTTGCTGTCCAACACAGATACCTAAAACGGGCTGTTTGAAGTGCTTAATTACTTGATCTAACTGGTGTGCCTTGAGATATTCCATGGCTTCCTTGGCCTGTCCTTGTCCTGGGAAGAGCACACGGTCTGCCTTCTGGAGCGTTTCGGCATCATCGGTGAGCACAGGCTCTATACCCAAACGCTTCATGGCGTTAACTACGGAATAGATATTTCCGGCATTGTATTTTACTATTGCTACATCCATAACCTAACGGATTTTTTTCTCTTTTTAATACTTTAAAGGTCCTTGACTTTAACATTAAAAGAGGCAAAAACACCTCATTTTCCTATTTACAGATGCAAAGGTACGCATTTTCTTTCGATTTAAAGAAATTATTAGCAAAAAGATTGCGAAATCTAGCTCATTTATTCCAGAAAGTAAGAAAAAAGGCATATTTATGCATTTTTTATAGCTATTAGGGCTCTTTTCTTAAAGCCCAAAAAGACCCATGGGGAATATATGCTTATTCTCCACAGGTCTTCTCTTTTATTCTTCCTCTCCTTCGGCGGTGCGAAGGATGATACTAGTGGCTCCTATGGTAAAGAGAGTTCCGTCTTCGATAACACGACGCTCCCTGTTACCCAATATCACATTGTCCACGAAAGTACCCGTGTAGCTTGGTCCATCGCGGAGCACATATTTGAGTTTTCCTTTTTTGTCTTTGCTCACATTTATGACACAGTGATTCATATCTACGCTTGGGTCCACGGTCTCGATAGGGCAGTTGATGCCGCTGTTCTTCATATATCTGCCTATTACGTTGTCACCCATATGCAGTGGAATGACCTGCTTATAGGCGAACACATTCTCTATGACCACGATGGAGCCTACGCCGTTTTCATTAGCCTGCTCGTCTATTTTCTCCTCCTTGCGAGTCTCTCGCAGTTTGGATACGCCCATTCGAATTCCGAATTGCTTATTGCAGTTGGGACAGACGAACACAAGGCTCTGCCCTGGTTGATATTTAGTTTCATCGAATGTGATGTAATTATCACATTTCGGGCAACGTACTCTTTTCATATTTTATTTTAATTAACCTAATTTCTTTCTTTGATAATTTTACTTGCTTCTTTACCAAACTTCCACTAGTCTATTTGCTTTTGCCAAACATTTGGTGGCTTAATTACCCAACCACTACCTCTAAAGTTTATTCCTTCACCCTGGTAATCCAACCGTCGGAAAAGGCCTCGTCTTTGTGGAGCTTGTTCAGCGTGCAATACGCTTCGTTCTCGGTACGGAAGTTTCCAAAAATTACCTTCACATCATTTTCGGTGATAAGCGCCCTTGCTTCCTTATACCCCTTGCTCTGTAACTGCTCGGCGTATGCCGCAGCATTGCGCTTGGTGATACGGCTAGCCAACACAATACTATAATAGGAGGATGATTCATCTAGCCGTTCGCAGTCTTCCGACATAGACAATGGCTTCCCCACGACCTGCTGTGCATTGGTTACGCTGGTTGTTCCCATTGCTTGTTGTATTTTTGCACTAGGCAACAACAGGTCGCCACCTTTTTCTATAGTATGCGCTTCCTTGGGCATAATTTTAGTCAACATACCTGTGTCTATCTGACTTTTCTGTATAACGTTAGGAGTTCCAAGAGGCGAAGAAAATGCAAAGAATGCGATGATGGCGATGCAAGCAGCAGCCACATTGCGAATCCAAGTTTTCTTGATGCTGATAAACTCTGCGTGATCTTCTACCTCGTTGTCTTCATCGTCGATAAAGAGAGTGTTGCTACCATTGGTGGCGGCATTGGCATAGGCTTTGGTCTTAACATTGATACCATTATTAGACTGTTCCTCAACCTTTTGGCTCTGCTCATTGCCACCAGTCTCTGCAACGAGAAAAGCAAGGGGCATCATTTCGAATCTTCCTAATCCATACAGTCCAGGGGTGAGGATACCCGCCTCACAAGGGGCGAACACGATGTTACCATCCTCGTTGAGGGAGAGCATACCGATGTTGTCGACTTCATATTTGCCCTCGTTCTCCAAAGTTTGCTTAATCTCAACCACTTCGTCTTCGATACGTCTCAATGCCTCTGGATAGCTCAGGTCGTAGGTCTCAACATAGGAGAGCACGAGTAAGGAGTCGTTCATTGTGAGTTGTGGATTGAAACCCACGGTTCTGAGCGGTGGCAAGAACACATTGTCCATGTCATCGTAGTGTGCATCTACGTGATGAGCCATGAATCCACCCAAGCCAGGCACGATAACACAATCATTGCTCAAGAGTAAGCTTTCTATATGTCGGTTTATTTCTATCACGTTTCAAATCTATTTAAATCTGTATCTGCTTAAATTTCGAATAAATCCAAATTCTTTGCAAAGTTACATTATTTTTGACTAATAAGCAACTTTTTTTATGTTTTTTTTCTTGCAAATCATAAAAAGTTTAATTTATTTTGCCATTTCAGCAAAAAGTATTAACTTTGCCCTTAAATTTACAACTAAGAATAAAACAATAATAAAAATGGATTATTTAGAGACTGACATAGAGGGTGTGTGGGTAATACATCCTAAGGTGTTTGACGATGCCAGAGGCTACTTCTTCGAGGCTTGGAAACAGGCTGAGTTTGATGCCCATATCGGCTACCATGTAGAATTCGTCCAAGACAACGAATCAAAGTCGAGTCGTGGTGTGCTCCGCGGGCTTCATTATCAGAAGGGTGATAGCTCGCAGGCCAAGCTGGTACGCGTCATCAAAGGACGTGTGCTCGATGTAGCTGTAGATTTGCGCAAGAGCAGCAAGACTTTCGGCAAATATGTGATGGTAGAACTGAGCGAGGACAACAAGCGCCAGCTTTTCATCCCTCGTGGTTTTGCTCATGGTTTCCTTGTACTCAGCGACGAAGCTATCTTCACTTACAAAGTAGATAATTCATACGCTCCCCAGCAAGAGGCTAGTATCCACTGGAATGATAAGTACATAGGCATTCCATGGCCTATCGAAGGCAAAAACGTAATTCTATCAGACAAAGACCTCCACAAGGCTAAGAACTTCGAAGAGGCCGATTTTTTTGAGTAAATGATTTTATAATATGAAACAGTTTGTTAACATATTATTTAGTGCTTGCCTTACAGCGGCTTTGGTATGTTGCGGTATTAGGTCAGACCGACACAAAGCCGAGGTACAGGAAGACACTGCTGCAAAGAAAATGCTGCAAGGTATTTGGCTGAACGATGACGATGAGGATGATGTTGCCTTTCGTGTGAAGGGCGACACCATCTATTACCCGGACTCTACCAGCCAACCTGTGTATTTTTATATAGCCGACGACACACTTGTGATGAAGGGAGTTAATGTCTCGAAATATCCTATTGTGAAACAAGCTGCACACATCTTCCAGTTTAAAGTACAGAATGGCGACATAGTGAAGTTGGTGAAGACCAATGATGAATCGTATTTACGAGAATTCACCAGTCAACCTCCTGTGGTGCTCAATCAGAATACGCTTATCAAGCGAGATACCGTGGTAGAAGGTGGAGAGGAGAAGCTTCACCTCTATGTGCAGGTGAACCCTACAAGCTACAAAGTTTTTAAAAGTTCTTACAACGATGATGGCGTTGAGGTCGATAATGTGTATTACGATAATATTGTCAACATCAATGTGTTCCATGGCGCTCGTAAGATTTTTGGACAAGACTTCCATAAACAGGATTTCATGCATGTGGTACCGCAAGAGTTTCTTAAGCAGGCTATATTGAGCGACATCATCTTTATGAAGGTAGATACTGATGGCGTACATTACAAGGCGGTACTAGCGATGCCAGATAGTAGCGTAAGTTATCAGGTGGAACTTGTGGTTTCTTTACAGGGAAAATTGAAAATCAAGAAAAGCTTATAAAAGTTTAAGCGTAAAATAGAGAAAAAGCTTCCGAGAAGCAAAAAAGCAGATTTTTAAGAGAAGCTAAATAAGATGACATCATCAAAAAGATGATAAAAAAGGAATTTGCCAATGATTGGCAAATTCCTTTTTTAATTATTTGAACCGAGATTCTTAATTGGAGATTTTCTCAAAATAGATCTGGAGATTACAACCGATTAATTGAAGAATCCCAATAAGGCTCCTGCCGCTACTGCAGAACCGATGACTCCAGCTACATTAGGACCCATGGCATGCATTAGGAGGAAGTTATGACGATCGTATTCCAAACCCAGATTATTGGATATTCTCGCACTCATAGGCACAGCACTCACACCGGCGTTTCCAATAAGCGGGTTCAGTTTCTTGCCTTCTGGCAGGAAAAGGTTCATCAGCTTCACAAACAGGATACCACTGGCAGAAGCGATGATGAATGCCAAAGCTCCTAAAGCAAATATCTTGATGGTGTTCAGTGTAAGGAATTCGGATGCCTGGGTAGAACAACCTACGGTCAAGCCGAGAAGCATAACTACAATATCGTTCAAACTGCTTCCTGCAGTCTTAGCTAAACGAGTAGTTTTTCCGCTTTCCTTCAGAAGATTACCGAAGAAGAGCATACCTAGTAATGGCAATCCGCTTGGCACGATGAAGGTTGTGAGCAACAAACCTATGATAGGGAAAAGAATTTTTTCTGTCTGTGATACGGTGCGCGCTGGCTTCATCTTGATGACGCGCTCCTTCTTGGTGGTGAGCAGTCGCATCAAAGGTGGCTGAATCACTGGCACTAAGGCCATGTATGAGTAGGCGCATACGGCTATGGCTCCCATAAGGTTCGGGCTCAGCTTACTCGAAAGGAAGATGGCTGTAGGGCCATCGGCTCCTCCAATGATGGCGATGCCCGCAGCCTGGTTAGGTTCGAAGCCGAGTGCCAAGGCTATCATGTAGGCACCGAAAATGCCAAACTGGGCGGCGGCTCCGATGAGAATAAGCTTTGGGTTACTGATGAGTGCCGAGAAATCCGTCATTGCTCCGATGCCCAGGAAGACGAGCGGCGGATACCATCCTTGTTTCACTCCTTGGTAGAATATGTTGAGCACAGAGTTGTCTTCGTAGAGACCTATTTCGAGTCCTGCATCGGCGCGAAATGGAATATTGCCCAAGATGATGCCTAGTCCGATTGGAACAAGGAGCAATGGTTCGAAGTCTTTCTTGATGGCGAGCCAGATAAAGAGTGCTCCCACCAATATCATGATGAGGTTTCCTGCCGAAGCGTTGGCGAAGCCCGTATAGGTCAGGAACTCATTGAAGTTTTGTATGAGGAAATCCATAAGCGATCCATTTTATGAATGTTAAATGTTAAGTGTTAAATGCTAATTTGATGCAAAAAGCCAATTGTCAATTTGGCACTGTCTAGGCGATGGTAACGAGTACATCACCCTCCATCACGGCATCACCTTTGCTAACGTTGATGCTGGTGATGGTGCCAGTGCATTCAGCCTCGATGTTGTTTTGCATCTTCATGGCTTCGAGAACCACTACGGTGTCACCAGCATTCACCTTGTCGCCCACCTTTACCTTGATGTCGTTGATGGTGCCTGGGAGTGGGGCGGTCACAGGCTTGCCGCCTGCTGGAACTGCCCCCTTTTCTATTGGCTTCTCCTCTGTGGCTGCACTAGAACTGCTGGCTGCTTCTTTGGCGATATCAGTAGCCGCTGATAGTTTCACCTTTTGCTTGGCTGCCTTAACTGGCTGTTTCATTTCCACTTCGAATGGAATCCCATTTACGGTCACGTTGGCGATGTTGCCCTCTATATCTTGAATTTCGACCTCGTAGTCAACTCCCTTTACTGTATATTGATATTTTGCCATAATATTTTATTTTAGAAAACTGTATCTGTACCGGTTTTATTTAACTGTAGAGTAGGGACACTCAGTTAGACTTATATTCTTCAATGTCCTACTTGTTGTTGAATTTCGGAGCATTCCATCTCGTCTGTTTAGGCTTGATGGTGATGATGCCCGGCTCCACGTCGTGTACATCCTCCAAGTACTCCTGCAGGGCGAGCGAGATGACCGCCATGTAGATTTCCTTATCGATGCCCTTGGTCTTAAGTCCGTCCTTGAGCATCACGTTGGTCTTGTGGCTAATCTCATTGGTCACCTCAATGGTCTTTTTGCCCGTTTTGTATAGCAAGGCAGCGTGCTTCTCGGTGGCGCGTGCGATACGCTGCTTGTGCTTCATGTAAGCACCGAAAACCCAAAAGAAAATGAAGAGGAGAGCGAGACAGGAAAATACGATGCCCATCGAGAGAATAGCTATACCAACCCCATGTGGGTCGGTTTTCTTAAGTATCTGTGACTTGCTGAGACCGCTCGGTTGAGGCAGATAGCCTGGAGTGATATCGTTTTGGTCGGCTTTCGACCAAGTCTCGAAATCTCTACTCAATTCATAGGATTGATCGGCTAGCATAGAGGGAACATTAACGGAGTCCACGAGGTCTACCGCATTTCCGTCATAGAGTCCAATCCAATTGCTTCTTCCCTGTTTCAATAAAAGATTCAGGTGGAGCGGACCTGCGTCTCCAACTCCTTTATCCTTGATAGATTTACAGCCTTGCAAGGTTAAGACATGCGCCCATACACTATTGTCAAAGACAACAATGCTCTTCTTCCCTCCCAAGGACGTCCTTGGCTCATTGTTGGGCAGAGGACACATCAGCTTGCGGCGTTCCTCAGGCGACATTTTCTTGTCGAGTACCCGTCGGTCGGTGGTTAGGAACATACCGCGCACATTGTACGTGGTAAAGGAGGAATTGCTCAATTCCACCCATGGTTTATGCTTGCCGTACTCATCTACGATGCTCGTACGGTTGTCGGTCATCACTTCCGTGATACGGATACTCTTGGCTCCTTGGCTCCAACCGGGTAAGGATGTGATGGCTAGCATGGTTATCAAAACTCCCAATTTTTTCATACGCATCTAAACGTTTTTAAGGGTTGCTGTTTCGTGTTTCGAAATATTCTTCCGTCCTTGCAGAAACATTTTTACGTTTCTACTCGTCTTTAGGGTTATTTCTTGCGCCAAAGTTACGAAATATTTTCGAATAAACAACAAAAGAGGTGCACAATTTTTCATATTTGCGCACCTCTTTTATAATTTATAACTTTTGATTAGCTTTTCTTAAGCAATTGAAAGCAGTTTATCCGCCGCAGAAGAACAGCACCACAATTTGTGCCGTGAAGATGCGAAGGAACATGCTCAATGGATATACCGTAGAATACCCCACAGCTGGAGCCTCCTTGGAACAGGAAGCGTTGGCGTAAGCCAGGGCAGGAGGGTCGGTGTACGTACCGGCAAGCATACCCATGATGGTGAAGTAATTGAACTTGAACTTTAGTCGGGCGATGGTACCCACGATGAGGATAGGAATCACGGTGATTAAGAAACCACACCCCACATACTTTAGTCCGTCTCCCTGTACCACGGTATCCCAGAATCCGGCACCAGCCTTGATTCCCACACTCGCCAGGAAGAGCACCAATCCTATTTCTCGCAACATCATATTGGCGGAGGTTGTGGTATATGTCACCAATTTGAACCTATAACCGAATCTGCCGATGAGGATAGCGATGATGAGCGGGCCGCCCGCGATACCCAACTTCAGTGGCACAGGCATACCAGGAACAGCGAATGGGAGGCTACCGAAGATGATACCCACCATGATGCCCACAAAGATGGTGGCAATATTAGGTGCGTCGAGACGTTTCACAGAGTTACCCATAATTTCAGCCACTCGGTTCACATTCTCCTCAGGACCTACCACCATGATGCGGTCGCCCACGTGGAAGTGGTGGTTTCTGCCTGCGAAGAGATCCATACCCTGACGGGAGATGCGGGTCACGTTGACACCATACACACTGGAGAAGTGCATTTTTCCTAATGTCTTTCCGTTCATCTCTGGACGAGTCACGATGATTCGCTTCGATACGAAATGCTGAACCTCATCTTTCTCGCGATCCCATTCTGCATCGATTTCCGGACCGATGAAAGCCTTGATGGCTTCGGCATCAGCCTCAGCGCAAACCACGAGCAATTCGTCTCCCACCTCGAAAGTGGTCTTACTATTAGGGATGCTCACCTCGCCGTTGTGCGAAATTCGAGAGCATACGATGTCACGGTTCAAGAACTCAGACACCTCTCTGAGAGTTCTGCCAGCGATGTAGGCGTTCTCCACCCTGAGGTGCATGTTGTGAGGTTTGGCGTGCGGGTTGGCAGCCTCTTCCTCGTTGAGTTGCTCTTCCTCTGCGGCAGTATCTACTCTCGTGATATACTTGATGAGAATGGTGGCACCAATGATCCCAACTACACCCAGAGGGTAAGCGCAGGCATATCCGTTGGCGATACTTGGCACGCCGCCGTTAGGGAACACGCTGAGCAATGCCTCGTTGGCAGCACCAAGACCTGGGGTGTTGGTTACGGCTCCATAGAGAGTACCCACCATCATCGGCAAGTTGCTCACGTTACTGGTGTCGAAGAAGAGATAATAGCATCCAAACATCACAAGGATGTTGAGTAGGATGGCTGTGGCAGATAGCAGATTGAGCGTAACACCGCCCTTCTTAAAGCTCTCGAAGAAGCCCGGTCCCACCTGCAAACCAATCATGAAGACGAAGAGTATCAATCCAAAGTCTTGTATGAAGGTGAGGATTTCCTTTGGCCCCGTGAATCCCACGTGCCCTGCCAGGATGCCGGCGAAGAGTACGAAGGTGACACCCAGCGAGATGCCGCCTATCTTAATCTTGCCAAGATATACACCAAGAGCAATGACAATTGCGTAGAGTAGGGCAATGTGTGCTACCGACTCCGTATTGGTGAAAAGATTAATAATCCAATCCATTCAGTTTGATTTAAATGATACATAGCGACTTGCAGCAGCGATTGCAGCCATCGGAAATCTCGATAGATGGAGATATGACAACCTTTCAGTCAGATGCCGAAGTGCTAATGATTAAAGGGAATTTCTAAAGACTGACTATAGTGTCTATCCGTAGATTATTAAGTGATATATCTTTAGATAATCTATAACTGAAAATTCGAGGACACCCACTAGGGGTGCCCCCGAACCATTATATAGATACCTATTGATTATATTTCCTCAAGTAGTAGGGGGAAGATTATTTCTCAATAGCTGCTACACCTGGCAATACCTTACCTTCGATAGCCTCAAGAAGGGCACCACCACCTGTAGAGATGTAAGATACCTGGTCAGCCAAACCGAACTTGTTGATGCAAGCTACAGAGTCGCCACCACCGATGAGTGAGAATGCGCCTTCCTTAGTAGCCTCGGCGATAGCCTCAGCGATAGCCTTGGAACCACCAGCGAAGTTGTCGAACTCGAATACACCAGCAGGACCGTTCCAAAGGATAGTCTTTGCACCCTTGATAGCCTCAGCGAATGCTTTGCGAGTTTCAGGACCTGCATCCATACCTTCCCAACCCTCTGGGATGTCGTTAGATGGGCAAATCTGAGTGTTAGCATCGTTCTTGAAATCGTCAGCGCAAACAGAGTCAGTACCGAGTACGAGGTTTACATTGTTCTCCTTAGCCTTCTTGATCACGTCGAGAGCAACGTCGAGCTTGTCATCCTCGCAGATTGACTTACCAATCTTACCACCCTGAGCCTTAGCGAAAGTATAAGTCATACCACCGCAGAGAATCAAGTTGTCAACCTTAGTAAGCAAGTTCTCGATGATTCCAATCTTAGTAGAAACCTTAGAACCACCCATGATGGCTGTGAATGGGCGCTTGATGTTGCCGAGCACAGCATCAACAGCCTTTACCTCTTTCTCCATCAAGTAGCCGAGCATCTTGTGATCCTTGTCGAAGAACTCATCGATGACAGCTGTAGAAGCGTGCTTGCGGTGAGCTGTACCGAATGCGTCCATTACATATACATCAGCATAAGAAGCTAACTTCTGGGCGAACTTCTTCTGACGGTCCTTCATCTCAGCCTTGGCTGCATCATACTCAGGAGTACCCTTTTCAACACCTACTGGCTTGCCTTCCTCTTCTGGGTAGAAACGAAGGTTCTCAAGCAAGAGAGCCTCGCCTGGCTTCAAGGCAGCAGCCTCAGCGTCTGCGTTACCACAATCCTTAGCAAACTTAACGTCTACACCGAGAGCGGCAGAAACGTTCTTTACAATCTGAGAAAGAGAAAGCTCTGGCTTAACCTTGCCCTTTGGCTTGCCCATGTGGCTCATCATGATGAGAGCACCACCATCGGCGAGTACCTTCTTCAATGTAGGGAGGGCGCCCTTGATACGAGTCTCATCAGTTACATTACCTTTTTCATCCAATGGCACGTTGAAATCAACGCGTACGATTGCCTTGTGACCAGCAAAGTTGAAATTCTCAATTTTCATTTTTCCAATATTTTATATTAGTTACTATTATTGTATCATTTTTTAGGCGTGCAAAGCTAAGAATTCGTAACTCTCGCCATGCAGAATCCGAAGGCAAAAGTAAGAAAAATAATTGGTATCGCCAAATGTTTGCCCGCCTTTTAATGATTTTTTGTGATAGGCAGTGCGTTTTGCCACGTCGATGTGGCAATTTGTTGTCGAAACAGCCAATTTGATCAAGAAATCGCAGCTTTTTGTGAACATCCATTTTAGTTTTATTCACATAAAAAACATCCAAAAAGTTTGGCTGTCTCGATTATTTGCTGTAGCTTTGCAGGTGTATAATGAACAATTTGCTGATGTAAGCTGATGCGAAATGAATAATTTGCTGATGCAAGCAGACGTAAACTAATGTAAAGAAAAGGAAGTAAAGAAATGAAACGTAAAAAGTTTTTGGCAATTACCCTAATGTCGGCAGCTTTGATGCTGGCTTCATGTGGTACCACGCAGAAGGTGCCTCTCACAGGACGCACACATCGCATCTCTGTTTCCGACGCACAGGTGCTGAGTTTGTCTAACCAAGAATACACAAAATATATGGCCACCGCCAAGAAATCCACCAATGCCGTGAGAACGGCACAGGTGGAACGTGTGGGCAGACGTTTGGCTGCCGCCGTGGAAACCTACCTTAAGGAGAACGGATATGCCAACGACATCAAGAATTATTCCTGGGAGTTCAACCTCGTGCAAGACAACAACGTGAACGCTTTCTGCCTGCCAGGCGGAAAGATTGTGGTCTATGAGGGACTGTTGCCCGTGGCTTCTAGCGACAACTCACTTGCCATTGTGTTGGGACACGAAATAGCCCACGCTGTAGCAAAGCACAGTGCTGAGCAACTCTCAAAGGCACAGAATCAGCAGGTGGGTACTAGCATTCTGAGCGGTGTCCTCAACCAAGCCGTGGGAAGTGGCGTAGGCGACTTGGCTGGCGCAGTAGCTGGACAGTATTTCTCCTTCCGCAACTTGAAGTATTCGCGCGACAACGAGACTGAGGCCGACTATATGGGGCTGATATTCGCAGCCATGGCGGGTTATGACCCTCGGCAGGCGATTCCATTTTGGGAGCGTATGGCGGCGGCTTCCAGCAACAGCAACAAGAGTGACATCTACAGCGACCACCCTTCGGATGCCAAGCGCATCGAAGCCTTGAAGAAGGCGATGCCTACCGCACTGAAGTACTACAAGCCTCAGGGCGATGCCAATTCACCCACATCTTCTGTGAAGAGCACAACCAAGACGGTGAAGACAATCAAGGCTAGTTCGCTGACCAAGAGTACTGCAAAGAAAAAATCTTCCAAGAAATAAGAAATTCTTCTAAGAGATGACAAGAAATCTTCAGAAAAGATGAAGAAACATTCTAGGAGATTTTCCAAAAAACAAGATAATATTTATGTTATGATGGAATATATCACACAAAACCTTTGGCTCTTTTGGACAGTAATTATGTTCATTTGCCTCATTCTGGAGTTGTCTTCGGGCGACTTCTATGTAACTTGTTTCGCCATTGGTGCGCTCGTGAGCATCCTGGCGGCAGTGGTAGAGGTGCCCTTCTGGCTTCAAGTAGTAGTATGGGCGGTATGTTCCGTGCTGAGTATCCAGCTGATTCGCCCTCATCTGGTAAAGGCCATCAGGAAGGGTGCTGACGAAAGAAAAAGCAACACCGATGCCCTTTCAGGACAGATTGGCGAGGTGAGTCAGACCATCGCAGCAGGTGGCTACGGAAGGGTGAAGCTTGATGGCGACGACTGGAAGGCGGAAGCTCCCCATTCTTCTCACGACATTGCCGCGGGTACCCGAATAAGGGTGCTAGGACACCAGTCCATCATCCTTCAAGTGGAAGAGTACTAAATGATATCAAGTGAGAAAATGCAAAGTTTCGTTTTGTCACGTAGTTAGACTTTTTGTTTAATCATATAAATATAAACACCATGAACATCGGAATTTATGTGCTTATCGCTATCGTGCTACTTGCACTGGTAATCGTAAAGAAAACCATCGTTATCATTCCTCAGAGTGAGACAAAGATCATCGAGCGCTTGGGGCGTTACTACGCCACCTTAAAGCCGGGCATCAATGTCATCATCCCTTTTATCGACCAAGCCAAGAACATCGTAGCAATGCGTGCGGGCAGGTACACCTACACCAACACCATCGACCTGCGAGAGCAAGTATATGACTTCGACCGACAGAATGTGATTACCAAGGACAATATACAGATGCAAATCAATGCACTACTATATTTCCAAATCGTGGACCCATTCAAGAGCGTGTATGAAATCAACAACCTGCCGAACGCCATCGAGAAGCTTACCCAGACCACATTGAGAAACATCATTGGCGAAATGGAACTAGACCAGACCCTGACTTCTCGTGATACCATCAACACCAAACTCCGCTCCGTGCTAGACGATGCCACCAACAAGTGGGGCATCAAGGTAAACCGCGTAGAACTGCAAGACATCACTCCTCCAGAGAGCGTGCTACAGGCGATGGAGAAACAGATGCAGGCTGAGCGCAACAAGCGTGCCACCATCCTGACCAGTGAAGGCGAGAAAGAGAAACAGCGCCTACTCTCGGAAGGCGAGAAGGCTGCCATCGTCAACAAGGCAGAGGCTGCCAAGCAGGAAGCTATCCTCAATGCCGAGGGCGAAGCAACTGCTCGCATCCGCAAGGCGGAGGCAGAGGCCATCGCCATCCAGAAGATTACCGAGGCGGTGGGACAGAGCACCAACCCTGCCAACTATCTCTTGGCGCAGAAGTATATCTCGATGATGCAAGAGGTGGCTCAGGGCAAGGACAACAAGGTGGTCTATCTGCCATACGAGGCAACTAACCTTTTGGGATCCATTGGCGGAATCAAGGATTTGTTTAAAAACTAATGATTCGATTCATTCACAAATAACAGGCAGAATATTCTTTCAATAACCAAAAGATAGAACATTCCTTCAAAAACCTGCTGATAACATTAAAATAGTAGCCGCAAGATTTTGTGGCTACTATTTTTTTTGCTACCTTTGCAGCGACAATATCAAAACAATCGTTTTCTACAGTAATTTGGGAAAAATATGAGTAAAAGAATTTGTATCGTGGCGGGAGCTAGACCTAACTTTATCAAGGTGGCTCCTGTAATGAGAGCGATAGAGGTTGCCAAAAAGAGCAATTCCGAGTTGGAATACCAGTTGGTCTATACGGGAAAGGAGGACGACCCTACGCTGGAAGACTCCCTCTTCGACGACCTGGGCATTCACAAACCAGACGTATATCTAGGTGTAAACTGTGATAACATGAACGAGCTGACAGGACAAGTGATGGCACAGTTTGAGCGCTACTTGCAACAGCACCCTACGGAGGTGGTCATCGTAGTGGACGATCTCGCCTCTACCATGGCCGTCGCCATCGTCACCAAGAAGCAGGGCATCAAGCTGGTACACATTGCCGCCGGCACTCGCAGCTTTGACATCACGATGCCGAAGGAAATCAATCGTTTGGTTATCGACGGACTCTCCGACATCCTCTTCACCGCAGGCATCTCCAACAACAGCATCGCCAATAAGGAGGGCGCAGAACTCTCCAAAGTATATATGGTGGGTAATGTACTCATCGACAACATTCGATTTCTGCAGCAACGCATGAAGCGTCCGGCTGTGATGGACGAGGAGCATTTGGAGGAGGGCAAGTATATGTTGCTCACCCTGAACCGCAAGGCCATCGTCAATAACATCGAGGAAATGAAGACCTTGATTAGCGTCATCGACGGTGTAGCACAGAAGGCGGGCATTAAGGTGTTGGCTCCACTCCGTGGCAAGGCATTGGGTTTCGTGCTCGCCTTTAAGGCTTACCAAGAGAGTGCAGACCATCAGTCGGGCATTATGGTAACACATCCCCAGGGCTATCTCGACTTCTCTTATCTTGCTGCTCACGCCCTAGGTGTAATCACAGACTCGGGCAATGTGGCCGAAGAAGCCACATTCAATGGCGTGCCTTGCATCACGCTCAACAGCTACACTGAGCATTTGGAGACCGTGACTGTGGGAACCAACGAGCTGGTTGCCGAAGACCCCGAGAAGTTGCAGCAAGCGATGGAGAAAATCATCAAGGGAGAATGGAAGAAAGGTGGAATTCCTGACAGATGGGACGGTCGTTCGGCAGAACGTATCGTACAGATCATTAACAATGGCTAATTCCAATCTCCGAGAAAAAAGCCAGTACTCATCCGAGCACTGGCTTTTTCCATTTATTTTCAAAATCTCTATATTAATGTAGTTTCTATTACTTTCAGTTCTGTTTTATTCAAGTTTCCCGTTTTTGCAAAAGTTTTATTTTTTGTTGGGTTCGGGTACAGGATAGTCGTACTGCTTGAAGTAGGCTGGCTGGTTTTGGTTATACCAATTGCCCTCCACGTTAATTCCGATGGAGAAATTCTTGCTGGTGTATTTCACGCCCGCACCCAGCACATTAGCCCCTGCAGCTCCCATGCCATAACCACCAGGCATCACGCCCATCCCCCATAATCCAGGGTACATGCCGTAGCCCCAACGCCCATAACCTCCATAGGGGCTGTAACCTGCATAGCGGTTGTAGATAGAGTTGTAATTGTTAGCAACGCTCACTTGCCCATACACGTATGCCTCCCAATGCTCGTCGAATTTGTAACCTAGAATGCCATACACACCCCCGTCGTGGTAACTGTCGCTTCCATAGTTTACGTTGTTGACGTATGCTCCCAGTGCCATCCACAGCTTGTTGTCCTTGGTAACAGGAGTGAGGTAGGTGGCGTTTATGTTCTGCGTGAGACCTCCCCAATGAGGAGCATGCTTGCCGAATGTGGCGAACACAGAGAGATCCACCGAGAGGTTCAAGCCCTTGTGCAGTCCCCAGCCGAATCCATTCCATCCATAGCCGTTCCTTCCATATCCACCATCGTTTTCTAATCCTTCGTAGGTGAGATTCGAAATAGGATTATCGTAATAGTCTGTTGACTTTTCTGACTTCCCTTGAAAATCGTTGATGCCATCCTGTGAGTTGTTCATCAGGCTGTAAGTGTTCTTGACGGGTTTCCCGCTATACACCATCTGTTTTCCATTTTGCAAGATGGTGTCACCAGGCAGAAGCCAGTCTTCCCGAGGGCTATCCGGGCTATGCAACGGACCAAAGTTCACTTGTTGCGCACTGGCATTTGTCCACGCCATCAAGGCGCTAATGAGTAAAATATAGATTCTTTTCATTGTTTTCTGTCTTTTTGTGGCAAAGATATAAATAAAGTTTGAGAAAAGCTCAACTTTTTAGAATAAAATGATTATCTTTGCAATCCATAACACTAAATGAGGTTAAAGTATTAAGGAAATGAAAAAAATATCAACAATTACTATTTGCGCCTTGCTTTTGACGGCAATCTCCACGGAGTGCCACGCACAGCAAGAGGAAAGCGGAAAGCAGCAAGGCACAGGTGTAAACCAGCAAGAGACTACAGGAAGGCAACAAGAGAAAACGGCACCCTATGCCGACGACTTACTCCCCTGGGAGACACCGCGCGACACCACTTGCCACGAAGTGCTCCTGGAGACCACGATGGGCAATATCCGAGTTGCACTCTATAACGACACACCCCATCATCGAGACAACTTCCTGAAATTGGTGAACAGCGGCTATTACGATGGCTGCATTTTCCAGCGAGTCATCAAAAACTTCATGATACAGGGCGGAGACTACTCCTGCCGCAAGGTGACACCAGGAAAGGTGGAGAAGTTTGACCTCGACTACACCGTGCCAGCCGAGATTCTCTATCCAAAGTACTATCACAAGCGTGGACAACTTTGCGCAGCCCGAGAGGGAGACGACGAGAACCCGACCAAGGCATCCGCATCAACCGACTTCTACATCACCTGGGGCAGGAACTTCTCGCCAAGACAGATGGAATACTACGTAGAGAAGGAGGAAAGAGAGGGCAAGTCGTACGCCATCCCATCCGAACAAATACAGCAAGGCTACATCAAGCATGGCGGCGTGCCACACCTCGACAATGGTTACACTGTGTTTGGCGAGGTGCTCGAAGGCATGGACGTGGTGGACAAAATCCAAAACGTGGAGACCAACAAGGAGAACAACGACCGACCACTTGTGGATGTTGTCATTACCCGAGCTACGCAGGTGAAATAAACTAACCACGCAAGAAAAAGCATACAAGTATGCAAGAGAAAGTAAGAATGATGAAATAAAGCAAAGAGAAAAATGAAATCATTAAAGGAATTATATAGAGTGGGCAAGGGACCTTCGAGCAGTCATACAATGGGACCACAGCGCGCCGCCAAACTCTTCCTTGAGCGATGCCGCAACGCATCCTCCTACGAAGTTACCCTCTACGGATCGCTTGCCGCCACAGGCAAGGGGCACATGACCGATGTCGCCATCGAGGAAGTGCTGAAAGAACATACCGTGCACATCATTTGGAAACCGCAAGTGTTCTTGCCTTTCCACCCCAACGGCATGAAATTCGTAGGAAAGGACCTCAACGGCGACATCATCGACGAGTGGACCGTGTATAGCATCGGCGGCGGAGCGCTCTCGGATGGCACCGAGGGACATAATGAGCTGGGTGCTGACGACGTGTATGACCTCCATACGATGGCGGATATCCAGAAGTGGTGCTACGACAATGGAAGAACATTCTGGGAATACGTGGAAAAGTGCGAGAGCAGCGACATCTGGGACTATCTCGACATGGTTTGGCAGACCATGAAGCAATCCATCCGCAACGGTCTCGACCACGAGGGCGTGTTGCCTGGTCCGCTCAAGCTCCAGCGCAAGGCTGCCACCTATTATATTAAGGCGAAGGGCTACCGCGCCTCCCTGCAGAGCCGCGGGCTGGTGTATTCCTACGCCTTGGCGGTGAGCGAGGAGAACGCCTCGGGCGGCACCATCGTCACGGCTCCCACCTGCGGAGCGTGCGGCGTATTGCCGGCTGTGCTCTACCACATGCAGACCGCCCACGACATGAGCGAAGTGCGCATCCTGAGAGCCTTGGCGACGGCAGGACTGGTAGGCAACATCGTGAAACAGAATGCCTCCATCAGCGGTGCCGACGTGGGATGCCAAGGCGAGGTGGGCGTGGCTTGCGCCATGGCTTCGGCTGCCGCCTGCCAGCTGTTCGGGGGCAGTCCCGCGCAGGTAGAATATGCCGCCGAAATGGGATTGGAACACCACCTGGGAATGACCTGCGACCCTGTGTGCGGGCTGGTGCAGATACCTTGCATCGAGCGCAATGCCTTTGCGGCGGCTCGTGCGCTCGACGCCGACCTCTATGCCTCCTTCTCCGACGGTCACCACAGCGTATCGTTTGATAGAGTAGTGGAGGTGATGAGACAGACGGGGCACGACCTGCCATCGCTCTACAAGGAGACGAGCGAAGGTGGACTCGCCAAAGGCTTTAAAGAATCATAAATACACAAATAAGATGCTGGTACATAGAAAGAAACATTCGTTTGGCATAACCATCGCTTTACTTTTGGTATGCTGGCTAATGGCAGCCTGCAGTGCAGGTAACGGCTCCTCCCGAAAGTCCATCAAGAGTAAGAAAGACTTGCAGGGAGCCACCATCGGCGTGCAACTGGGCACTACGAGCGACGGTCTCGCCACCGACCTAGAGAAGAAGGGAGACGGCACCAAGGTAGAACGCTTCAACAAGGGAGCCGATGCCATCCAGGCACTCCGACAGGGCAAGATAGACTGTGTGGTGACCGACGAGGCACCAGCCAAGGCTTTCCTCAAGGTGAATCCTTCGCTCCAGATTCTGCCCGAAACTTTCGACGAGTCGGGCTTTGCCATCTGCGTGGCGAAAGACAACGAAAAGTTGCAGAAGAACCTCAACGATGCCATCCACTGGCTCCAAAAGGAGGGCACCATCGACTCCATTGTGCATCGCCACCTGGTACAGGGGATGGCGGTGGCATATACCCCCAAGACCACTGACATCAAGAGATTGAACCAGAAGGGATTGGCTATGATTGGCTTGAAGAATAGTTTACGCTTTGCCACCAACGCTACCTTCGAGCCTTTCGAGTATTACCAGTCGGGCAAGATAGTGGGCATCGACGTGGATGTGGCGCATGCCATCGGCGATTTCCTCGGTGTGGATGTCGAGATACTCGACATGGAGTTTGACGCTATCATCACCTCTGTACAGACGGGCAAGGCGGACGCTGGCATCGCTGGCATCACCGTGACACCCGAGCGAGAGAAAAACATCTCCTTCACCAACACCTACACCAACGTGCGGCAGGTAATCATCTTAAACACTGGAGCGGAAGTCGCTGACAGCAAACAGAGTATCGTGGATAAGTTTAAGTCTTGCTTCATAGACGACGGTCGCTATCAATATCTCTTGACAGGTTTGGGCAACACACTCCTCATCACCTTCTTTGCCATCATCCTCTCCGTGATTCTGGGCACGCTGATAGCCATCGTGCGCGCCACCCACGAGCGACAGGGTACGCTCAAGTGGCTCGATATGCTCTGCCAGGTGTATCTCACCATCATCCGTGGAACGCCTACGATGGTACAGCTCCTCATCATCTATTACGTAGTGTTCGCATCCGCTGATGTCAACAAGGTGTTTGTGGCGGTGGTTGCCTTCGGACTAAACTCCGCCGCCTACATCGCCGAGGTCATCCGATCGGGCATCATGTCGGTGGACAAGGGACAGATGGAGGCGGGCAGGAGCCTCGGTCTCTCCTACGCCAAAACTATGCGTCTCATCATCCTACCGCAGGCGTTCAAGAATGTGCTGCCAGCCATGGGCAACGAACTTATCACGCTTCTCAAGGAGACCTCCATCAGTGGTTACATCGGATTGGTGGATCTCACCAAAGGCTCGGACATCATCCGCAGCATCACCTATGAGGCGATGTTGCCATTGGGTATGGTGGCGTGCATCTATCTCGTCATCGTCTTCTTGCTCTACACGGGCGTGAGGAAACTGGAGAAACACCTGAGGAGGGGAGAGAGAAGGTAATATACGTGCAAAGGAATTGGTTTAGAATTTAAAGAGAAATATGAAAGAGACTGAGAATAAAGATATCATCAAGATTGAAGGATTGGTAAAGCACTATGGTTCCAATGTGGTGCTACGCGGCATCACCACCAGCATCCGCCAAGGCGAAGTAGTTGCCATCATCGGTCCGTCGGGATGTGGCAAGAGCACTTTCTTGCGCTCCATCAATCTGCTGGAGCTACCCTCCGAAGGCAAGATATGGATAGACGGCAAGGACATCACTTCGCACGACAACGACATCAACCACATGCGTCAGCGTGTGGGCATGGTGTTCCAGCAGTTCAACCTCTTCCCCAACATGACCATCCGCCGCAACATCATGCTGGCTCCCGTGGAGCTAGGCAAGATGAGCCGGGCGGAGGCAGACAGGAAGGCTACGGAACTGCTTGAGCGAATCGGCTTACTCGACAAGGCAGACCAATATCCCGACAGTCTCTCGGGCGGACAGAAGCAACGTGTGGCAATAGCCCGTGCATTGGCAATGAACCCCGAGGTGCTGCTCTTCGACGAGCCTACCTCTGCCCTCGACCCAGAGATGGTGGGCGAGGTACTCCAGCTGATGAAGGAGGTGGCGGCTGAGGGCATGACGATGGTGGTGGTGACCCACGAAATGGGCTTCGCCCGGGAAGTGGCCCACAGGGTGCTCTTCTTCAGCGACGGTCACATCACGGAGGAAGGTACGCCCGACGAGGTGTTCAATCATCCAAAGTCGCCAAGACTACAGGAATTTCTGAAGAAAGTGCTGTAAAGAACTCATATTGCAATTAAAAACATTGTAATCAAAAAGGTCGCTATCCCGGTTTGTTCGAGATAGCGACCTTTTTGGTTACATACTGTTCGCCCTACTTGCAGCTTGACTAAACGTAATGCTTGTTGTCATAACTAGCGGGGCATTTTGTTCAAAATATCATTACATTCCTTATTTCTCTGTTTATCCCTATATTTAGGGCTGTACCCACTTTGAGAAACTACTAGGCGTAGTTTTTATTTTTTCCTCGCGTAGTTTTAATTTTTTCCACGCGATGTAGAGAAACTTACATGGCGAGGCATTTATAGATGTCAGGAAAAATATTGACATTTTTATCTCCTTCGATGTCTATATTTCCTTCGATGTCTATATTTCCTTCTATGTCTATATATGAGAAGGCACGGATTACACAAATGTATAATCCGTGCCTATTCATATTTGTTATTTCAGTTTACTCAAATAGCCATCGGCACGAGGATCGCCCAGTTCCTTGGCTCTTTCCAAGTTCTTGCGAGCCTCTTCTTTTTGCTTGGTCTCCATCTGGAGCAAACCCAGCAAAAGATAGCCATCTGCATACTCAGGGGCAATCTCCACGCAGTGCTTGGCTGCGCTGATGCCCTCGTCGTAACGCTTCACTCGCAGGTCGAGGCTTGCCCACTCGGCGAAATAAGTAGGTTCCTTAGGGGCGAGGTAGCAAGTGCGTGCAATGTCGAGCAACGCAGGCTGCCACATGCGCAACTTGGTTTCCGCCTTATAGCGGGCATAAAAGAACCCTGGCTCTACAGGACGGGCAATGGAGTCATATTGGTTGTAGTCGGCGAGAGCATTGCGATAGTCGCCCTGGTCGGCGAGGAATCCCGCACGAGCGAGATAATAGGTACCAGCGATGGCTCCAGCATTCTTCGATACATTTACCGCGCTGTCGAGCAGCACCTTGATTTCTGTGGCTGGTGCCTTGAGCTGGGTCTTGGCCTGGGCTGCCTCCAAATATAACTCACCGCTCTTAATGCTTGTGCCTGTGAGGGCGATGAACATATCGTATGCCTTCTGATAATCGCCCTTGGAGAAGTAGGCACGTGCCTCCTGGTGCTGATACACAGGGTTCGCCTTGATGGCGTATGCCTTCTGCGCCTCGTCGATTACTTTGTCGAAATTCCACGAAGTATAGGTGGAGTCACCACGATAGATGAGCTTCTGGTAGATAAGGTCGGCATAATTGGAGTGTGCCTCGTCCTTAACCCCGCTCTTCTTGATGCCTTCCTCCATGCACTTGTCGGCGGCTGCATAGTCGTTCTTCTCCACCAGCAGGCTCGCCTTCTCCTTGTAGCCGAAGGCAGAGGTAGGGAAGAGGGAGATAAACTCGTCGGCATACTTGCCATACACGTCGCGACTCACCTGTCCCTTGTTCAGGGTCATCATGGTGATGGCATCCTGCTCGCTGTCGGGCAGGGCGGTGCGAATGGCAGTCTGGCGCAAGGCGGCATCGAGGGTGGAGAGACCAGACATCTTGAGCTGCTTGGCATAGTTGGCATCGATGGCGGTAACTTGGCCGTTGCTATGCATGATGCCGATTACCTGTCCGTCCTTGTTGACAAATGGACAGCCCACGGCATTGTCGGGCACTGTGCTGGCGAAGATGTAGTAATTGTAAGTTTCCTTAAACTTCTCCACGCTGCTTACGTTCTCCTCCTGGATAGGCGACTTCTTGATGGAGTAGGGCACGAGCCACACCTTGCTGCCAGCAGCCGATGGTTCGGTGGCGATGTTGGCGGCAGGGGTGTTGCCCAACACGCGAAACTTAGCCACGTCGTAAAGCTCGTCGGCACCGAGGATGGCATCTACGTCCATCGACTTGCCCGAGGCATCCACGATACTCGCCCGTGTAGCGCCCACGAAAGGCTTGAAGGTGCTGATGGCAGTGCCCTTGTTGTCGATAAACACACCCTGGGTAGAGGAGATGATGTTGCCTCCCTTGTCGAAGGTGGTAAGGGTAAAGACGCTCTTAGCCGACTTCTGAACGGAGCCTGGCTGAGCGAAGAGGGATGATGCTCCGAGCATCAATCCCACCATAATCATATATGTTCTTTTCATAATCTGAGTAATTCTTTAGCATTGGCGAGGGCGGCCTGCGTTACATCGCTGCCGCTGAGCATCTGGGCTATCTCCTCGATGCGCTCCTGATTGTTGAGCTCCTTCATGTGTGAGATGGTGCCACTGTCGGTCTCCTCCTTCAATACCTTGTAGTGGTGACTTCCCTTGGCGGCTATCTGCGGCAGATGGGTAATGGAGATGACCTGTCGCTCCAGGTGCCCCATCTCCTCCATGATGTCGGCCATCTTCTCGGCTATCTTGCCGCTCACGCCTGTATCTATCTCATCGAAGATGATAGTAGGCAATTTCACGGCACCGCTAATCATCGCCTTCAACGAGAGCATCACTCGTGCTATCTCGCCGCCCGAAGCCACCTGGCTCACGGGTTGCAGCGGCGTGCTCTTGTTGGCACTGAAAAGGAAGCTCACCTTGTCGGCTCCATTGGGACAAAGCGGCTTAGGGGTAAAGGCTATCTCGAAACGCACGTTCGGAATGCCCAGCGGGATGAGTCGCTGCTTCATCTCCTTCTCGATGGTTTTGCCCGACTTCAGGCGGATGGTGGTGAGCTGGGCAGCTTGCTTCTCTGCTTTCTCCAGCAGGGTTGCTACCCGCTGCTCCATCTCCTCGATGGCACCGTCGCCATTGTCGATGTGGTCGAGCTGCTCGGCGATGTGGTCACGAGTGGCGATGAGTTCACTCACGCTCTCCACATGGAATTTCTGTTGCAACGTGTAGAGCTGGTCTAAGCGAGTGTTGATGGCTTCCAGACGGTTGGGGTCAAAATCCACGTTATCCACACTGCTGCTTATCTCCTGGGCAATGTCCTTCAACTCGATGTAGCTGCTCTGCATGCGGTCGGTTACGTCGGCCATGCTGGGATACACGTCGCGTATGTTTTCTAGTTGATGTGTGGCGTTCTTTAGTTTGTCGAGTATGCTGTCATCGTCGCCCGAGAGGGCATTGTCCGCCTCGAATAGGGCGGTCTTGATGTCCTCCGAGTGGCTCAGGGTCTCGGCTTCCTGCTCCAGTTTTTCCAGTTCGCCTTCCTCAAGATGGGCTTCGTCCAGTTCCTTGTGCTGAAATCGCATGAACTCCTCATTCTCTCGGTTCTTGGCGATTTCCGCCTTCAAGTCGTCCAACTGCTGTTTTGCCTGACGGTAGGCTTGGTAGTGCTGTTGATACACCTTGAGTTGATGGGCATCTTGGGCGATGATATCCACCACATTGAGCTGGAAGTCTTCCTTCTGCAGGAGCAGGTTCTGGTGCTGCGAATGGATATCTACAAGCTGTTCGCCCAGCTCTCGCATACGGGTGAGGGGCACGGGGGTGTCGTTGATGAAGGCACGGCTCTTGCCTGCTGCGGTAAGTTCTCGGCGGATGATGGTGTCATCGGCATCATAGTCGATGTCGTTGTCGTCGAAGAATTTCTGCATTCCATATCTAGATAGGTCGAAATGCGCCTCTATCACGCATCGGTTCCTGCCCGTCTTGATGGCCTTGGTGTCGGCACGGTTGCCCAGGAGCAAGCCGATGGCTCCCAGGATGATACTCTTGCCGGCTCCCGTCTCGCCCGTGATGACCGAGAAACCCGGATAGAGGGCAATATTGAGCTCGTCGATAAGCGTGAAGTTCTTGATATATAATTGCTTGAGCATAATTCGTTAATGTTTTCTTTTATTTGAATAAAGAAGACCGGGCTTACTTTGCAGTGCCTGAATACACTTTTTATTCCTTGACTTGATCCCAGTACTTGTTCTGCGAGGGATTGATGGAGAAGAGTATCTCATACACTGCTTCCTTTTCCTTCTGAGTGCCCTTGCCCCTGTAGATGTTGGCCAGCTCTTCTTTCTTGTAGTCTGTCCAGATTTGAGGCAACATGCTCAGAGGGCGGTTTTCCTTCGCTTTCTTGAGGTCGGTTTCCAGGGCGGTGGTTACCTCGATGCGCCCTCGCTCGGCGTTGTTCACCATCTCGTCGAGCCCCTTGCGGTAGTAATCGTATTGCAACTGGCGGAAGGGGTCCATCGCTCCGTCTAGGTAGTCGGAGATGACGGCGTAGCGATTGCGGTCGCTGTCGAAGGCTTTCCAGCCCGGGAAGTCGAGGTTCTGCGCATTGTTCACCAGCGACATACAGCGTTGCAACACATCCTCGCCCCCCTTGGGCGAGAAACTGTCGAGATCGATGCCGATGATGAGGTAGGCATAGTAGGCAAAGAGCGCCGTGAGCTGATTATCTACTTGTTGCTCATTGAACTCCAACTGGTCGTATTCTGCAAAACGGAATGTGAAGTTGTCATCGACATTATGATATAAGGTGGAGTTGTAAGCCGAGTTATACACGGGGCGGTTGGCCTGTATCATCGCCTTGCAGGTAAAGAGGTTTTGGTCTCTGTCGTACTTGGTGACGGTGATATTGAAGTTGCACACGATGCGCTCGTTCTTCTGAAACTGCAGATGAGTCCACTGGCGGTCGTTGACGAATTGTTCGAGTGTTTGCTGCAAGTTGTCGAACACGCCCTGCTCCGTGCCCGCAATTTGGGCATGGTTGATGGTAATCTTGGCTTGCAACTCCTGTGCCGTAGTTTGGATAGGGCTACAGCAGAAGAGACAGCTCGTCGATAATATCGCGAGCCACTTCCGTCTTCGGTTTCTTCTCATATTCCTTCTTTCCATTTTCCGATATAATCGTAATCTGATTGTCGTCCGTGCGGAAAGTGGTACCTGGGTTACGAGTGGAGTTAAGCACGATGAAGTCGGCGTTTTTCTTCACTCTCTTCTTCTGTGCGTTGCTCTCTTCATCGTTGGTTTCCAGGGCGAAAGCTACGATTCGCTGATTCTTTTGTTTCATCTTTCCCAGGGCTGCGGCTATATCGTGGGTAGGTACCAGCGTAAGTTCCAAATCATCCTTCTCTCGTTTGATTTTTTTGTCGGCTACGGTAGCAGGTTTGAAGTCGGCCACAGCAGCACAGAGAATGGCGGCATCCGTATCCTTGAAAGCCTCGGTGGCAGCCTGATACATCTCCTCGCAGCTCTCCACGTCGATGCGGTGGATGGCTGGGCTGCAAGAGAGCGAAACGGGACCCGCCACCAGGGTAACGTCGGCCCCACGGCGCAAGCACTCCTCGGCAAGGGCGAATCCCATCTTTCCAGACGAGTAATTGCCGATGAAGCGCACAGGGTCTATCTTCTCATAGGTAGGACCAGCGGTAATCATCACCTTCTTGCCACGGAGATCGTTGGCAGGACTTTCGTCTGCTTCCTTATCCTTCGAATCAGAACCATTCTCGACTATATCGAAATATCTGTCGAGGTAATCCACGATGACATCAGGCTCCTCCATGCGTCCCTTGCCCTCCAATCCGCTGGCAAGAAATCCCACCTCAGGCTCGATGATATGGTTACCATACTCCCTGAGGGTTTTCATGTTGTGCTGCGTGGATGGATGCTTGTACATATCCAAGTCCATGGCAGGGGCGATGAACACAGGTGCCTTCATCGAGAGATAGGTGGTAATGAGCATATTGTCTGCAACGCCATTCGCCATCTTGCCCATGGTGGAGGCGGTGCATGGTGCAATGACCATGGCATCCGCCCACAGACCTAGGTCCACGTGCGAATTCCATGTGCCGTCACGTTGGGAGAAAAACTCGCTCACCACGGGTTTGTGGGTCAATGCCGAGAGCGTGATGGGAGTGATAAACTCCTTGCCGGCCGGTGTAATGACCACCTGCACCTCGGCTCCTCGCTTGATGAGTCCACGGATGATAAGGCACGACTTATAGGCGGCTATCGAACCCGTGATGCCCAATACGATTTTCTTTCCTTTTAACATTCGTCTTTAACTTCTAACTTCAGACTTTTAACTTCTAACTCTATTTTCCCATTCTCTTGTTAAACTCACGCAAACGAATGCGGGTAAGCACCTGCTTGGTGTTGTTGGTAAACTCGCTGCCGAGTATCCAAGTGTAGTAGCCAGGGTCCTTGGTCAGAATCTCTGCCACATCCCAGCCCTTGTACTTGCCGAAGTTGAACACCTCATGCTTGCGAGGCTCGCCCTTCTCATCGAGCACAGGATTGCCGTTGGCATCCTTCACTTCCTGCCAAATGATGCGACCGGCGAAATCCACGTTGTCGTTGCGCTTTGAGAAGGCAGCAAGCTCGTCCATGTCATTGTTGAGCACGCGGTCTGGCTCCTCCTGCACACCTGGTGCATAGCGATCCAGCTCGCCCATGAGCACACGATAGGTTGCCTCGGTGTCCTGGTCGGCACGGTGAGCCTCGAAGTCCTCCTCCATTTTTCTACCGCAATAGAACTTGTAGGCGGCGGCGAGATTGCGACGCTCCATTTTCATAAAGATGTTCTGAGCATCGATGAGTCGGCACTTGGAGAAATCGAAGTCGATGCCAGCGCGCAGGAATTCCTCTGCGAGCATAGGCACGTCGAAATGATTGGAGTTATATCCAGCGAAATCGCAGCCCGTAAACTCCTTCTCAAAAGTGGCAGCCAACTGCTTGAATGTAGGGGCTTCTTTCACGTCTTCGTTGCTGATGCCAGTGAGTTCCACCACCTCCTCAGGGATAGGCTTCTCTGGGTTGATAAACTGGTTTTTACGAACCTCGGTGCCATCCGGATTCACCTTGATGTAGGAGATCTGGATGATTCTGTCTTTCACCATATCAAGACCTGTTGTCTCCAGGTCGAAAACGATGAGAGGCTTGGTAAGATTTAATTTCATCTTGTATATATTGATGTATGTTTGTTTCTAAATGTTTGCATTCTAGTCGTTGAGGAGCATTGGCATGATGAGCATGAGGACATCTTCGTCCTTAGGCTGCTCGGCTGGCACGATGACACCTGCTCGACTTGGGTCTGCGAGTTGGAACATCACCTGGTCGCTGGTAAGGTTGCCCAGGATTTCCATCAAGCTGCTACCCTTGAAACCGATGGTGAGCTTCGTGCCTGTATATTCGCAGGAGAGCACCTCCTTGGCAGATGTGGCGAAGTCGATGTCTTCTGAAGACACCTCGAAACGACCATTCTCAATGTGGAAGCGGATGAGCTGGCTACTCTCACTGGCAAAAGGCAATACGCGGCGCAATGCGCTCTGCAAGCCCTTGCGATCTACGGTGGCGATGCAAGGATTGTCGGTAGGAATCACTGAGTTATAGTTAGGATAGCGTCCGTCGATAAGGCGGCATCTCAGCAATCCATCACTGAACTCTACCTCGGCATTGCGTGCGTCAAACTTAATGGTAGCCTCATCTTCCTTGCTCAAGATATTTTTAAGCAGAGTAGCAGGCTTCTTCGGAAGATTAAATGCAGAAGGATTCTCACTCTTGATGGAATAGTTTCTGCTTCTCACCAACTTATGTCCATCGCTGGCAACCACGGCAAGGGCGTCGGCTGTGAAGTCGAAATAAATACCGTTCATCACCGGGCGCAGCTCGTCGCTAGCTGTGGCGAAGAGGGAGCGATTGATGTTGTCGATGAGCAAATCCGTAGAGAGCACCACGGAGGTACACTCTTCGCTCATAGGCTGGGAGCGAGGATAGTCTTCGGCATTGAGACCTGTGAAGTTATAGAGACCATTCTGATAAACAATCTTGATGGCGTAAGTCTCGTCGATATCCACGTCAAACTGAAGAGGCTGCTCTGGCAGTTCCTTGAGGGCATCGAGAATCACGCGGTTGGCCACGCAGAACTCACCCTCGCCCTCGCTGTCGGTAAGCGCTATGGTACTCTTGATGACGTTGTCATTGTCGCTGGCGGTGATAGTCATCTCGCCGCCTGCCACCTGAAACAGGAAATTGTCGAGGATAGGCAGAGAATTCTTGCTGCCAATCACCTTCGCTAGCATATTGAGCTTGCTGCTCAAAGCTGAACTTGAAACTGTAAATCTCATGAGTCGTTATTTTATATTATTAATTTTTCTATGTTATAATTTTCAATGATTATCAATGTTCCTTAACATCAATGTTCCTTGATGATACTTATCTTTGCTTCCTATGTGAATAAGATGCTTATCTTTGCTTTTTCCGCAATTATGAGCACAAAAATACAAAAAATATCGGGGATAGACAAAAATAATTGAAGAAATGTTTCAGTTTTAGAACTATTTTTCGTAATTTCGCAGTCAGAAAGAAAATCTAGCTAATAATCCAGCTTCTTTTCTCATCAAACTTGGGGAAATCCATCCAGGAACGAATACTCATTGCGAATGTCTTGCTGGCGAATATCTCGTTGCTACATCTTGCAGAAAGATGTCCAGTCATAGAGCAAGTGTAGTTCGTCCTATCATAGAGCAAGTGTAAATCAAGGATGGAATTTTCCACCTATTTAATATATAATAGTATTAATTTTTAAAATAACAATATGGAATTACAAGGAAAGGTGATTGCCGTTCTACCTGAAAGAAGCGGCGTTTCAGCAAGAGGCGAGTGGAAGTCTCAGAGTTTCGTCATCGAGACCCACGAGCAATATCCTAAGCAGATGGTTTTTGATGTATTTGGAGCTGACCGTCTGGCTCAGTTCAACATAAATACAGGTGACGAAATCAACGTGTCTTTCGACATTACCGCACACGAGTATCAGGGGCGCTGGTTTAATAACATCCGAGCATGGAATGTCGTTCACGTAGATCCAAACGCAGTGGCAGGTATGCAGGGCGGTATGCAGCCAGGTGCTCCATTTCCTCCAATGGGTGCGGCTCCTCAGGCAGCTCCACAGGCAGCAGCTCCTGCAGCAGGTGCCACAGCTCCATTCCCTCAGCAGCCAGCAGCTCCTGCAGCAGCACAGGATGGCAGTGCAGACGACCTTCCTTTCTAATCAAAAGGTCTTTTTTAAAAAGATACAATTAAAGATATGAATATATAGGAAATAGCCTTAGAGGTAGGGGAGTCCTACCTCTAAGGCTATTCTGCTTTCTCTCCAAGGCTTTTGCATAGAAAGTTATTTGCTGTAAAACACATAACCATCAATCTTTCCTTCTGACTTCTGATTTTAAACCTTCTACCTTTTCGTCTTTCAGCTGGATTTTAGACCTCCAATATCTTTTCGTCGTAATTCAGAATTATAGGCCTCCTATCCTTTTCTCCTGCTAAAGGATTAATACTTTAATCTATTCTTCTTCTTTTTTCAAAAAATTTCTTCGAAGCGGCGAAGAAGAGCACCACAGCGGCAGCGTTTTCCATTGCCACCATCCAGAAGGCCCCGCTGTAGCCGAAATGCTCAGCCACCACGCCGCCCAAGAGACATCCGATGCCGAAACCAAGGTCCCATCCCGTGAGGATGCTACTGTTGGCGGTGCCGCGTTGGTCGTGCCGTGCCACATTGACAAACATATTCAGGAAGGCAGGGTAGAGGTGACCGTTGCCTAGACCAATGAGCGCAGCCGAGAGATAGTAGGCTATCGGATGCTTGATGCCCACGAAGATGAGGAAGCCTACGAGCGAAATCAGCATTCCCTCGGCGGCATTTTGGGTGAGCTTGCCTTGGCTCAAAGCCTTGCGCCCCTGTATGCGGCTCAGAAAAAGGCCGATGGAGAGGATGGCGAAATAAGTGCCCGTGCCCCCAGTGATACCTAGCTCCTCCTTGCTATAGATGGCGAGGTAGTTGCTCAGCACGCCCCAGCAGAAGCCAAACATACAGATGTTGATGGCTAGCAACCAGGCACGCGTCAGGAAGAAGCGGTCGAGCGAAAGCTTCTCCTTGTTCTTCACAATCTCCTTTTCGGGTAGGCGCACGGTGCCGGCGATGACAACTGAGACGATGGCTACGAAGAAAGCCAACCAAAACAATACCATGTAACTACCTACCAGGTTGTGGAGATAGATACCGATGGAGGGTGCGAGCGCCATGGCGAAGTTGTTGCTCAACCCGTAGAGACCGATGCCCTCGTTACGACGACTGGCTGGCAACACGTCGATGGCGCAAGTACTATTTGCCACCGTCACCGCACCGAACGGACCACCATGCAGCGTGCGGCAAATGGCGAACATTAGGATAGTGCTGGCAGCGATGTAGCCAGCGAAAAAGATAGCAAAAGCAGACAAGCAGACCATCAACACCTTCTTGCGTGAGAAGCCGTCCACCACATAGCCACTAAAGGGGCGGATGACGAGCGCAGCCACTGTATAGCCGCTCAACACAATGCCTATCACATCCTTAGAGGCACCGAATGTCTCGCTCAGATAGAGCGGGAGCAACGGCGTGAGGAGGTAAAAGGCAAAATAGAGCAGAAAATTGGTAGTCATCACCTTGATGTAATTGCTGTTCCAAAGTTTCTCTTTCATCGTTGTTTCGTTTTCTTATCTTTTTGTTTCGCTTTCTTATCTCATTTTTCGATCTTCTCTTAATTCTCGAACTGCTCTTAATTCTCGAACTGCTCCTTTCAAGCCATTTCTGCCTATCTTTCTCCAAAAGTGTCCAGACTTTACTAGTTTGTTTTCCAAAAAGTGTCCTAACATTACCAGTTTGTAGTCGAGAGCAGCGACCTTCCAACATTACAGCCTATCTTCCAGCCATGCGTCGATGAGTCGACGAGCTATGGAGAGTTTCTCAGGGAGGACTGGTAAGTTGTCCTTAGTGAACCATTTGCCCCGTGAAAGTTCCTCTTTCTGCAGGTGAATTTCGCCATCCACATACTCGGCAGAGTAGCCCACCATCAGTCCACTAGGATAAGGCCATGGCTGGGAACTGAAGTACTTCAGGTTTTTGATGGTCAAGCCCGTCTCTTCCATCACCTCGCGGTGCACAGCCTCCTCCAGGCTCTCGCCCGTTTCTACGAATCCAGCCACGAGACTGTCAAAATTCCCCTTGAAGTTGCGGGCGTGAACCAAGAGCACCTGATCGCCCTTCTTGATGAGCACGATGATGGCGGTGGCGAGCGATGGCCACACTTGCTTACCACACTCGGTGCATTTTTTGCTAATATCGGTAGCCATCTTCATCGGCGAACCGCACACGCCACAATACTGGGTGTTCATGTCCCAATAGTTCAACTCCTGACATTTACCAGCTTTCTGATAAAGCTCGGAGGTGAGCTTGTAGAAGCTAGGACGCAAGCCGCACATCTCGAAGCGCGGGTCGTCGGTGACAGGCTCGGGGATGGTGAAGGTCTTCACCTCCGTGCCATCTGCCATAGGTGTGATGTTGAGGATATGAGTCCATGGCTTCGTCTGCAATGGGCATTCCTCACTACATGGAATCGTATAGGTTCCGTCTTCCTTTTTCTCTAGCAAGAGGTCGGTCTTGCAAAATATAAACCAATATTTCATTTATTTCTTATTGTGTCTTATTATGTCTTATTACTCTAATACCTATAATATGTATCATTCGGGAATATAGAACAAGTCTTGGTCTCGAAACATTCGGGAATAAAAAAGAATCTTATTCCCGAATAACTCCAATTTCTACCCCAAAATCTCTAGCTTGGTATTTCCGAATAACTTTTATTTCAAAATGATTACCATTTCAGAAATCTTTATTTCAGAATATCTTTTATTTCAGAATATCTTTTATTTCTTATTTCCGAATAACAACTGATAGTCTCTTTCTGCAGCAGGCTTGGTCCATGTCTCTGGCACAAACTTCCAGTTGTTGTTTGCTTTAGCCTCCACGGTACCCATCTTTTCGATGGCCTCCATGAGATAATAACGCTGGTCGCGCTCGCTGCGATAGATGATACGGCTGTCGAGGCTGTCCTTTGGAATTCCGGCACCTCGGGTGAGCAGCTCGCCACCACCATTACCACGATAACTGTTCACTGCCACGGTGTACCATTTCTTCTCGGAGAAAGGCTGCCCATTGCTCATGCGCAGTATCTTCACCTTCTCGCCATTAGGCTTGGTGACATCCACCTCATAGTCAATGCCTGCAGCACTGTCGAAGTTGAATGAGAAATTCTTGAAGCCTAGACGTTGCTGATCACCCCAGGTCTTATTGTCGAGCAAGAGCAGATGATCCTCCGGACTCTTCATAGTGTTCACCCAAAGGTCGTAGCTCATCTCCAGGTGCTTGCGAATCTCCTCACCTGTGAGACGCATCACATAGAGCTGGTTCTCATACTTATAGAGGTTGAACATATCGCCAACGTAGATAGGACCGGCGTTGATGGTGGCATCAAACTGCAATGGGGCATTGAAGGCAATGTCGGCTCCCGTGATCTGCAACTGCAGATTGAGGATAAAATCATTGAAGGCACAACTGCCGAAAAAAGACTCACGGCTATGGATGGTGTTCTTGAAAGTACCTATCTGCTTGCCCACATACTGGCTGATAGCAGCAATCTGTGGCTCAAAGGCCTTCATAAAATCCTCGTCGATAGGACATTTTGTCACATCTGGCAGACTTCCACTCACCTGCTTGTCAGTCACCACATACTGTTTCTTGCCGTTCACCTTCTTCTTGTCGAGGGTGAGGGTGATGGAAGCATCGCCCACGTTCATGGCGTTGTTGGCAGGGTCTAGGCAAACCACCTTCTTGCCCTCCACATTGGTTACGGTCTCATTACAACGGGTGTGGTCGTGTCCAAAGAATACCACGTCGAATCCTGGCACCTCCTTCGCCACACGCAGCGAGGCATCCTCTTCATAGTCTGGGGTTGTGATGCCGCCTTCCTTGCCGCTGTGGAACACGCCGATGACCACGTCTGGCTTCTCATTCTCCTGAATGTATTTCATCCATCGCTTGGCGCTGGTCACCATATTCTCAAACTTCATTCCACTCCAGAGATTCTCCGTGAGCCAGTTAGGGATGGCTGGGGTCAGCATGCCAAGGACGGCTATCTTTACACCCTCACGGTTCAAGACGATGTATGGCTTCACGTAAGGCTCGCCCGTCTTAGTATCGATGATATTGGCACCTAGCACAGGACAGTTTAACTCCTTGATCCACTTGTCGTAAACGGCATGTCCAGTCTCCACATCATGGTTGCCGAAACACTGTGCGTCGTACTTCATATAGTTCACAACATCCGAAACCACGTTGCGTGCCTTCGTGTTCACATAATTATAGAAATAGCAAGTGGGCTGACCTTGCAGGATGTCGCCGTTTTCGAGCAGGATAACATTGTCCTTGTAGGTCTTTCGTAAGTCGTTAACATAGGAGGACACACGAGCCAGGGTGCCTGGCTTAGGCTTGCGATTGATGAAATCGTAAGGGAAGAAAGAGCCGTGAACGTCACTCGTCTCCACCACCCGGAGTTGAACGGTACGCTGTTGAGCCAGAGCTTGCGAATTGACAGAGAGCGCTACGAGGAGCGCAGCAAATACTTGTTTCATATCTTTTCTTTATAGGATTTTGAATAGAACTATTGGGGGGAAGCCTTACTACCCATCTCAAGACCACAAACAACAAAGCCCCTGACGAGGTGTCAAGTTCCCCTTTGACTTTGCAAAATTACAAAAAAGTTGGCAAATACGGCATACTTTTTGTTGGATTCTTGTCAAAAACATAAAAAATAGGAGGTATTATACTATGGCATTTGTAGATTATTACAAGATTCTCGGTGTAGATAAGAACATCCCACAGAAGGATGTGCGCGCTGCATATCGCAAGCGTGCAAAACAGTTTCACCCGGATTTGCATCCTAACGACCCGAAAGCGAAGGCTAAGTTCCAGGCGCTGAACGAGGCGTATGAGGTGATTTCCGACCCTGAAAAGCGAGCCAAGTACGACCAGTATGGCGAGCAGTGGAAGAATGTAGGCGAAGGCTTCGGAGGCGGAGGCTACAGCGGTGCCGGTGGTGCCGCCGGCGGAAATCCTTTCGAGGGCTTCGACTTCAGTAGCTTCGGAGGTAGTGGAGGTGGATTCTCCAGCTTCTTCGAAAACCTCTTCGGAGGCGGAGGCAGAGCACGTACCAGTCAGCAGCAGGGTGGTTTCGGTGGCTTTGAAAGCTTCGGCGGTGGCGCTGGTGGATTCGGTGGCTTCGGAAACGCTGGCGGCGCTGGGTTCAGCGGGAACGCTGGATATGGCGCAGGTTCAGGTTTCAGCACTGGCGGATGCAACGGCGGATGTGGCGGTCAGAATACTCGCAGCAACAACGGAGAGATGAACATGAACGTGAACATTGATATGTACACGGCTTTACTGGGCGGCGAGGGTATCGTAAAACTCAGCAACGGCTCAAAGATTAAGTTGAAAATCAAACCAGAGACCCAAAACGGTACCAAGGTACGTGTGCGTGGCAAGGGATACGACCGTGGCGACGGAACCTTTGGCGACTTGATTATCACTTACAACGTAAAGCTACCTACCAATCTTACCGAGCGACAGAAAGAGTTGCTCCGAGAGATGAAAGAGGCAAACTAAAGGTTTTAGATGACTAAAAAGAGTCTTCGAGGAAAAAGTCGGAAAAGGCTTAAAAGTCAAGAAGGCTTAAGAAAACTTATAGTAAAGAATGAGAAAAATCTCGGAAAAAGATAAAAAGTAGCCACCAAGCACAAAAGGCAAACCAGCCAAAGATCAATGTTGACCTGTGACTGGCTTGCCTTTTATCGTTTTATAATTAAATCTCCTATGGATTTATAATTATCCTCCTAATTACATTCTCTACAGATTTATAATTATTCTCCCAAAGAAATCTTATTCATGTTAAAGGAAGAAACCTTGCCATCTGGCGATACCACAGCAGAAATCTTGAATAGATTCTCCTTCTTGCTGCCATCGGTCAAATCGAGATCTTGCCGTGCAGAGAACTGAACTTGATATTCATAATCCTCATCACCTACCTCACGCTTCTTAATTTGATAGTCATTGTTGATGTGCCAGTTCATATTGGCAACATTATCTTTGTATAGCTTGTCCATGAATGTCACCACATCCGCCTTGGTGGCAGAAGTTTTGCCAAGAAGCGAAGAGAGGATGTCCTCGCAGGTGGCAGTAAGTCCATCGGCGTTATGCGAATTGATACTCTGGAAGAACTGACGGAAAAGACCGCTCACCATCTGCTTCTCCTCTGGCTGAAGGTCACGACTCTTAGCTTTCTTCAGTGCATTCTCAGCCTCTTCGATGTGGGCACCATCTGTATGTGCATCGAGGTAAGTCTGATAAGCATCCACATTGTCTGCGGCCTTCGCCACGTTCCAGTCGATGGAATCAATCTTGTTCCATACCTCCTGTTTGTGCGGGCTGTTAGGGTATTTCTGGAGATAAGCCTCAAGCGCTTCCTTGGATCCGCTCACAACGGCGTTGGTCCAATCTTGATCTACCTGCTTCAACATATCTAGATGAGCCATAATGGAATCGCGGTGAGCTTCATCGGCATCCTGATAGGTATCTAGGTAACTCTGCAACACCATCGGGTCGCTACTCTGCATAGCATACTCATAGGCCTCCTGCTCCTTATTGCGGTTGGCACTGTCATAGAAATAATACATAATGCCACAAACCAAAACCGCAAAGATAAACGAAATGATAAGGATAGCACGATTGCTCTTTTTCTTCGTGGCCTGACCATCGGGTGTATTGCCATTATTTCCACCATTTCCATTATCCATTCCTGTAGGTCTCCGTACAGGGGGGACAGGTGGAATAGGAGGAGCGGGGGGAGTCGCTGGACGTTGCACTACACGAGGAGGTTCCTGCCGCACCGGGGGTACAGGTGGAACCGAAGCCGAAGGAGGCTCAGAAGACTTTGCTTCAGACTGGTTTGATTCGGAAGATTCCGAACGAACAGGCACAATAGCCTCCTGCTCAACAGGGGCTGGAGTTTTTTGACCGATAGGGACAGAAGAATCCAAAGAAGCGGGTGTAATATTGGTTGCACCAACTGTTATCTCATGGCAGTTAGGACACATCTCCTGGCTGCGGAAATACACCTCGCCGCAATGCGGACACTTGATAACCTTTCCTGCAATCTCAACGCCGCAACTAGGACAAGTAGGAGCCTTGTCGCTGATTTGGCGTCCACATTCTGGACATTTTATTATAGCCATCGTAATATTATATAATAATGTGTATTGTTTAATCCTTAGTTTACTTGCTAATCTATGATAGCTTATTTATATGACAACTTATCTATATTATACAAGTTATCTATATATGGCAGAGCTATCTATGCGGTAACTTATCTATGACGAAATCTGATTTCTCGAAGTTTGTGCCTTCCCATGAATCGGCTCTTGTCCACATAGCCATTGATACCGTTCAGTTTGCCCTTACCGGTGTATTGCCACATTTCGATGTCTCTTCCATCCTTCAGCACAGGCTCTCGCTTGGTATATTGAGCTATCATCAGCTTGTAGCTGTCTAGCTTGCCTCGCAAATAACTGTCATAAAAGTTGGCACCTGTATAGATAAGTGGTTTTTGTCTATAGGCTTTCTCCACGAGATGAAGAAACTTGAAGAGGGAGTCGCAAAACTCCTCGGTCTCTAAGCCGCTCTTGGTCTCCACATCGATCATTGGTAACAAATCTTGGTCACCAGGTCTGCACTGAGCCTTGAAATTTTCCAACTGCGTCTGCTGAGGAATGCGGGCACGATAAAAGTGGTAAGAACCCACCTTTAGGCCATATCTGTGGGCAAGGTCTATATTTTGCTTATATTTGCTATCCACATTGGATCCACCCTCAGTGGCCTTGAGATAGACGTATGCCATTTTGGAATTGTCGCCCACTGTCTCCCAGAACACATTGCCCTGATAGTGGCTGAGGTCGATGCCATGGACATGGCTACAAGTGTCCTCGCATTGTACCTGTGCGTGGCTAGAAAGAGTTAGAATGGTCGATATGATAGTTATAAATATTCTTTTCATAAATGCAAAGGTACGAAATTCAACTGATATTCGTATCACTAAGAGCTTATTTTTTATATATTTTATATTATTCTTCTTATATCGTTCTTCGATAAGAGAGAAGATGCCCTTCCTCTGTTACGAATATTATTCTTCGATATGAGAAAATATTGCTATTCCTCTATCTCGGAAAGCGATCGGAAGAAGTTGTTCCAAAAGTTGCTGATGGTTTCGATGGGGGCATACTCCAGGTACCTCATGCTCCGGCGCAAGTTCTTTCGCATAGTACCTCCTGTGGTGCGCACAAAGCCTGCCCGAGTTTGCTCGAAGAGAATCTCTTGCTGGTCTAGACTGTTGTAATAGAGTGAACGAAGGGTGAGCTTATAAGTACCTCGTTCCACCCGATGTACATAGGGAATCTCATCTTGCTCAAAGTCAAAGAAGAGAATCAGCACGCTACCCTGCAATTGCGCCATGCGTTGGATTCGCAATTTGGCAAGCCATCTATCCAATTTTACGAAATCCACCTTATCGCCCTTGGTGCGCAGGTAGATACCCATCTCGATGATACCGCTCAGATTCACACCGTTGGAAAGAATGCCATTGATGTTGGACACGATGATGCGCAACAGGTGCAGAGTCTCCACCGACGTATCGATGGCATGCCGTTCGTTTTCCTGTATGCTCATAAGGCGGCGGTTCAGGAAGCCATTATTCATACGAACTTCGCCTGCAGGCACATCATTAAGGTTCTTCATCATCTGGGCTATCTTCTTCTGCTTGAAGGTAGTCATAGGCTCCATCTCTTCCTTCGTTTGGAAGTAGTCGGAGCGCAACTTAACAAACAGGTTTCTCTGTAAAAAGTCCATAGCTAAATGAATTAAATAGTATTTATGTTTCTTCATCCATACGTTTCACACGGCCTTACGCATTATGACATCCATCAACTGTATCTCTTCGGATAGCGGAAGAAAATGGAAAGCAACGCAGCCATACCTATCGCCACGGGATAATAGAGGTAGGGGAGGATGTCCATCGGACTGAGACTGGCAAGTCCAGCCGCCAGAAGCATCTGAACGCCATAGGGTATTAATCCCTGTACCATACAGGAGAAGGTATCGAGGATGCTCGCTGCCTTACGGTTATCTACTCCATACTTATCGCCTATCTTCTTGGCAATGTTGCCTACTGTGAGGATAGCCACAGTATTGTTGGCGGTGCAGATATTCACCATCGAAACCAGGGCGGCAATAGACAGCTCTGCCCCTCGCTTGCCATTCACGTGGGCGGTAATCTTTTCGATGACATAGTTAATTCCGCCATTCTCCCGAATAATCTCCAGCATGCCACCCGCCATCATGGCGATGATGACCAGTTCACCCATTCCAATGATGCCATTTCCCATAGCAGAGAACCAGCCGAAAAGGTCGTAACCGCCCGCATTGGCGATGGTATTTCCAACTGCATCCATACCTTGGGCTACTCCTTGCGATGCCAAGAGGTAAGTCCCGATGCCTATCACTCCGCACAACAAGGTACCAACCGTAAGCACGGCCATCACATTCATGCCGGCAATGGCCGCCACCAAAACCACAAGGTAAGGTAAGACCTTGACATATTCTACATCGGGAATCTTCGTGGGAGCCTGGAGGCCGAATCCCATGATGGCATAGATAATGAGCACAACGACGGCAGCGGGAACCACGATAAGTGAATTCACCCGAAACTTGTCGCTCATCTGGCAATTCTGGGTTTGCGTAGCCACCACGGTGGTGTCGGATATGAAGGAGAGGTTGTCACCAAAATAAGCACCGCCCACAATGATGGCGGTCATCATGCCCACGTTCGCTCCCATAGTATGAGCGAGTCCCGCAGCTATCGGAACAAGTGCCACTACTGTGCCGACGCTTGTTCCAATGGATACGGAGATGAAACATGCCGCCAAAAACAAACCAGGCAGAATCATACTGGCTGGCAAGACGCTTAACGCCAAGTTGACAGTGGCATCCACAGCTCCCATCGCCTTGGCTGATGAAGCGAACGATCCTGCCAACACATATATCCAAAGCATAAGCATCAGATTGTTGGCTCCGGCACCCTTACTATAGGTATCTACCCTCTTTCTAATGGGCATACCACCAGAGATCGCCACGGCATAGATGCTGGAAATCATGAATGCCACAGTTAGCGAAAGGGTAGTGTCCTTGTGGCAGGGATTCACCGAGTAGATGGTGAAAACCACTATGAGGACTATCAGTAAAAACAACGGCGACAAAGCCAACAAACCTTTTTTATTACTCATAATTTTAAAGAGTTAGTGGTCGGGGAGAGAAAAGTTAGAAACTTGAAGAAGATGATGATGATGAAAAAGAAGACGAAAGCGAAAAAAGCATAAATATGTAAATGCTGGATTCTCATTTATTAGCATTTAACAACGACCTAGAGCATTTAGCTTCTCACTTTGACATTTAGCTCCTCATTTTGAGCATTCTAAACTTTTGAATTCGAGTTTTCAACTTCTAACTTCAAATTTCTAACTTCCAATTGATCAATCCCGATCGAAATTACAACGTTACTCCATTCTTAAATATGGAGATTTCCCGGTAGCCATTGTGCTCGTTGCGAGCTTCCTCACCACTAGCCACGGCTATAATCTTGTCGATAAACTTGCCTACTAATTCCTTCATTTCTGTGCCTTCCACAAGTTCACCCGCATTGAAGTCTATCCAGTTTGGCTTGTTGCGCGCAAGCTTACTGTTGGTAGAAATCTTCATTGTTGGCACGAAGGTGCCGAAAGGAGTGCCTCGGCCTGTGGTAAACAGCACAAGTTGACAACCAGCAGATGCCAATGCTGTGGCAGCCACGAGGTCATTGCCTGGAGCTGAGAGCAGGTTGAGACCTGTGGTCTCCAAGCGGTCGCCATATTGCAACACGCCACTCACAGGGGCACGACCGCATTTCTGAGTGCATCCCAAAGCCTTGTCTTCTAGTGTAGAGATACCGCCAGCCTTGTTGCCCGGCGATGGATTCTCGCCTACAGGTTCTCCGTGACTTAGGAAATACTCCTTGAAGTCGTTTATGAGGTGCACTGTCTTTTCGAACAGTTCCTTGTTTTCGCAGCGGTTCATAAGGATGGTCTCTGCGCCAAACATCTCTGGAACCTCGGTAAGGATGCTGGTTCCGCCTTGTGCCACCAACCAGTCACTGAACTCGCCCACCAAAGGATTGGCGGTGATGCCGCTGAATCCATCAGATCCGCCACACTTCAAACCCACACGAAGTTTACTCACAGAAACATCCTCGCGCTTGTCGTTCTTCGCCTTTTGATAGAGATCACGGAGGATGTCCATGCCAGCCTCCAGCTCATCGCCCTCCACCTTTTGGGTCACGAGCAACTTGATACGCTCCTTGTCGTAGTCACCAAGCATCTCCATGAAGGCATCAGGCTGATTGTTTTCACAGCCCAGCGAGAGCACGAGCACCGCACCTGCGTTAGGGTGCAAGCAAATGTCTCTGAGTACCTTGCGTGTGTTCTCGTGGTCACCCGAGAGTTGGGAACATCCATAGTTGTGGTGCCATGCGTGGATGGCATCGATGCCTTCGCAGCCAGTCTCCTGCTTTAATAGCTCCACAAGTTTCTCTGCAACACCGTTCACACAGCCCACAGTAGGTACCACCCAAATCTCGTTTCTCACACCCACTTCTCCATTCTTGCGAACGTAGCCCTTGAAGGTTCGCTTCTCCTTAGCGATAGTGAGTTGCTCATCCACAGGATTGTAAGTGTATTCCAGAGTGCCCGCCAAATTGGTCTTGAGGTTGTTCTCGTTAACCCACTCTCCCTGTTTCAAGTCATGCTCAGCATGACCGATAGGGTAGCCATACTTGATGATGTTCGTTCCTGCAGGAGCATCGTCGATGAGCACTTTGTGTCCAGCAGGAGTGTCCTGTAGCAAAGTGATGACCTTATCATCTACCTCGATAACCTCGCCCTTCTTCATCGGGCGTAGACAAACCACTACCGAGTCGGCAAGGTTAATCTTGATAAAACTTGATAGTTTCATAGTTGTAGTTTTGTTTTTGTATATGTTGTAATATTATATGTAAACATGTAAGCCTAATCATTACTGTGATTTCAATCTGAATTTACTTCTATCCGCACTTACTTTAATCCACATTTGCTTAAATCTGCGTCCTTCGATAAAAATCCACATTCTCTTTCATCAAAAGCTCGATAGGCATATAATTCACAGGATTCACCTTCTTCTTCAAGACGATGGCGAGGAAGAGGGTATCTACACAATAGTAGCCCTGCATATAGGCATGCTGTGCGATGAGGAAGGAGATACTCCCCTCGCGCAGGCAACGGGCGTTCTTGCCCACCATGTCGTAACCCATGATCTGCACGTCTCTGCGGTTTGACTTCAAGAGGAAGTCGCCCACGATGTGTGCCTTCGATGTCATAGTTATGCAGTGGTGAGTATCAGGATGCTCTGCGAAATATTGCGCCAGCATCTTCTGATACTCCCCTCTTGTTCCATCAAGAGGCAAGTCGAGCACGTTGATGGTCAATTGTGGGAAGTGGTCGTGCATATAGTGGCGGAATCCCACCTCACGGTTGTCCTGCTGCTTACTCACCACAAGTCCGTCCTTGGTTTGTCTCATCAGCATGATTTCCTTCTCATTCCCGGCAATCATCATCAGCATCTTTGCTGCAAAATATCCCGAGCAGAAAGAATCCTGTCCGTAAAACGACAGAGGGCGAAGGTCGGGCATATAGGAATCGAGCAGAATAAAAGGGATGGAGGCTTGGTGCAACTTCTCCGTGAACTCACGTGTCACCGACAACGACGAAGGCACCACTATGATACCTTCTGGTCTGGCCTCGAAAATCTGCTCAGATACCTCACGGAACGAATCCTCATCGGAACGCTCATAGAATCGTACCTCCAAGTCAATGTGGAAGTCACGGCGAATCTCCTCGCATTTCTTCGCTCCTTCCTCGATTTCCTCCCAATAAGCTTCTGACTCATGCTTCGGTATCAGAAGATAGAAAGTATAAGTCTTATTATACGCCAGGGCACTGGCATACATATTGGGTTGGTAATTCATTTCTTTGAGAGCTTGTTCCACTTTCTCTCGTGCCGGTTTCGACACGTTAGGGCGATCGTGAAGAACACGATCTACAGTTCCCACAGATACGCCAGCTCTCTCGGCGATGTCCTTGATTCTGATTTTTTCGGCCATTGTTTTTAAGTTTATTTTGTTTTTAACAATCGGTGCGCAGTAGCTTTTAGAAGCTTCTATATATATATAAGGTGAAATCCTTATTGAGATGTTATCATCTCTTTCCCAGTCAAGACTTCATCAATATCCGCCTGCTGTGCGTTTCGACTGTGTTTTTACGAACATTTGATGGTGTTTAAGTGCCTGTGCACGGTCACACGTCAGCATTTGGGCACAAATTTACAACTTTTTTTTGAATTGTGCGAATGCACAGCCGTTTTTTTGCACAGAAAAGAGAAAAAAAGCATAGAAAGGCTTGAAAAAAGCGATAAAAACGGAAAAAATAGGGGGTGAGACGAAAAAAACTTCTAATTTATTTCGCTATTCGAGAAATTATGTTTATTTTTGCCACCGATATGAGACAACTACTATAAAATGTGTCTATCAATAAACAAACAATAAAAACAAATAAATTAAAACTATCAAACAATGGCAAAAATTGTAACGTTAGGTGAGATTATGCTTCGTTTGTCACCAGAAGGCAACGATCGTTTCATTCAGAGTGAGTCACTCCGCATCATCCCTGGTGGTGGTGAAGCCAATGTGGCAGTAAGCTTGGCCAACTATGGCCACGACGCTTACTTCGTTTCCAAGTTGCCTAAGCACGAGATTGGTCAGATTGCCGTGAACGGTCTCCGTCGCTATGGTGTCAACACAGAGTTCATCGCCCGTGGTGGTGACCGTGTAGGTCTCTATTATGCAGAGACAGGTGCTTCGATGCGTCCTTCCAAGGTGATTTACGACCGCGCACACAGTGCCATCGCAGAGGCAGATCCATCTGATTTCGACTTCGATAAGATTATGGAGGGTGCACAGTGGTTCCACTGGAGCGGCATCACTCCTGCCATCAGCGATAAGGCTGCCGAATTGACCAAGCTCGCTTGCGAGGCTGCCAAGCGTCATGGAGTCACCGTATCCGTGGATCTCAATTTCCGCAAGAAGCTTTGGACATCTGAGAAAGCCATCTCTGTGATGCGCCCACTGATGAAATACGTAGATGTATGCATCGGCAACGAGGAGGACGCTCAGCTCTGTCTCGGATTCAAGCCCGACGCAGACGTAGAAGGTGGCAAGACCGACGCAGAGGGCTACTATGGCATCTTCAAGGGCATGATGAAGGAGTTCGGATTCAAGTATGTGGTTTCCACCTTGCGTGAGTCGCTCTCCGCTACCCACAATGGCTGGAAAGCTCTCATCTACGATGGTAAGGAGTTCTATCAGAGCAAGCACTACGACATCAACCCAATCATCGACCGTGTGGGAGGTGGCGACTCATTCTCTGGTGGCTTGATCCACGGTCTACTTACCAAGGAGACCCAGGCAGAGGCTTTGGAGTTTGCTGTAGCAGCCTCAGCATTGAAGCATACCATCCCAGGCGACTTCAACTTGGTATCAGCCGATGAAGTGGAGAGCCTCGCAGGTGGTAACGCCAATGGACGTGTACAGAGATAATTAACAAACTATTTACTTTTAAACTAAGAAATAAAATGGCAAAATTTAGCAAAATGCAGGTCATGGCAGCCATGAAAGAGACTGGTATGGTGCCTGTATTCTTCAATAAGGATATCGACGTTTGCAAGAACGTGATCAAGGCATGCTACGAGGGTGGTGTGCGCGTGTTTGAGTTTACTAACCGTGGTGACTTCGCCCATGAAATTTTCGGAGAAATCGTCAAATGGGCTGATAAGGAGTGCCCTGAGCTGATACTCGGTGCTGGTACAGTGATTGACGCAGGTACAGCTGCCCTATATCTACAGTTGGGTGCCAACTTCATCGTAGGCCCTAACTTCAACCCAGAGATTGCCCCTGTCTGCAACCGTCGCTTGGTACCTTATTCGCCAGGCTGTGGCTCTGTGACAGAAATCAATAACGCACAGGCTGCTGGTTGCGACGTAACCAAGGTGTTCCCTGCAGGCAACGTGGGTGGTCCATCCTTCGTAAAGAACGTATTGGCTCCTCTTCGCTGGAGCAACATCATGGTGACAGGCGCCGTAGAGCCTACAGAGGAGAACCTCACCCCTTGGATCAAGGCAGGCGTGCTATGTGTGGGCATGGGTTCCAAGCTCTTCCCTAAGGAGACAGTAGCTGCCAAGGATTGGGCTGCCATCACAGCCAAGTGCAAGGAGGCCCTCGGCTATATCGCCAAGGCTCGTGCCTAAGACTACGACTTAGCTTCAGTGTATCACATGTCACTATCATATCATAGACTAGTGTATCACAAGAATTATTTTAAATACATCTGCATCGCCATCATCTGCCCGATGGTGGCGATGCTTTCTTTTTCAGCTTGTTCGCCGTCGCATAAGGGCGAAGTAGATGAGCTGAATTCTCTTTCTTATGCGTTCCACTATCGTAACCTCGACTCTACTAAAGTGTTGGCCAACAAGGCTTTGAAACTTTCCGACGACTATTCTGCCGGATATGCGGAAGCTTGCAATAACCTCGCCTTCGTAGCCATAGCCAAGATGGACTATCGCACCGCCAAGAGATGGCTCGACCTTGTGGACGAGCGCAGCGACAACCAGATAGAGCTCCTCATTGCCGACGTTCAGAACATGCGCATTTGCCAGCGTGAAGCCCGCAACAAGGATTTCTATAACTATCGCGAGAAGGCGATGAACCGTCTGCGAAGAATAGGAGAGGAGGCAATGAATCTGCCCAAACGAGAACACAATCGCGCCATCTATGCCAAGAGCGAGTTTTGCATCGTTGCAGCCACATATTTCTACTATGTGCAACAGGAACGACCTATGCAGCAGGCACTGGCTGAGCTTGATCCAGACGAACTGGAGCAAGACACGGCGCAATATCTTAATTATCTATACAACTTCGGCTCGGGTGGAGCCATCACTAGGGGAACCACCAACGAGATTAGTCAGGCAGAATTTGATTACCTCATCCGTCTCTACATGCTTTCCAGCGGAAACAATCCCTATCCCTACTGGCAAGCCAATGCCCTGCAGGCCATTAGCGAGCACATACAGGATGCCGACAGCAAAGAGTTTCTGATGAAAAACAATCTCCCGGCTTTCCAGTACCTCAATGTGGAGCAGATGCCCGCCGACCTTTTGGCCGGCAATTTCGCCCAACGTGCCCTAAACCTTTTCTCCGCCTACGGTGACGTGTATCAAACAGCCGGTGCCTATCGCACCTTGGCCGAATGCTACTGGCAAATCAAGGACTACGCATCTGCAGGAGAATGCTTGAACAGGGCACTTACCCAAAACAGAGCCATCAGCCAGGCACCAGACTTGGTTGCTTCCATACGCGAACAACTTAGTCTTGTATATTCAGCCATAGACAACAAGCCATTGAGCGATTACAACCGTAACCTATACCTCGACTTGCAGGAACAGTCGCGGCAAGACCGACAGTTGGAAGCACGTGCCGCCCAGCTCGACAGCAATGCCATCCAGCTCAATGCGATGATAGCTGCGGTGCTTACGATGATACTCCTCGTGGTGTTGCTGCTCTATGTATTCGATCGCATGAAGAGAAAACGCGCCAAGGAAGCCACAACCGATACTCTGCTTCAACCATTGCAGAAATGGGAGAAAGGCAACATTCAACGAATCAATGAATTATCCGAAAAATATGAAGAAATACTCGAAGAACGAGACATGGTACAACTTCACCTTAGTGACAACAAGCGACGCAACCTGGAACAACGAGCCAAAGTTTCGCTAGTAAGGAGCATCACACCATTTATCGACCGAATGATTCACGAGGTTTCCCGATTGGCAGAGGGAAACGAGAACGAGGAAGTAAGGAAGGAAAGATACCAATATATATCAGAACTTACAGAGAAAATCAACCAATATAACACTATCCTTACTTCTTGGATCCAGATGCGCCAAGGATCCATCAGCCTTCGCATCGAAAGCTTCCCTCTGCAGCCACTCTTCGACATCGTGGCAAAGGGAAAGATGGGGTTCCAGGCACAAGGCGTAAAGCTAGACATGCAGCCTACTGAAGCTGTGGTGAAGGCAGACCGAACTCTTACGCTCTTTATGATCAACACCATCGCCGACAATGCCCGAAAGTTTACTTCAGCTGGAGGCGAAGTGGTGGTGAGAGCACAAGAAGTGGTACCGAAGAATCCAGCACAGGGTGCTACGTCCAACAATCCTGGCTATGTGGAGATTTCCATCGCCGACACAGGAAAAGGCATGGATGAGGAAACACTCTCCCATGTTTTCGACCGGACCTATACCGGCGGGCATGGCTTCGGATTGCTTAACTGCAAAGGTATCATAGATAAATACAAGAAACTCAGTTCTCTCTTCTCTGTCTGCCAGATTGAGGCAGAGAGCCAGGTGGGCAAGGGGAGTCGTTTCTCCTTCCGTTTGCCTTGTGGCATCCGCAGAATCCAAACGACGATGGTTTCCTGGATTCTCCCGATAATGACGATAGTCATCACAAGTTTAGCCTTGCCTAGCATTGCGGCGAAAGCTCCAGACTATCAGCAAGCATCCCTTATGAGCGCTACCCACAGCAAGCTACACCATCATCATGACAAGGCAATTGGCTCCAATGGGAAAAAATGGCCTGAGAAAAGTCCAAGAGGCAGCGCCAGTGGAAAACATTCCTCCAACCAATTGCTTGAACTCGCCGACGCTTATGCCGACAGTGCCTACTTCAGCAATATCAATGGCACCTACGAGCGAACTCTCGACATGGCTGATTCATCGAGAGCTTACCTCAACCGGTATTACCTCTCTCTGTATCCCGATGGCAAATACCTGATGGTGCGCCATCCATTGAAAGGAAAGGCGGCAGAGCTACAATGGCTACACGACAGTGTGCCTACCAACTACGACGTGATACTTGACATCCGTAACGAGAGTGCCGTGGCAGCCCTCGCCCTGCATAAGTGGGAGCTATATGATAGCAACAACAAGGTATATACACAACTCTTCAGAGAGCGCAGTGCCGACAATTCGCTCGATGACTATGTGCGCACTATGCAAGTGTCGGAAAACTCCAAGGCAGTGGCCATTGTCCTGCTCGTACTCCTGCTGTTGCAGTTGCCGTTGGCATACTATCTGCTATACTATCGCCACGTGTTGCGCTATCGCTATGCCGTGGAGAAAGTGAACGCCATCAATCAAATATTGCTCACCCACGCCACGGAAGAGGAGAAACTTAGCGAGATAGAGAAAATATGGGACATGGCTTCCAGTTCCAAAGTGCGCAACCAGCAACTCTACCCGCAGCTCAACGAGGTGGTGGAGCACATACACCACGCTTTGGAAAAAAGCATAGAGATAAGACAACATGAGGCACAGAACATAGAGATGGCAGAAGACGACCTGCACCGTGCGGAATACGAGAATGCCAAGTTACATATCGCCAACTCCGTGCTCGACAACTGTCTCTCCACACTCAAACACGAGACCATGTACTACCCCTCTCGCATCCAGCAACTCATTGAGACCTCGCCTTCCGACGTAGCTTCACTACAAGAGCTGGTGGATTACTACAAGACCATCTATACGATGCTCAGCTCGCAGGCGATGGAACAAGTGGAAAGCAACTTGAAATGCGACTCCGAGCTAATGGATTATCTTGGTAAACTGCTTGTAGGAGGAGTGAAACATTATTCCTATCACATCAAGGACAACAAAGACAACCATTACGCCACGTGTCAATTTATTTTGGAAGACGTGACTTACGATGTGCACCTTCACGCACACTTGTTCACGCCGCTTACCCAGGATATGAAATATCTAGTAGCGCGCCAAATCGTAAGAGAAATAGGAGAAACTACCAATCTGCGTGGTAGCGGCATCCTTGCCAAGCCTTCGGAAACCAACAAACTGATGATAGAGGTGGTACTGCCCACGAAACTTGCCTACCTAATGAAGCAATAGGACTGGGTAAAAAGGCAAAGGAAGTTGCAGAATAGAATCATAAGCAAAGGAAGTTGTTGTTAGACAAAGAGACAAAGGAAAAAACAAAAAGCAATAAGTATAAACATAAAAAAACGACATAACAAAGATGGAAAACTTTAAGGTAATCATAGTGGAAGATGTGCCCCTCGAACTAAAGGGCACAGAGGGAATTTTCAAGAACGACATCCCCGAGGCTGAGATTATCGGCACAGCCGACAGCGAAACAGCCTACTGGAAGCTCATGAAGCAGCAGAAGCCCGACCTTGTGCTGCTCGATCTTGGTTTGGGCGGTTCCACCACGGTGGGTGTTGAGATATGTCGCAGCACCAAGGAGCAATATCCCGACGTAAAGGTGCTTATCTTCACGGGCGAGATTCTGAACGAGAAACTCTGGGTGGATGTGCTCGATGCAGGTTGCGATGGTATCATCCTGAAGAGCGGCGAACTGCTAACCCGTGGCGATGTGACATCGTGTATGGCAGGCAAGAAACTGGTATTCAACCAGCCTATACTCCAGAAAATCGTCGAGCGATTCAAGCAAAGCGTGAGCAGCCAGCTGATGCGCCAGGAGGCGCTTGTCAACTACGAGATAGACGAATACGACGAGCGATTTCTTCGCCATCTTGCCCTGGGCTACACCAAGGAGCAAATCACCAATCTCCGAGGGATGCCTTTCGGCGTAAAGAGCCTGGAGAAAAGACAGAACGAACTGGTGCAGAAGCTCTTCCCAGACGGCAACAATGGCTATAGCGTGAATGCCACCCGATTGGTAGTTCGCGCTTGCGAACTGCGTATCATCGACATCGACAACCTGCAAGCCGATGAAGAATAACGGGCCAAGCCGATGGAATACAAAAGGATTGACAAGTCGATGAAACACAAAAGTACAGATAGGATAGGGGCTTACTTGATGCTCTTGCTGGCTGCAGCCCAGATAGTGCTAGTATTGGTGTCTTGGCTCATCACGGCTGCGATGCCCGACAGTTTTCCGCACTCTATGCTCAGTGCCGAGGGCATCCGTTGGTTCTTCGGTAGATTCACCGAAAATCTAGCTTCGCCATGGTTGGTCTGGTTGCTACTGGTAAGCATTGCATGGGGCGCATTGCAAGCCTGCGGAATCCTCCGATACGACCGCACCGTCTATCGCCAACGCATCGCCTTACGCCTGGTATGGATAGAGCTAGCGGTGTTTCTCCTCATCATTATATTGCTCACTATGGTTCCCCACGCCATTTTGCTCAATGTGATGGGCGGCTTGCTGGAGAGTAGTTTCAGCCGAAGCATCCTGCCATACGGATGCTTTGTGGTCATAATATTGAGCTTGAGTTATGGTGTAATGAGCAATCAGCTGGAGAGCGTGGAAGCGATGGGAGAGGCATTGTCGCAAGGCATTCGCACCACAGCCCCTTGGTTTGTGGTTTATATTCTGGCGGTACAGTTTTATTCCTCTGTCGTCTATGTGATGGGATAAAGCATAAGGTCGAAGGGACACTCCAATCACTTGGAATGCCCCTTCTTTTTTTTGGTATATATTTGTACAAAATTGGTCTATTATCTTATTGCTTTACTATGCTGCTATCTTCTGCCGCCAAAGTGACCGCCACCATTGCTGCCACCGCCACTCTTTCCGCCATTACTGCGAGTAAAGCCACCACCGAAGGAACGGCTGTTGCCACTAGAAGATCCATTCCCGAAAGAGCGGTTTCCACCGAATGAGCCACCCCGGTTTCCACCAAAAGACCCTGAGCTTGGAGTAGTGGAACGAGGTGTAAAGCCACCATTGGAAGGTCGGCTGTTGTTGATGGTTCCACCTCCGAAAGTTCGATTGCCGCCGTTTCCAGCACCATTTCCAAAGGAACGATTGCCGCCGAAAGAGCCACCACCAACTACCGGATTTCCTGCGCCATTATTATTGGGGCGAGCATTGAATCCACCATTGAACCCTCCATTGCTTCCACCAGGGCGAGTTCCATTTCCGAATCCTCCGCCATTGTTTCCTGGTCGAGGGCCGTTACCAAACGAGCGATCACGTGTTACGGTAGTGCGAGTGCTGCTCTGACGGTTCATATTGCCGAAAGCTCTGCCACGTCCGAAGTCGCCACGGTTGAATCCATCTCTCATACCGATGCGAGGATTTCCGCCCGGGCGAGGACCGCCGAACTCACGTCCGTGATACCAACTACGTCCGCCGTTCATTCGCCAACTATGTGCGCCGCGATAAACATTGAAAAAGTGCGGACGCCCGAAGAAGAAATAATCTCTGCGAGGATAGCGTGCGTATATTCCGAAATGGAAGAATCCTCCGTCCCAATATAGTGGACGATAGAAATAAGCTGCCGAACAGAACGTACGATATTGCCAATCCAGAAGGATATAGCTCAAGTCTAAGTTTCTCTGTCTCCAATACACGCCATAGAGATCGTCCACGGTGTTGACGCCCATCAGATAGTCGAGATTTATTTCATAGGCGGCCTCATACTGGTCATCCGTGAGGTTCAGCTCGTAAGCCATCTTGTCGGTAAGAAACAGAGCCTGCTGCCGAGCCTGCTCATAACTCATTGCTGATGCAGAAGTGAATGTTACCATGAACATTGCCACAAGTGCTATGATAAACTTCTTCATAATCGTATATTTTTAAATTGTTATTTTTTCCATCTTTCTGATTTCTGCTGCAAAGATAAGGCGATTTTTTCAGCCAGGACAAGGATTTTCCCTAAACCGAGGGAGGAAATTCCCTAAACCCACAAATAAGGATCATCTGTGGGTCATCTCTATATGGTAAGGAGGTTTTATAATGGTTCTATTTACCATAATGTCGATTAGTACCTAAAAGGAGAGAACGGATAGAGGGAAAAACAATCCCTCCAAAGAACATTGATAAATAAGGAAGGAAACTAGAATGTCAGTAATTTTCCCAATGCGTATAAATACCTCGCCTAGTAAGTTTATTTACATCGCGAGGAAAAAATAAAAACTACGCGAGGAAAAAATAAAAACCACGCGTAGTAAATTCCCAAAGTGGGTACAGTCCAATATATAGGCACATTTCGTGAAATAATGAATGTAATGATAATTTACACAAAAGCCCTGCAAGCATCATATAATCCTAATGCTTACAGGGCTTCTTCGTATCTTAGGCACTCCTATTAAAAATATACGATTTTTAATTGTTTACAATTTGTGCCTACTTTATTCGATGTGCTAAAAAACTTATATTTTACCAAAGTTCCAGACGCTCACTCTTAGGAATGAACATCTTGTCGCCCTGCTTTACGCCAAATGCCTCATACCAAGCGTCAATGTGTGGAAGCGCTCCATCCACACGCCATTTGCCGAGTGCATGAGGATCGTTCTTTACACGCTGGCGAATCTCCTGCTCGGTGATGTTCTGTCCCCATACACCTGCGTATGCCAGGAAGAAACGCTGAGCTGGTGTGAAACCATCCTTGTTCTTCAGAGGCTTCTTGGCGGTGGCATTCTTGAAGGCATTGTAAGAAACCATCAAGCCTCCGTGGTCTGCGAGGTTCTCACCAAGTGTGAAGCGACCGTTTGCGTTCAAGTCTGGCAACACCTTGATATTGCTGAAGAAGTTTGCGTATAGGTCGGCACGCTTCTCGAAGCCCTTGGCATCAGAAGCTGTCCACCAATCCTTCAGGTTGCCGCTTGCGTCATACTGGCGACCCTGGTCGTCGAATCCGTGGGTCATTTCATGACCGATTACCACTCCGATGGCACCATAATTGAATGCCTCGTCGGCCTTGGCGTCGAAGAATGGATACTGCAAGATACCAGCTGGGAAACAAATCTCATTGGTAGTTGGATTGTAGTATGCATTCACGGTCTGAGGAGTCATGTACCACTCGTCCTTATCCACTGGCTTGCCAGCCTTCTCGGCGATTTCCTTCTCGTTGCGGAACTTACGGCAAGCCATCACGTTCTCATAGAAACTCTTCTTTGGGTCGATGGTAAGCTTGCTATAGTCGGTCCACTTGTTAGGATAGCCTATCTTTACATAAAACTTGTCGAGCTTCTCGTGGGCTGCAGCCTTGGTGGTGTCGCTCATCCAAGTCTGTGCGTCGATACGCTGACCCAGGCTCACCTGCAAGTTCCTCACCAAGGTCTCCATCATCTTCTTGGAGCTTTCTGGGAAGTATTTCTTGCAGTAGATTCTACCCAAGGCCTCTCCCATCTGGTTCTCCACCTGGGCTGTGGCACGCTTCCACAATGGATGGTCTTCCTTTCTGCCGCTCATGGTCTTGCCGAAGAAGTCGAAGTTGGCCTCGCGAATCTCGTCGGTGAGATAAGCCGAAGAACTGGTGATGACATCCCACTCCATCAAAGCCTTGAGAATCTCTGCGCTTTCTGCGGCGGTAATCTTGTCGTAACCAGCCAAGAATGAAGGCTGACCTACGACCATCTCCTGCAAGTACTCGCTCTTGATGCCCTCGGCGTTGGCAAGTGCCTCCAATGGGATATTAGGATATTTCTCCTTAAACTCCTTGAGAGTCATCTTGTTGTAGTTGGCCTGAGGGTCGCGCAACTCAGTGCGGCTCTTAGAGATGGTAGCAAGACTGGTTTCATGGAGGAAGATGGCCTGTGCCTTCTGCTCAGCCTGAGCTGCAGAGAAGCCATAGAGCTGGAACATCTTGGCTACATAAGTCTTGAAAGCCTCGCGGATAGCCACTGTGGCAGAATCGTTGTTGAGGTAATAATCCTTGGAGCCAAGGGTCAAACCTCCCTGCATCACATTGTAGATGTTCATGGTGACATTTTTCTCGTCTGCACCGAAACCTGTGCCATAGCCCACACCAATGCCCTGAGCGGCATACTTGATTTGCAACTTCTGCAAGTCTTCCTTGGTCTGTGCGGCAGCGATTTCGTCGAGGAGAGGCTTCACAGGAGCGATGCCCTCCTTGTTACGACGGTCGGTGTCGAGAGCGAGCTTATAGAAGTCGGAGAGCTTCTGTTCGATGGTGCCATTCTTGTAGGTCTTCTTCTGAAGTTCAGCGAGGATGGCGTTGATTTTCTTGTTGTTGTTCTCTGTCAACACGTCGAAGCTACCGTAGCGGCTGTAAGCAGCTGGCAGCGGATTGTTCTTCTGCCATCCACCTGTGGCAAACTGGTAGAAATCGTCGGCTGGCTTAGCCGTCTTGTCGAGATTGCTCAAGACAAGTCCCGATTTGTTCTGAGCGTCGGCTGCGATAGGCATCGCTGCGAGCATCATCATCGGAATGATCATTCTCATTTTCATTTTTTCTCGTTATTACTTAATATTTATGATGATTAATATATCCCTCTTACTGGATTATTTAATATAACCCTCTTACTGGATTATTTAATATAACCTTCTCTTACTTGATATCCCTCTTACTTGCTCACTTCCTCGAGCTCTTCGCTGAGTACCATCCAGCGCTCGTTTTCCTCGTCGAGGCTTTTCATCAGCTCGGTATATTCGGTTACGAGTTCCATATTGGTGGCATTCTCAGGCTTCATCAGCAGGTCATCGATTTCCTTCTTGCGAGCCTCCAGTTTCTCTATCTTCTGCTCGCAGTCTTTCACCGCCTTCTCAGCCTTGCGAATTTTCTTTTGCTGCTCCTTGTGCTCGGCATAGCTCTGCTTGGCGGAGGATTGAGCCACCTGTCCATCGGCGGATAGAGTAGCCGATGCCACAGAGGAAGAAGAAGATGCCGTCGATGATGAGGCGCCCGATGGCGAACCGGTGGAAGCCATTCCCCCACCCTGCTGGTTGGCAAGCGCCTGACTGATGCTTTCGGCATTGTGGGCACGCAAGTAATCGTAGATGCCACCCAGATGCTCGCGCACCTTGCCGCCACCAAACTCATATACCTTATCCACCAAGCCATCGAGGAACTCACGGTCGTGGCTCACAATGATGGCTGTGCCGTCGAAGGCACGGATGGCCTCCTTGAGCACGTCCTTCGACTGCATGTCGAGGTGGTTGGTAGGCTCATCGAGTATCAGGAGGTTGACGGGCTGAAGCAGAAGCTTGATCATCGCTAGACGGCTTCGCTCGCCACCGCTCAACACCTTGACGTATTTCTCCGAAGTCTCGCCTCCAAACATGAAGGCGCCCAAGAGGTCGTTTACCTTGAGTCTCATCTCGCCCGTCGCCACATTGTCGATGGTCTGGAAGATGGTAAGGTTCTCGTCGAGGAGCTGTGCCTGGTTCTGTGCGAAGTAGCCTATTTGCACGTTATGCCCTATCTTGAGCGTACCATCAAAAGGAATCTCGCCCATGATACACTTTACGAGCGTAGATTTACCCTCGCCGTTCTTTCCGACGAAAGCCACCTTCTCGCCTCGCTTGATGGTTAGGTTTACATGGTCGAAGACGGTATGCTCGCCATAGTCCTTGCGCACCTCGTCGCAGATGACGGGATAATCGCCACTGCGCAAGCACGGTGGGAACTTCAGGTGCATCTGCTTGTTATCGACCTCATCTACCTCTATAGGCACAATCTTCTCCAGCTGCTTGATGCGGCTCTGCACCTGCACGGCCTTGGTAGGCTTGTAGCGGAAACGCTCGATGAAATCCTTGATATCAGCTATCTCCTTCTGCTGGTTTTCGTAAGCACGGAGCTGCTGCTCGCGGCGTTCCTTACGCAATACCACATACTCGTCGTACTTCACCTTGTAGTCTTCTACCCTGCCGCAGGTGATTTCCAGCGTGCGGTTGGTCACATTGTTGATGAAGGCACGGTCGTGGCTCACCAAGACCACCGCCTTGGCACTCTGCGCCAAGAATTGTTCGAGCCATTGGATACTCTCGATGTCGAGGTGGTTGGTAGGCTCGTCGAGCAAGAGCACGTCTGGCTTTTGGAGAAGTATCTTCGCTAACTCGATGCGCATACGCCATCCGCCCGAGAACTCTTTGGTAGGACGATCGAAGTCATCACGGGTAAAGCCGAGTCCGCTCAGCGTGCGCTCAATCTCAGCCTCGTAGTTTTCTCCACCCATCATCATGTATCGCTCATGTTCCTGGGTAAACTTCTCTACGAGCTGAGCGTAGCCTTCGCTCTCGTAGTCAGTTCGGTCGGCCATTTCCTGCTGCATCTTGTCGAGTCGGGCCTTCATCTCGGTGTTGTGGGCGAAAGCCTTGCGAGTTTCCTCCTTCACGGTGGTATCGTCTTGCAATTTCATCACCTGTGGCAAGTAGCCCAGGGTGGTCTCGTTAGGGATGGCAACCACGCCATCGGTAGGCTTCTGCAAGCCGCAGAGTATCTTGAGCATCGTGGATTTGCCCGCACCATTCTTACCCACGAGGGCGATGCGGTCACGGTCGTTGATGACAAAGCTCACGTCATGGAAGAGAGGCTTCACGCCAAACTCCACTTTCAGTCCTTCTACTGAAATCATATTTAATTATAATTCTTTATCTTTGGATATATATTTCTACTTTAGATATATTTCTACATCTCCTATGGATTCTATGGAATTAACAAGGAAGAGTCGCCATAGCTCAGGAAACGGAAATCGTGAGCCAAAGCATACTCATACACTTTCTTCCAGTCGCCATGCAAAAAGGCACTCACCAGCAGGAGCAATGTGCTTTGAGGCTGGTGGAAGTTGGTTACGAGCATCTTCACAATCTTATAGGTGTATCCAGGGGCTATGATAATCTGCGTGCTGGAATGCAAGGCCTCCAATCCGTTGCGATCCAGATAGTCGATGATGGCTTGTATGGCTTTCATCGGCGTGATGCCTTCCACTAGGTTGCCGTCCTCAGAAAGTTCATAAGGGTCCCATTGGTTCACGTGGAGTTCTTCCTCGCTAGCCTCTGGGTGATGGATGAGATGCACGCCCATGTAGTAGAGGCTCTCGATGGTTCGCACGCTGGTGGTACCCACGGCGATGACACGGCACTCGTGCTTGATGAGTTTCTCCAGACTGCGGCGATGTACCACGATGTATTCGGTGTGCATCTGGTGTCCCTCAATTTCCAAGCTCTTCACTGGCTTGAAAGTGCCCGCTCCCACATGGAGCGTCACTTCCTCTCGGTCGATGCCATGCGCATCAAGATCGCGCAGCACAGCGTCGGTGAAGTGGAGACCTGCCGTAGGTGCAGCCACGCTACCCTTGATTTTGGAATACACGGTCTGATAAGTGGTCTTATCGCTCTCCTCAGTCTTACGGTTGAGGTATGGAGGAATAGGCAATTCTCCCACAGCTTCGAGGATTTCGGCGAAAGAAACATGCTCGTTGTCCCAGTCGAAATCTACCCAGTAGTTGGTCCCTCCACCCTTGGCTATCAGCTCTGCAGCCTCGGCAGAGAGAGCCTCGCCACGGCGCATGGTGGCAGAGAGGGTAAGCTGATGTCCCTTGATTTCGAAATTTCTCCTCAGGCTGCCTTCCTTCCACTTTTTAAGGTTGCCTATCATGCAGAGCCATGAGCAATGACCAGCGGTCTGGAACATCAGCTCATAGTCGGTAGGCTGTGCGGGTTCCATCAAGAAAACCTCGATGAGGGCACCCGTCTCCTTGCGGAAGTGCATTCTTGCCTGTATCACCTTCGTATTGTTGAATACCATCATCGCCCCCTTGGGCAGGTACTCTGGCAGGTGGTAGAACACGTCATCGTTCACCTCGCCATGCTTATAGACCAAGAGCTTGCTGTGGTCTCGCTGCGCAATAGGGAACTTGGCGATGCGCTCGTCGGGCAAATTATAGTTGTAATCACTTATCTTGATATGTTTTGTATCTATCATTGGAATGTGTTATTGGAATGTACTATTATTAATTTCTTATTTAATTCTTATCATATAATCATAAACCGGTCATATAATCATAAGCCGGCTGACCATCAGATGTACGACATCATCAGGATGGAACGTATCACTACATATACGAGGATGAGCATCAAGACGGTCATAATCATGTCGATGTCATCGCAGTCGTAGCCTGTGCTGGTATACTGGTTGGATATATACTTAATCTCGGGAGAGATGCGGCGGTACATCTTATGGCAGAACAGATAGACCACAATGCCAATCACGATGCCCAGCAAAAGTCCGCAAGCCACATCCAGCGGATAATGCACACCCAGGTAGAGACGGGTCCAGCAGTTTACCAGCGACCACAGAATCATAGTGCAGGTAAGCATCTTGCTCCTTACCAAGAGGGAAAAGAACACTGCTATCGCCATCGTGTTGGCGGCATGAGCGGAACAGAAGCCAAAATCCTTGAGACGAAGGTTATCCACTACTTGCACGGCATACTTCACCATCGGGTCGTTAGTAGGTCGCATTCTGGCGCAAAGAGGCTTGATGAGCCCGTCGGCCAAACCGTCGGCCAAGATTACACAGAGCAATGCCGAGCCTGCTATGAGTGCTATCTGCCCCATGGTCTCATTGTTACGCATCACGATGATGAAGAGCACCAGATAGAGCGGTATCCAGGTAAAGCCCGACGTTAGAACCAAAGCTAGCTGGTCGAGCATCACATTGTTGCTGCCGTTAAACCACTGCAGCAACTGAAAATCCATGTCTTGTATCGAACTAAAATCCATCAGAACTTATTTCAGAACTTTTTATTTCTTATATCATTGATTATATCACCTCCAGGATTCAATCTCCTTCAAAGATTAGATTTCCTCCAAGTCCTTGGTCTCGACCCAGCCCTCGCGACCATCGCCCACGAGAATGCCTCGCCATCCTACCATTCCCTTGTCGGTAATATCCACACGGGTACCCTCATGAAGCACAAACTGGTCGGCGCTGCTCTTGGCAGGCGTTTTCTTCACATTCACTGATGGTGAAAGGATGATGGCTCCCGTACGATTGTCGAGTGCCTGCTTCTGCTGGTAAGCGAACAAGTTGCTCACCATAAAAATGAGGAAAAAGAGAATGCCTCCGAAGAAACCTATCTTGCGCAGTAGCATGTGTGGATCAAAGAGATAGAGCAACACAAGCAACAATGCCAGGATGATGCACACGATGCTCGTCTTCGCCCAGTTATCCACGCTAGTATAGTTGACCAACGACTTATACCAGGTCACGAAGAACATCTCGCTCACGGGTGTGATTTTATCGATGGTCTTGCTGCGAGCAAACTGCAGGTTGAAATTGATGTCCGCATCGCCAGGCGAGAGCAGATGTGCACGCTCGTAATTGAGCACAGCCTTGGTGATGTTGTCCGTGCGGAAGTACGCATTGCCAAGGTTATAATATAACTCGGCCGACTCCCCGTCTCTCAAAATGTCCTCGTAGTCGCGAATGGCTTGCTGGTAGTTGCCCTTCTGGTACTCGGTATCGGCATTATCCTTAGTTACAGCCTGAGCCGAAATCGTTCCGAATCCGAACATTGCCAGAAGCAGCCATACGAACGAGTATCCCGCAGGATGCTGCTTGCGCTGCTTGCGAGCCTCATTGATTGCATTTTCTATCTCCATAATCGCTGTCATAGCCGAATCGAAGGTGCGATTCATGTTGCCGGCAGGGTCGCCTGGGGCATATCTTTCGAATTCGCACTCATCGAGGGCGTTGGTAAACTTATCCATAATGTTATCATCCACACCGTGATGAGCTAGTTTCTCACGGATATTGTCACGAGAGAGTTGTTCTACAGGCATATTGAGCTTGTAGCTCACATAACCCCATAGTGCTCTCATCACCTCGTCGTAGAATTCGCCTTGCTTGCCTTGCAGCATCAGCTTGTTGGCTGTGCGCAGGCGTTTCTTAGCCATCTTGCTAGCCTTGTTGGAACGTTTCTTTACAACGTCAGCATTCTCTAAGGCGCGACGGCGGAACACGACAAGTAATACCACAAAGGCAACGAGCGGAATCAAGAGGCTAATCCAATAGCCGAAGCTTCCGAAGAAGAAATCATTAGCCTGACGTTGTGTCACCTTACCTAACTTAATAGTATGTATGTCTTTGTCTGCACTGCCGAAGTCTGCACTCTCATTGCTGGAGCTTCCATCTCCCTTGGCAACGTTCAGCGTGAATGGCTGGGTCTTGATAGTCTTATAAGCGTTAATGCCTGTATCGTAGTATGTAAACTCCACTGCAGGGATGGTGTAAGTTCCTTGGTTGCGAGGCACAGCAAGGAAATCATAAACCATATTGCCTTCCACACCGTTGGCTGTGAGTCGAGTCTTGTCGGTCACCTTGGCATCATACTTATCGAAGTCCTTAGGGAAATTCACCACTGGCTGCTTCAGCAACTTAAGGTTACCAATGCCTCCCACGATGACACGCAAGGTAATAGGTTCGCCTGCTTTGATTTCATTCTTGTCGAGGCATGCAGAAATGTTAAACTTGCCCACGCCTCCAGAGAAGTTGGCTGGTCTCTGTGGCAACGGGTCTACCTGCAAGGTGATACCAGGTGCCTGGATGTCCTTGTGTACCTCCACATAGCCAGAGCCACCATTGAAGAATGCCTCCATCGGATCCACGCTTCTGTTTTGCTGTACAACGATTCCCTTGAAGGTTATGGAAGGAATCTCAAGCTTTCCTGTCATCTGCGGATACATCACATACTGGCTCCAAGTTACACACTTGTATGGGCGACCGTTTACCGTCTCCGTATGGAATGTCTTCTGCTGAGGCAGAGGCACCTCTTGGTTATGAAATCCCTTGAGGTCTGGCATCTTGCCCTCCAGCTGAGTGAGATCCACCTGTGTATATACCTTATAAGTCAATAGAATAGGCTCCTGCTCATGCACTCTTTTCTTGCTGGCAGAAACCTTGATAAAGAGGTCGCTGCCCGAGATGGCAGAGCCTGCGGAGCGCATACGAGGCTGGTCGTATGAATCTTGTCCGTGCATATTGGGTGCGCCGCCACTGCGCTGTGCATGTCCCGACACGGTAATCTTCAGTGCTCGTGAAGCAAGTTTTTTGCCATCCACCAGCGCGTGGGATGCACCGATGCTGAAGGTTCCATTCTTTGCCGCATAGAGGGTATAGGTGATGGTAACAGAAGATGATGATGAGGTATGACCATTGATCATCTTGTAACTGGACTGCGAGGAAGTATAAGGTCCCGCTATCACTTCCAGTCCGTCTTGCACACCACCCATTCGAAATTCCTCCACGTCGCGGGTGTTTATGGTATAAGCCACACGGAAGTTTTCTCCTGCCGCGACGTGCGACGGAGCCGACACTGAAATCTGCTGGGCAGCCACATGCACTTGGAAACCTAGCAAACATATCAGTAATATCATATACCAACCTGTTCTTTTCATAACGTTTATATCTATATGTTATATCTCATTTTGTACTTATATATATCTTTGGGCTTATATATAATCTTCTAAAGACATTATTAAATATAGTCCCATTACCAATTTTTGTCGTAGGCTTTTCTGCGCGGTTGGCTCATCGCCTTCTGCAGCTTTCGCTTGGTGGCCTGCTCTTGCTGAACAGCGGCATTGAGGAGCTGCTCGGCATTCTCGCGGCTCATTTTGTCCTGGTTCGGCTGATTCTGATTTTGGTTTTGATTATTCTTATTGTCTTTGTGCTTGTTTTGATTGTCCTTATTATCTTTGTCCTTGTTATTTTTGTTATCTTTATTTTTGTCCTTATTTTGGTCGTTCTTATTCTTGTCCTTGTTGTTCTTGTCCTTATTCTTGTTTTGATTTTTGTTCTGAGGATTATTTTTGAGCAACTTTTTACAAAGGGCAAGATTATAACGCGTCTCATTGTCTTGAGGGTTACATCTCAGTGCCATCTTGTAGTAATCAATGGCCTGCGCATATTCGCGATGATTCTGCATAATGACACCCATGTTATGATAGCCCTTGGCACGGCGAAATTTGTTGGTTTCCAATTGCGTGGAGTTAGCAAACTGCTGCATGGCTGCGGAGTCTTTCTGCTGGGCGAGCAACGCACATCCCAGGTTATAAATAGCTTGCGGATTTCTTTGGTTCTTCGAGATAGCCTTGCGGTACTGCGTTTCGGCGACAGCCCACTTCTGCCCTTTGAAAGCTCGGTTTCCTTGACGTATTAGGTTACGGTCGGTCTGCGCTCCCACCTGGGTTAAGCAAGCCAACAGCAATATCACCGTCATGATTATATTATAATGTATATGTCTCATTATCATATAATTTTATGTATTCGCTCTAATATTCTTTATTTATATGTCTATTTCAGAAGGCTCCAATAAACTTCTCGTTCTAGGAAGATTATTTATCCTTCATTCCAATTCTACGAAAATCTCTTTTGAAGAATTTGATGTTCTTGAGTACAGGATTCTTTGCCTCCATCATACAAACCTCGATGATGAGCAACAAGATAACGAGAATACCCACAGCCTGAAACTGCTCGTCGTAAGCGCTATAGACCACACTGGTCATATCGCCCTTCTGCAATTTAGTGAGATCATCGTTCAAGGCCTTCTCCGCATCGCTCGTATTATCCACGTGGATATACTGTCCCTTACCTGCCTGTGCCAACTCGCGACACATCTGCTCGTTGAGGGCTGTCATCACGGTGTTGCCTGCCTGGTCTTTCAAATAAGAGCCATCCCCCATCGGTATTGGAGCGCCCTTTGGATTTCCAATTCCTAGTATAAAGACGTTGATGCCTTTTTTATTGGCAGCCTCAGCAGCTTCCTTGGCACCGTCCTCATGATTTTCACCATCGGTAATCACGATGATGGCTCTGCCTACATTGTCCTGCTGAGTGAAACTCTTGGTAGCGAGAGAAATGGCGTCGCCGATATTGGTACCTTGAGTTTGGATGAGGCTTGGCGAAATATTCTGAAGGAACATCTTAGCCGACACATAATCGGTGGTGATAGGAAGTTGCACGAAGGCATCACCAGCAAAGACGATGAGTCCTATCTTGTCATTGCTGAAGTTGTCCACTAAGTTCTCTATGAGCATCTTGCTCTTGTCTAGTCGAGATGGGACCACATCCTCAGCAAGCATAGAGTTGGAGATGTCGAGACAAATCATTGTCTCGATACCGTTGCGCTTGTCGTGCGAGATCTTGCTACCCATCTGTGGACGTGCCACCATCACGATGAGGAGTGCCAAGGCCGTGAGCATCAGCACGAACTTCACCGTGGGACGGTATTTAGATATATCGGGCATCAGCTGCTTGAGCAACTCGGGGTCGCCCAACTTCTTCAGCTTTGCCTTTCTCCTTCTCCAGCCTACCAAGCGAACCAGCACCAAAACTGGCAACACCCAAAGGAGCCAGAGGAATATCGGATCTTCAAATCTTAGCATTTTAATTATTTGTATATTTTATCTTTTATATTCTTTACACCGCAAAAATCTCATACAGCATGTATCAGATACCACAATCATTGAGACGCATCCTGTCAGACAATATCAATGTTACGGAATTCTTCTGAACCATGTAAGACGGAGTAAAATCTCCAGCAGCAATATTAGCAGAGCACCTAGGGCAAACGGCTGGTATGCCTCGTAACGTTTGGCAAAATGCTTCACATTGAACTTAGATTTCTCTAGTTTGTCAATGTCATGGTAAATTTTCTTCAGCTCGGCTGTACTAGTGGCACGATAGAAGTTTCCGTCTGTGGTTTGTGCGATGTCTCGCAGAGTCTGCGTATCGATTTCCACAGGTATGTTCACATACTGCACTCCCCCAGCCACAGGCATTGGGTAAGGAGCTACCTTATTGGTTCCCACGCCAATGGTATATACACGTATGCCGTAGCTCTTGGCTATCTCGGCTGCTGTCATTGGCGAAATGTCGCCCATATTGTTGCTACCATCGGTAAGAAGAATTACCACCTTGCTCTTTGCCTTGGAGTCCTTGAGACGGGTCACGGCGTTGGCGAGTCCCATACCCACGGCTGTACCATCGTCGATGAGACCACGTGCCGCAATGTCTGTGCGTGTATCCTGCAAGAGACGCAAGAGGCTGGCGTGGTCGGTGGTCATTGGACACTGTGTGAAGGCCTCGCCGGCAAATATGGTAAGTCCGATGTTATCGGTTGGTCGTCCTGAGATAAATTCTGTGGCCACATCCTTGGCTGCCTCCATGCGATTAGGCTTCAAGTCCTCGGCAAGCATAGAGGTGGAGACATCCATGGCAAGCATGATGTCTATTCCCTCCACAGTCTTGTTGTCCCAGGAAAAGTGAGTCTGCGGACGAGCCATCGCACACACGATGAGCACAAAACAGATGCACCTCAACACCATAGGTAGATGGATGAGTCGCACCCTCAAGCTCTTCGGCGCATACTGATAGATGCGTGTGTTGCTCATGCGCATCGTTGGCTCGCTCTTCTTCCTGCTAAGGAAATACCATAGTATATAAGGTATCAACAACAGGAGTAGCAGAAAATATGCTTTACTTGCAAATTCCATTTCTTCAACTTTTTAATAACTTTACATCACGAGTATTGCTACATCACGAGCATCGCAACTTGATAGGTCACATAGGCGAAGATGGCAGCAGCTACGAAACCACCCACCCAAAGCAGGGTTTTAATGAGACGGCGTTGCTGCTGCGACTTCTGGTCTTCCATACTGAGCTGCGGTACCACTTTCTCCTCCTTGGGTTGCTCATCGGTCTTCGTTTGGTCGATGAAGTTGATGGCATTTACCAAATTGGAGTCATTCTCGTTCATCGGGATTTCATACTTGGCGAACTTCACTAGGTCGGCAGTAGAGAAGAGCATTCTCAACTCGTCTATCATCTTTTGGTCGCCCGAAGCACGCAAGTGGTCTATGATTTCAGCGCTGGTCATCTCCATCGCATTAAAACCAAATCGGCTCACGATATACTCACGCAGAGTATTTGTAAGCTGGGTGTAATACTCCTTTTGCGTCTCTTGGCTTGTGGTGGAGTGATGCTGCTTGATATCATGAATCTCACGCAAGGCCTTTTCGTGTGCAGGCACCCTTCTCACGATGCGTATGCGGGTAATGATTGGCTTGTTTTTCTTCAGTCGGTTGCGCAAGTAGAGCATTGCTCCACAAATGATTATCATCAAAAGGCTCAACCAGAAGGCGAAGCTCCATTCTGCCCAAGAAAAGGGGTTATCTTGTACACCCTTGGGTGGATAGAACTGATTAGGGTGGACTGTATCAACAGGTACCGTGAGTACCTTGAGAGCCAGCTGATTACCATGGTAGTTTTTGCCATCAATCTTGACATTGAGTGCCGGAATGGCATACACATTTTCATCAAATGAAGTAAGTGTGTAGTCTCTACTCACCATAATCTGCTCGTCATCCACCTTCATGGTGTCACCCTTGCTTTGCTCCACCACTTCAACGCCAGGTATCATCTGGTCTTGTGGCTTGAAAGAAGGCAATACGATCTTGGCCCCACGCTTGGCGGTGGCCTTGAGATGGAGCACAGTTTGCTGACCGATGAGCATCTGCAACGAGTCGATACGTTGCTCCACCGTTTGGGCAGATGCCTCACCAACGAAGCCCCCCATCAACGCCAACATCAATATGATATTCTTAACTTTGAACATTGCCAATATTAAATTTGAACTTTTAGCTTTGTATCTATCCTCTCTGCTTAAACAGCATCAGCAACGCCTTCGAGAAATCCTCGTTGGTGGCAATGGAAGTCCAGTCCACCTTGCTTTTGGCGAAGGTTTGTCTCAAGTGGTCTTGCTGTCGCATCCAGTTTTGGGCGTGGGCAATACGCAGTTTCTTCGAACTGGTGTCAAGATACATCTCGTGACCAGTCTCTGCATCCACCACTTTCAAGAGTCCGATATCGGGCAATTGCTTGGCACGAGGATCGTACACCTGTATTCCCACTACGTCGTGCTTCTGGTTAGCTATCTGCAAAGGATGCTGATAATCTTTTTGGTCGTAGAAGTCGCTGATGACGAAAGCCGTACAATGACGCTTCATCACTCGGGTGAAGTACTCCAAGGCACAACCTATGTCGGTGCGCTGACTCACAGGATGGAAATCCAGCATCTCACGTATGATATAGAGTATATGCTTGCGTCCCTTCTTGGGAGGGATGTATTTCTCGATTCTGTCGGAGAAGAAGATGACACCTATCTTGTCGTTGTTCTGGATGGCGCTGAAGGCCAAGGTAGCGGCAATCTCAGTGGCGAGGTCGCGTTTCATTTGGCGCATCGTTCCGAAATCGAGCGAACCGCTCACATCCACCAACAGCATCACAGTAAGCTCTCGTTCCTCCTCGAACACCTTGACAAAGGGACGATGAAAACGAGCCGTCACGTTCCAGTCGATGTCTCTCACGTCATCGCCATACTGGTATTCGCGCACCTCGGCGAAAGCCATTCCCCTGCCCTTGAAAGCTGAGTGATACTGGCCGGCGAAGATGTTCTGGCTCAATCCACGAGTTTTGATTTCTATCTTCCGAACTTTCTTTAAGATATCTTGTGTATCCACTTTTTAGCTATAATTATAAATTACAAATCAAGGCACCTCTACCTTATTGATGATACGGCTTACTATTTCTTCGCTAGTTATCTCGCTTGCCTCAGCCTCGTAAGAGAGTCCGATACGGTGACGCAACACGTCGTGAGCCACGGCACGCACATCCTCAGGAATCACGTAGCCGCGATGTTTGATGAAAGCATATGCACGAGCTGCCTTAGCCAAAGAAATGCTGGCACGCGGACTACCGCCGAAAGTAATCATATCTTTCAGCTCTCCTAAGCCGTAACGGTCTGGATAACGGGTAGCAAAAACGATGTCGGCAATATACTGCTCTATCTTCTCATCAATATACACCTCGTTCACAATACTGCGAGCCTTCAATATCTCCTCTGCTGTGGTTACAGGGGTTACGGTAGGCAGACCACCCTGGATGTTCTCTCGAATGATGAGCTTCTCCTCTTCGATGGTAGGATAGTCTATGATCACCTTAAGGAGGAAGCGGTCCACTTGTGCCTCTGGCAGTTGGTAGGTGCCCTCTTGCTCCACAGGGTTCTGAGTAGCCATTACCAAGAACGGATTAGGCATCTTGAAGGTCTGCTCGCCGATAGTGACTTGATGCTCCTGCATTGCCTCAAGCAAGGCACTCTGTACCTTGGCTGGCGCACGGTTGATTTCATCGGCCAGCACGAAGTTGGCGAACACCGGTCCTCGTTTCACATGGAAAGACTCATCTTTCTGAGAATAGATTTGCGTGCCGATAACGTCGGCTGGCAACAAATCAGGAGTAAACTGTATGCGGCTATAATCTGCACTAATCAATTGTGACAATGTTTTGATTGCGAGTGTCTTCGCCAATCCAGGAACACCCTCCAAGAGGATGTGACCATCTGAGAGAAGACCGATAAGGAGACAGTCAACAAGGTGCTTCTGACCAACGATGACTTTGTTCATGCCCATTACCAAATTGGTAACAAACTGACTCTGTTGTTCAATCCGGATATTTAACTCACGGATGTCGATAGCTTCTGCCATAATTCTATACTAAATTTAATTCGTTTTATTTTTGTTGCAAAATTACTCAATTATGGGCACAAAAGCGAAAAATGCTATCTAAATAATATTAAAAATGTTTCACAAAAGCTATTTTTAGAAACTTTTAAATAATTGTCTTTTACAAAAAGCCCCTCTTAGCGATTGGCCAAGAAGGGCTACACATATTCTGTAAATAATCCTGCTATCTATTACGATGTTTCATATACCACGGATGCACAAAAAAATTATATGCCAAAAGGCACGCCACGGTAGTAGCTAGTGCCACATGGAGAAGCAACGAGTCTTGCGAGTCGATTATAGGATTGTCTAAATCGAAAGGCTTATATCCCTTATCTTTCAATACGAACCCCACACCAATACCCAGGCTCAACCCAAACTCCCACGCCAAGAAGAACGAACTCATGCTCGTGCCACGCTGGCAATGCTTGGCAAGCTTGATGTAAAACAACAAGAAACGGCTTCCTATTACACCTAAGCCAAGACCCAAAAACAACGGCACCACTACTTCACGAGCGAAATCTTGATCACTGAGGCTCACCAGTTCCGAAGCTCCCAAAAGTATCAAGCCTGCCACAGCCTCACTCTTCAAATCTGCGTCAGCAAATACGAACTTCTCTGCCAAAAGAGCAAGTACCAAACCGCCCAAAATCATCAAGAAAACACTGGCAGAATGAATGATACAGAAATACAATCCAGCAGCGAAAAGGATGAGCGCCAAATTGATAAACAAAGGAAGCCCCTGAGGCAAGAAGAAGCGATCCCAACTGAAAAGTGGCAAATGCTCGGCCGGTGCCTTAAACGGGAACTTCACGCGTGAAACCAACATAAAGGCTGCCAACGCCAAGCACGAAGCTACAGGAAAAACAAGTCTCACCCCCATCGTTTGATAGACAAGAATTGCGACCAAAGGACCAATGGCTATAGAGAAACGTGCGAACCAAGAGGTAATATGATTTGCCTCCGTGCGCTGGAACGACTCGCAAGTGTCAATAATCAGCGTACTGGCAAGGCTCATCTGCGCCAAACCTAGAAACGCGCCAAGCAAAACTCGACTTACAATGAGTACTTCAAAACCCAGCTTAACTTGCCAAAAAGTCTCAATATAATATAGCACGAACAAACAAATTACTACTCCGATTATTGAGATTTGACAAACTCTATTTCTCCGGTATCGCTGCACCAAGTAAGAACAAAATCCCCCCAATAAGAATATACCCAATCCATACGCCCCCATTACGCAACCTATATGCCATGGGCGATACCCCTCTGACATCATGAAATAGGGAACGGCAATGATCAGCATATATACACTCGTCATCAATAGGAGATTGGCAAAGCACAATCTCCAGAAATCACGATGCCACAATTTTATATGTATGGGCGTGTTCTGAGTATCCATAAAAACTCTTTTGAAATCAATACTTTAAATTAGTCCTTGCAGATTAGTAACTTTCTTCCGAGCTTGGGTAGCTTACATTCTTCACTGCTTCCACATAAGCCCTCACGCCCTTCTGCATCTCCTCGCCGACTTGGGCAAAGTGGCGCAAGAACTTAGGTTTGAAACCCTGAGTCATACCCAAAGCATCGGCATAAACCAAAACTTGTCCATTGCAACCGTTACCAGCTCCTATACCGATAGTTACAGCTTTTACCTGACGTGAAACTTCATCTGCCAACTTAGCCGGTACTTTCTCCAACACGAGGGCAAACACACCAGCCTTGTCAAGAGCAAGTGCATCACTGACAAGTTTCTCCGCCTCTGCATCCTCTTTGGCGCGAATTCCATATCCACCAAACTTATTCACACTCTGAGGTGTAAGTCCCAAGTGACCGCAAACAGGGATGCCAGCATCCACCATTGCTTTCACGGTATCAGCAATTTCCACGCCACCTTCCAGCTTCAGTGCATCTACCCCAGTCTCCTTCATCATACGGCAAGCATTTCGAAGTGCCTCCTCACGGCTAATCTGATAGCTACCAAAAGGCATATCGCACAACACAAGGGCATGGTGACATGCTCTAGCGACGCTTCGTGCATGATATATCATCTGATCTACTGTGATAGGCAAGGTATCTGCATTGCCCGCCATCACATTGCTGGCAGAGTCGCCTACCAAGATGCTGTCGATGCCAGCAGCATCAATAATGCCAGCGGTAGTAAAATCATAGGCCGTAAGCATTGTGACCTTCTCGCCTACCGCTTTCATCTCAGCAAACGTCTTGGTCGTTATTTTCTTTTTATCCGTTGATAAATATCCCATTTTATCTTATATTATTGTTTATATATAGTAATTATAATGAGTTAAACTTTTATTTCTTTAATGCGCAATGCGAATCAACAATTTGCTTTAGTTCAGCGAAAGTAAAGTTCTGATAGTCATTGATTACGTAATCGCAATATGGCTGTATGGCATCAATTGGATTGGTCGTGGCAAGTCCAAGAGTAAATGCACCAGAGCTACGCACTGCTTTCAAGCCATTAAAGCTATCCTCCAACCCCACGCATTCCTCGGGCTTGGCACCAAAACATGCAGCTCCCTTGAGATAGCAATCTGGATCCGGCTTACTCTTTGCAAAGTCCTCACTGGTTAGAACTCGTTCAAAGTAGGACTTAAACTCTGGATGCTGTTCGTAAACATTGCGCATTTTAACCATATTGCTACTCGTAACGACAGCACACTTCACACCATGAGCACGCAAGTCTTTTACAAAATTTTCGAATCCTGCGATGTAAGGATACGACATATTGCGTTCGAATGCATCAAGCCGAGCAGTAATCTTTGCTTGTTCCGTCTTAGGATCTGTGTAGCCTTCTATATGGGCAAACGTAGCTTCGGAAGAGAAATACTTGTCATAGATTTGAACCAAAGTTTGCCCTTTAATACGATGGGCGAAATCAGGAAGTTCAGGATGATACTCCTTACCTATAGTTCCCCAAAACACCGTATATTGGCTCTCGGTCTCAAACACCACGCCGTCTAAATCGAACAATGCTGCTTTTATCATAAGTCTATTTTACTTTTATTTTATATTAAGAATCGCTCACTTTTAGCTTTAGCCGACTGAGCCATAGAAGGACAGTCGCTAAGGGGGCGATTATGTTAGAAAACACATTTTCGAGTGCAAAGGTACATATTTTTTTATTAAGTTAGATGCAAAACCAGCACAAATATATAAAAAAAACTTATTTTATTTTGTTTTATCTATAATTTACACTACCTTTGCATCGAATTATATACATTAATTTATATATTGTGACAAGACAACACTGTATTAAGATTTAAAGTAAAAATTAGATTATTAGATAAAAAGAAATGAACATCATAGAGAAATATTTTCCGCAGCTTTCCGACAAGCAGAAAGAGCAGATAGCCGCACTCGACGGACTGTATCGTGACTGGAACGCAAAAATCAACGTTATCAGCCGCAAGGACATCGACAATCTCTACGAACACCATGTGCTTCACTCCATGGCCATTGCCAAGGCCATTAACTTCCGTCCAGCGACAGAGATACTGGATTTCGGATGCGGCGGTGGATTTCCAGGAATACCTCTTGCCATACTATTTCCAGAGTGCAAATTCAAACTCATTGACGGAACTGGCAAGAAAATCAAGGTATGCAAAGAAGTGGCAAGTGCCATAGGACTAGAGAACTTGGTGGCGGAGCACCTACGAGGAGAAGAAGAGAAAGGCAAATACGACTTTGTGGTAAGCCGAGCCGTGATGCAATTGCCAGACCTGATGAAAATCATCAAGAAAAACTTCAAAAAACAGGGACAAAACGCCCTTCCCAATGGACTGCTTTGCCTAAAAGGCGGCAACCTGAAAGAGGAGCTCAAGCAATACTACAAAATATCAGAGATAACACCTCTCAGCACCTTCTTCGACGAGGATTGGTTTACGCAGGACAAACAACTAGTTTACGTACCGGCGTAACTCAGAGCTCCTAAGTATAGCATTACATTCCTCTCTAAAAGAGCATTTAGAAATTCAAAACTCTACATAATTCAAAGCATTACATAAGAAAATATGTTGCACATCGAAAGATTCCAAGTCAATATGTTGCAGGAAAACTGCTACGTAGTAAACGATGACACCATGGAATGCGTCATCATAGACTGTGGTGCCTTCTATCCAGAAGAGCGCAAAGCCATCACCGAATATATCAAGAGTAACGAGTTGAAGCCTGTACACCTACTCGTAACCCACGGCCACCTAGACCACAACTTCGGCAACGACACCATCTACAAAGAGTTCGGGCTGAAGCCAGAAGTATCACAAGGCGATGAGAAACTGATGAAGAATCTCAGCCAGCAAGCCGAAACGTTCTATCAGATGAAACTCGACACCCAGTTTCCACCTATCGGACATTTTTTCGAAGACGACGAGGTCATCAAGTTTGGCAACCATGAGTTTACCGTCATCCAGACACCAGGTCATAGCAATGGATCGGTAACTTTCTACTGTGAGGCTGAGCACGTAGCATTCACAGGCGACACCCTCTTCAAAACCTCCATCGGCAGAACCGACTTTCCTGGAGGAAGTATGTTCCGCATCATCAACAGCCTGCGCCATCTCGGCATGCTGCCAGACGAAACCAAGGTACTGCCTGGACATGGCGAAGCCACCAGCATTGGCGAGGAACTTGAGCACAATCCATATATGGATAGATAAGACTGAGGAAAACGACAAACTTTCTAGCATCAATATAAATGACGATTCATCAATTGAAGAAATCGAACACGGAAAAAATCATCCTAGGAATAGATCCGGGCACCAACGTGATGGGCTATGGCGTAATACGAGTCTTGGGAAACAAAGCTGAACTAGTGGTGATGGGGGTCATCGACATGCGAAAAGAGAAAGACCCCTACCTGCGACTCGGCAAGATATTTGAGCGAGTTACGGGCATCATCGACTCCTATTTACCCGACGAGATGGCCATCGAGGCTCCTTTCTTTGGCAAGAATGTACAGTCGATGCTCAAACTAGGCAGGGCACAAGGCGTAGCCATCGCTGCCGCTATCCACCACGACGTGCCTATACACGAGTATGCACCACTGAAAATCAAGATGGCGATAACCGGACAAGGACAGGCTTCTAAGCAACAAGTGGCAGCCATGCTACAACGTATGCTGAACATCAAGGAAGAAGAAATGCCTAAATTCATGGATGCGACAGATGCCCTAGGTGCTGCCTACTGCCATTTTTTACAGATGGGAAGACCTGAGACTGATGCCAAGCACTATAGCAATTGGAAAGATTTTGCACTGAAAAACCAGAGTAAAGTGGATGGAAGAAGTGGAGCTAGCCCTCTCACAGGTCCGCAAGCCCAACTACTAGCGGCTCTTAGGAAAGTCTAGGCAACTATATCTAGGTGTAACTTTTCAAATTTTTAATTGATTTAGATGCAACATTTCGAAATACAACTGGATTAAGATTCAACATTTCAAAATATATAAGAGCGATGCAAAAGATTATTAGCATTAAGGACGGCGTAACCCGTATGCCTGAGTGGCGTATGGCGGAGCCGGTAAACTTCGAGGCCTGCGACGGCGAGCACATTGCCATTGTCGGTCCTAACGGTGGGGGCAAGTCGATGTTTGTCGATATGATAGTTGGCCGCCATCCACTTCTGATGCACGACCCCGACTACGACTTTGCGCCAAGCACCAAGCCGATGGTGAGCGACAACATCAAGTATATCACCTTCCGTGATACTTATGGGGGCGACAACGACCGCACCTATTTTCTCCAGCAACGGTGGAACCAACTCGAAATAGACGAGAATACGCCTATTGTAAAGGACAAGTTGGAAGAAGCCTACCAAATGGCTGGCGATGATACACCAGAGCGTAGAAAATTGCAACAGCACATCTACGAACTCTTCCACATGCACCATCTGTTAGACAAATATACCATTCTCTTAAGTAGTGGAGAGCTGAGAAAGTTCAAACTTGCCTCCACCCTATTCTCTGAGCCACGTGTGCTCATCATGGACAATCCGTTCATCGGTCTCGATGCCGACACACGCGACCAACTGAAGGAGCTTCTCAAGACATTGGCTTCAGAGCATGCCCTGCAAATCATCCTCGTGCTTAGCAAGAGCGACGACATACCAGACTTCATCACCCACGTGGTGGAAGTCAAGGACATGAAGGTAATGCCAAAACTTACCAAAGAGGAATACTTGTCACAAAGAGCACCTATGCCTTCAAGAGTGCTAAGCAAGGAATTGGAAGAAGCCATCATCAACCTTCCTTACAGCGATAGAGAATACCACAGTCAGGAAGTGGTAAAAATGAATAAGGTGCGAATCCAGTATGGAGAGCGCATCATCCTGAAGGACCTCGACTGGACTGTCAACAACGGTGAGCGTTGGGCGTTAAGCGGTCAAAATGGTGCTGGCAAGAGCACGCTTTTGAGCCTTGTCTGCGCCGACAACCCCCAGAGCTATGCCTGCGACATCGCCCTCTTCGGAAACCCTCGCGGCAGCGGCGAAAGCATTTGGGACATCAAGAAGCACATCGGTTATGTATCACCTGAACTTCACCGTTCCTATCAGAGAGACATGCCTGCTATCCGCATCGTGGCCAGTGGACTGATGGATTCCGTAGGTCTTTACGTGAAGCCCAAGGAAGAGGATATGGCGCAATGCAGATTTTGGATGAAGGTGTTCGGACTAGAAGGCTTGGAAGACAGGGGGTTCTTAAAACTTTCCAGTGGAGAGCAACGTCTTGTTCTCTTGGCACGTGCGTTCGTAAAAGACCCAGAGCTTCTGATTCTCGATGAGCCATTGCATGGCCTCGACAACAGAAACCGTCGCCTTGTAAAAGACATCATCGAAGCATTCTGCAAGCGCAAGAACAAGACAATGATTATGGTCACACACTACAAGGAGGAGCTTCCTGCATGCATCGACCATAGCATATTCTTGATAAGACATACAAAATAAAACATAAGAAAAGGAATCACCAGGTGTGTCCATACCAGTGATTCCTTTTCTTATGTTAGCGTATTTATATGGTCACTTTCTTATGTCCACTTAATGGATTCCTGTAAATTGTCCCATAAAGAGGATAGCTCCACTCTGCGCATCCTGGATGAGATATACGAAAGGATGATCGGCATGAAACTCCACATCTCGATATTCCATCGGCGCAGCAGACATCACCATCACTGCTGCAGTGACGGCAGCTGCCTTTGTACCTTGCTCACTCACCTCGATTTTCGCCTTCTGGATCATTTTGCTCACAAAGAAATTCCCCTTGGAAAAGTTGCTGAAATCTGCCACTCCAGATTGGAAGATGGAAGGTGCACCTAAGTCGCTGACGATTTGGTTGAGTGGCAGCTCTTGCTCTATCGTAAACTTAGGTAGCTTGAGATTCACCATACAGTCCTCCAACTCGCTATTCAGTTTTTCCAATCGTTCCGCATTTAGCAGTTTCCTCAAGTCGTCGATACTCTTGCCCTCATTAGGAAGGAACACCAGCATCCTGTAACTTCCATTGCCGTAAGGCATCTCCAGTGTCTTAAACACATCATTCTCTGCATAAGCGAATTTAGTAATTTGATGCATCATATCTACCTTTTGGATGTCGCGAGTGTAACCACGGAAGTTTTCCTTTTTAGTGAATTTCGCATCAAATTTCTTCTGCCATGTTCCGTTAAAATAGATGGCATTCATCCAATAAGACACGGCCATAGGCTCCACTTGATCTATAATCTTAGATATCATGCCGTGGGTTTTATCATGGCACCAACCATTGATACGCTCTAGACTGGAAGGCGAAGAGAAGTCGAGGCGCTCAATGCCTGCCTGGTAATCATTGCTTACCTGACGAGCGAAATCTTTGCTAACTTCGTATTTTTTATTCACGGCTATGTAATTGGCAATATCCACCGTAGTCTGCTTATCCAGTTTTCCAGCTGTGGAGAGAATAGCCCTGTAAGTCTCGTTGAGGTCTTTAAGAGCCACCCCTTCGCACCCTATCGCTTTTAGTATTTCCTGTCGGGTGGTACCGTCTGCACCATTGGCGAGCATTCCCATCAGATAGGCTACACTCAGTGGTGAAACCACCTGTGAAGACTGATTCGAGACCTTGTCGAAAAGTTGGAACGCAAAAGTATTATTATTTTTGACTATCGCACGCTGAGCATCAGATAGTATCAAATAATTATTGTCAATGGCTTCATCTACTCGAACTATAGGACTATTGTTACTAGCTTTCGGAGCTTTGGACAACATCTTGCTTGTTGTCCCACAGGCTCCCATTGTTAAAGCAGCCCCTATCAGGAGGACTGCACTTGTCATCTTAGTGTTCTTTATCATATTCTTTTTATTTATGTTCTTTATCATAACCTTCTTCTTTCTTAAAAACTAAAATAATAATGCGAATGCGCAAAAATCCTTGCATCCGGAATCATACAATTAGTGATTGTTAACTAAAAAAGCAGGTCGCACATCATGGCAACCTGCTGATATCCTATTTTGTAACTCTGAACCAATCGACATCAATCCAACCTCGATTCGTCTTTCCAAAAGGCTCTTTAGCCAGGAAGCCTATTTTAGCCCCTATCCATTTACCCTCTTTCATAGTAAACTCATCGCCCACGGTCTGGTACTTCTTGCCATCCGTACTGAATGCGAACTTCATCTTTCCATCGCTTACCAACATACGCATATAAATATCCTCATGAATAGCAGGTTGATAGTCTATCTTGTCGGCAGAGGTAGGCTTCAAGGTTGCAAGCACCTTTATTTTTTCCACACCTTCTTTGTCAGCCTTGTGACAAGTGATTTGCTGCAACTGGAACTCATCGCCAACTCTCTTAACCACAAGCGCAGTATAGTCCAATCCCATCATGATGATACCTCCCATCTGGTTTTGGCCTTTAGCAGTGAGCTGTAATTTGGCTGTGGCGGTGAAGTCATCTGCCGGTGTCTTCTGCAACAGCAGGTTAGGTGTGTGCCAGATGGTCTCATCGCTCTTATGGGTGTAGATGCGGTACTTACCCCAGGATGTAGGCATACCAAACCACTGCTGATAGTTAGCGTGCCATTGCCACTGCAATCCCAGCTTTGGCTGGTTGAACTCATCACTCTCAACAGGATTCATGTTTGTATGGCTGCTCGCCTTCGGCATCTTATAAGTCTCGTATGGTTCACCGCAATAACCCTTGGCTGGCACCTTGCCCATCACAGGCCAGTTGTCTTTCCAAGTAACCGGCTGCAAGTGTACCACTCGACCGTACGCCTCCTTGTCTTGGAAGTGGAGAAACCAATCTTCGCCATACGGGGTGTGCACCCATCCGCCCTGGTGAGGTCCATTGATTCTGCTCTTGCCCTGCGCCAAAACTTTCTTTGCCTCGTAGGGACCATAGGGAGACCTTGAACGCATAGCCACCTGGAAGCCCTCGGGAACTCCCCCTGCAGGGAACATCACCCAATACCAGCCGTTGCGTTTATAGAACTTAGGTCCCTCGCAGGTGCGATACTCCGTACCATTGCCATCGAAAACGATAACGGGGGCGCTGATAGCTTTGGTTCCTTCGGCATTCAACTCACGAACCGTGATGACTGAAGCAAAGCGATTGCGAGAGTTAGCCCATCCATTGACGAGATAAACTCTGCCGTCCTCATCCCAAAGAGGCGACGTGTCTATCATTCCCTTGCCTGAAATCACACAGACTGGCTCTTCCCATTTGCCAGCAGGATCTTTGGTCTTCACCATAAATACGCCATAATCTGGGTCTCCCCAGTAGATATAGAATTCGCCATTGTGATAACTGATGCAAGGTGCCCATACGCCATTGCCGTGCGAAGGCTTGTCGAACTCGCTTTCTGGTTGAAGCTTTGTTACAGCGTGACCTATCAACTCCCAGTTGACCAAGTCCTTACTGTGAAGGATTGGCAAGCCTGGAATACAGTTGAAGCTGCTGGCAGTCATATAGTAGTCGTCCCCTACGCATATCACGTCTGGGTCGCTATAGTCGGCATTAATGACTGGGTTCTTATACATGCCATTTCCCAAGTCTGGATTCCAAACATTAGAGATGTACGGTTGTTCAGAGATGGCGATTCCCGTCTTAGATGTCTGCGCAACCCCCAACAAGGGGATAGCCAACAAGCTATAAAAGAGTAGATTTCGTTTCATAATTGTAGTTTTGTTAGAATTGTTTGTTATATTTTTGCTTGAATTGTTTGTTATATTTTTGCTTGAATTGTTTGTTATAGTTTTGCTTGAATGTTTGCTATTGTTTTTTGAGTGCTTGTTCAAATATGATGAGATGATAGGCTACTTCGCACCTTTGCCACCAGGCAACACGCGGAGATGGTATCTATTGCCATCATATTCCACACGCATAAGACTACCATCTTTAGCAATCTTTGCCAAATCCAAAGCCACATGGCCCATAGTCCTGCGCAAATTGAGTTCGATACATGGCACAATCTCAAAGTCGCCCTCGGCAGCCAGAGTACCTCCCCATCTATCTGTGTCGCCTTTGGTACAAATCATCATATCTATTCCAAACGGACCACTATAGACTTCCTTTAATGCGGGCTCCAATGTGGATATAAGTCGATTACGCACAGCTTGTAACGTATATTCGTTTACGTATTTCTGCAAGATTTCCACCTTTTCTTCTTCAGAGCATAGCAGATTACCAGTATAGGCATTCTTTACGGTATCAAAGAGGGAAAGTCCCCTATAGATAACCTTGCCATCACGCATTTCAAACTCCATGCCGAAGTCTTTCACCTTATTATAATATGGCTCCACGGTGACACCACCTTGGTGGAAAATGATATTGGCAGCCCAACGTTGGAACGCTGGATAATCACCATCGGTGCGAAAATCATTGGTCGAAACATATCTCACTCCCCTACCGCTACTGCTCCAAGGAGCCTTGACCACAGCCTTACCCAGGAGCATCACACGCTCCTTGACCTGCTCATAACTTTTTGCATAGACCACACCCTGCTGCAAATGCTCAGCAGCCCACTGGCGACTGCTTATCTCGCGCACCTTATTAATAGTAGAATCTGTGGGGCACATAATTTCTGGCATTCCGATACGTTTCAACTCCTCCTTCAGACTAAGGTCCCATCCCCAAGGATGAACGCTATCGATGAATTCACTCTTGAGCATGTGCTCAAGTTGAGGCTTCGTGATAAACTCCACTCTGTCTGAGATGCGTTCTCCTAAGTGGCGCACCTTATCGAGTGCATTGTCGATGTCATCGACAAGCACCAAGTCACCCTTATCAGCCCATAAGGCTGGAATGTAAGCGAGGTCGCTACGCAACTGTCTGCCCGCATGGGGAGCTGTGAACTGTCGCAAATTAGCAGCCAACGCCAAGTCATGTTCTGGATTAAAGATATGTAGTTTCATGTTGCAAAGATACGAATTATTGGGAGAAAAACGGCAGAAATGGGCGAGTTTTACTTAGAAAAGTGCTAAATAATGAAAAAAAAGTTAGTTTTTGCTATCTAGGGTTTGCAAATTGGAAATATATTATTACCTTTGCAACTGAAAAAACAAATTAGAATCAAGATTAAGCGCATGGAAGAAGCATTCTTCAGAACACATACATATCTCGTAGAACATACGGACGCCCCTGTAAGACGTTCGCTGATGGACGAAATAGACTGGCGAGACCGAATGATAGGCATCAAGGGAACCAGAGGTGTAGGGAAATCCACATTCCTGTTGCAATATGCCAAGGAGCACTTCGGACCTTACGATCGCAAGTGTCTGTATGTGAATATGAACAACTTCTATTTTCAAAGTAGAGGTATAGCAGACTTCGCAGGCGACTTCGTGAGACAGGGCGGCAGGACGCTGCTTATCGACCAAGTGTTCAAACAGCAAGACTGGAGCAAGGAACTCCGCAAGTGCTACGACCTGTATCCCGAGTTGAGAATCGTATTCACAGGCTCTAGCGTTATGCGCCTGAAAGAGGAGAACCCTGAGCTTAACGGCATCGTGAAGAGCTACAACCTACGAGGCTTCTCGTTTCGAGAGTTCATCAACCTGAAGACGGGTAACAATTTCCAGGCTTACGACCTGGATGACATCCTGCATAATCACGAACACATCATCAAGCAAATATTGCCAAAGGTGAGTCCGATGAAATATTTCGACGATTACTTGCATCATGGCTTCTACCCCTTCTTTTTGGAACAGCGCAACTTTACGGAGAATCTACTAAAGACGATGAATATGATGACTGAGGTCGATATCCTCCTCATCAAGCAGATTGAACTGAAGTATCTGCCAAAAATCAAGCGCCTGTTCTATCAGCTTGCCGTGGAAGGAGCCAAGGCTCCCAACGTGAGCCAGCTGGCGGAAAGCATCAACACAAGCCGTGCCACCGTGATGAACTACATCAAATACTTGGCGGACGCTCGACTCATCAATATGATTTACCCAGAAGGACAGGACTTCCCCAAGAAACCTTCCAAGGTGATGATGCACAACCCAAACTTGATGTACGCCATCTATCCCATACAGATAGACAAACAGGAAGTGATGGAGACTTTCTTCGTTAATTCTCTCTGGAAAGACCACAAAGTGCATCAGGCGGGCAAGGATCACTTCTACACGGTGGACGGGAATCGAAAATTCAGAATTTGCGATGCACAAGCTCCTAACAAGATGAGAAGCAACCCAGACACCATCTACGCTCGATACAACACCGAGGTGGGCAAGGACAACAAGATTCCTCTATGGCTACTCGGGTTCCTTTATTAAAAAAGGAAGCGTTCAATACCTTCGGGATCAAGACGAAAGTTCGAATAAGAATTAAATACAAAACATTTTTAATATTTTATCTAAAAGTAAAATGGCTAAAGAAAAAAAATTTATCACTTGTGATGGTAACACAGCTGCCGCTCATGTAAGCTATATGTTTACAGAGGTTGCTGCCATCTACCCTATCACTCCATCATCACCAATGGCGGAGCATGTAGATGAATGGGCTGCTAAGGGTCGTAAGAACCTTTTCGGCCAGAAAGTTTCTATCCAGGAAATGGAGTCTGAGGGCGGTGCAGCTGGTGCTGTTCACGGTTCTCTCCAGGCTGGTGCCTTGACTTCAACTTACACTGCTTCACAGGGTTTGTTGTTGATGATTCCTAACATGTACAAAATCGCTGGTGAGTTGCTCCCTTGTGTGTTCAACGTATCAGCTCGTACATTGGCCTCTCACTCACTCTGTATCTTCGGTGACCACCAGGATGTAATGGCTTGCCGCCAGACAGGTTTCGCTATGTTCTGCTCTGGTTCTGTTCAGGAGGTTATGGACCTCTCTGCAGTTCCTCACTTGGCAACCTTGGAGACAGAGGTTCCTTTCATTAACTTCTTCGATGGTTTCCGTACCTCTCATGAGTACCACAAGATCGAGGAGATGGATATGGAAGATATCCGTCCTTTGGTTAACCCAGAGTACATCAAGCGTTTCCGCGACCGTGCTTTGACTCCAGAGCGCCCTGTGACTCGTGGTACTGCTGAGAACCCAGAGACATTCTTCACACACCGTGAGGCTTGCAACGAATACTACGATAAGATTCCTGAGGTAGTAGAGAAGTACTGCCAGGAGATGACTAAGATCACAGGTCGTGAGTATCACCTCTTCAACTATTATGGTGCTGAGGATGCTGAGAACATCATCATCTTGATGGGTTCTGCCACAGAGCCAGCTCGTGAGGCTATCGACTACCTCAACAAGCAGGGCAAGAAGGTCGGTATGGTTGCAGTTCACCTCTTCCGTCCATTCTCTGTTGACTTCTTGAAGAAGACTATCCCAGCTACTGTTAAGCGTATCGCTGTTCTCGACCGTACCAAGGAGCCAGGTGCAGAGGGTGAGCCTTTGTATCTCGACGTGAAGTCTGCTCTCTACGACGACGAGCGCAAGCCATTGATCGTAGGTGGTCGTTATGGTCTCGGTTCTTCTGATACAACTCCAGCTAAGATCGTTGCTGTATTCAAGAACCTCGAGTTGCCACAGCCTAAGAACCACTTCACTGTTGGTATCGTAGATGACGTTACATTCACATCTCTCCCAGAAGAGGAGGAGATCCCAATGGGTGGCGATGACTTGTTCGAGGCTAAGTTCTATGGCTTGGGTGCCGATGGTACCGTAGGTGCTAACAAGAACTCAGTTCAGATTATCGGTAACAATACCAACAAGTATTGCCAGGCATACTTCTCTTACGACTCTAAGAAGTCTGGTGGTTTCACCTGCTCTCACTTGCGTTTCGGCGACAGCCCTATCCACAGCGCATACCAGGTAAATACTCCTAACTTCGTAGCTTGCCACGTACAGGCATACCTCCATATGTATGATGTAACTCGTGGTCTTCGTAAGAACGGTACATTCTTGTTGAACACTATCTTCGATGGTGAGGAGCTCGTTAACTTCATCCCTAACAAGGTAAAGCGTTACTTCGCTCAGAACAACATCAAGGTTTACTACATCAACGCAACTAAGATTGCCCAGGAGATTGGTCTCGGTAACCGTACCAACACTATCCTCCAGTCTGCATTCTTCCGCATCACAGAGGTTATTCCTTTGGATCTTGCCGTAGAGCAGATGAAGGCATTCATCGTGAAGTCTTACTCTAAGAAGGGTCAGGATGTCGTTGACAAGAACTTCGGCGCTGTTGACCGTGGTGGTGAGTACAAGGAGTTGACAGTTGATCCAGCTTGGGCTAACCTCGCTGACGAGGCTAAGAAGGAAGACGATGCTCCAGCATTCGTTAAGGAGTTGGTTCGTCCTATCAACGGCCAGGCAGGTGACCTCTTGAAGGTATCTGACTTCGTTAAGCACGACACAGTAGACGGTACATGGCAGAACGGTACAGCAGCATTCGAGAAGCGTGGTGTTGAGGCATTCGTTCCAGTATGGAATGTAGAGAACTGTATCCAGTGTAACAAGTGTTCATTCGTTTGTCCTCACGCAGCCATCCGTCCATTCGTATTGACCGACGAGGAGTTGGCAGGCATCGATGGTCTCGCTACTCAGGATGTGAAGGCTCCTAAGGCTTTGGCTGGTATGCACTTCCGCATCGAGACTTCTGTACTCGACTGTCTTGGTTGTGGTAACTGTGCTGACGTCTGCCCAGGTAAGAAGGGTGAGAAGGCTTTGACCATGGTTCCATTCAACGTAGACGCTGAGGATATGGTTAAGGAAGCACAGAACTGGGAGTACCTCGTACACAAGGTAGCTTCTAAGCAGGATCTCGTTGACATCAAGCAGAGCCCTAAGAACTCTCAGTTCGCTCAGCCATTGTTCGAGTTCTCTGGTGCATGCTCAGGTTGTGGTGAGACTCCATACGTTAAGTTGATTTCTCAGCTCTTCGGTGATCGTCAGATGATCGCTAACGCTACTGGTTGTTCTTCTATCTACTCAGCTTCTATCCCATCTACTCCATATACAAAGAACGCTAAGGGTCAGGGTCCTGCATTCGACAACTCTTTGTTCGAGGACTTCTGCGAGTTCGGTCTCGGTATGGTATTGGGTAACAAGAAGATGAAGGAGCGCATCGTTCACTTGCTCGAAGAGGGTAAGGCTCAGGAGGGTATCCCAGCTGAGTTCGTAGCTGCTGCTGATAAGTGGATTGCCAACAAGGATGATTCTGAGGGTTCTAAGGAGGCTGCTGCCGAGTTGAAGCCTATCATCGCTGCTGGTGCAGAGAAGGGTTGCCCTATCTGCCAGGAGTTGAAGACTTTGGATCACTACCTCGTTAAGCGTTCACAGTGGATCATCGGTGGTGATGGTGCTTCTTACGATATTGGTTACGGTGGTCTCGACCACGTATTGGCTTCTGGTGAGGATGTCAACATCTTGGTACTTGATACTGAGGTTTACTCTAACACTGGTGGTCAGTCTTCTAAGTCAACTCCACTTGGTGCCATCGCACAGTTCGCTGCACAGGGTAAGCGTATCCGCAAGAAGGATCTCGGTTTGATGCAGACAACATACGGTTACATCTACGTAGCTCAGGTTGCTATGGGTGCAGACAATGCACAGACATTGAAGGCTATCCGCGAGGCTGAGGCTTATCACGGACCATCACTCATCATCGCTTACGCACCATGTATCAACCACGGTTTGAAGCGTAAGGGCGGTATGGGTCGCTCACAGCACGAGGAAGAGTTGGCTGTAGAGTGCGGTTATTGGCACTTGTGGCGTTACAACCCAGAGTTGGCTGAGCAGGGCAAGAACCCATTCTCACTCGACTCTAAGGCTCCTAAGTGGGAAAACTTCCGCGACTTCTTGCTCGGTGAGGTTCGTTACCTCTCTGTACAGAAGGCATTCCCTAAAGAGGCTGACGAGCTCTTCTCTCAGGCAGAGAAGATGGCTAAGCTCCGTTACCAGACTTACGTTCGTAAGAGCCAGGAGGACTGGAGCGAGCAGATTTAATCTGAATACTTTTAGATTATAAACATATAAAAATGAGCCTTGGTTGCATTTTCGGATGCCGCCAAGGCTTTTTTATTTATACAACACTTGTGTAAAATATATTCTAACCACGTCTGTAAAGAAAAATTAAGCAGATTACAACATTAGAGATAAAGAGCTGATGTTAAATTAGTTATTGAAATTCTCTAATGATGCTATGATGCTTTTCTAAGTGTTAGGATGTTTTCTAAATATACCAACCATATCAAATAAAAAAAGGTTGAAAATCTCACTTGAAGACTTTCAACCCTTTTTGAGAAAAGGTGATTCCGTTGGGGTTCGAACCCAAGACCCACAGCTTAGAAGGCTGTTGCTCTAATCCAACTGAGCTACGGAACCAAAGCACTTTTTCTCATTAGCGTTTGCAAAGGTACTAATTTTTTATGAAACTACCAAATTATTTTCGATATTTTTTTATTCATCTTTAGAATTTCCATTTTTCTTTGCAGTCTCTATTAGGAAAATACATCAAGGCAAAGATGTTTGCTCATCCCATCTGAACGGCAACTACAGCATCGGCGACACCTACATATTGCATCATATATGATAAAAAAAGTTCTAATTTCATGTCACTGATGTCACACCACTAGTTAACAATCTGAAAATTAAAGATTTAAGGCGTGACATGAAATAAAATTTTGATGTCATTTCATGTCACTGTTGTCACGCACTCATTCTATTTTTCCGTAAACTTACGTAAGTCAAGCATAAGCACAAAAAGCTCATTCTGAAGAATCAGGAAAAGTCAATTCTCCGCAGTGCCCAACATCACCCGATAGCTTGGGCATTTTTGCCCAGCGGCAAGATTATTTATACCCATGGTCGTTGGGCAAAAACACCCATCGGCGTGGGCAGAATTGCTTGTTGCGTCGGGCACTTTTGCTTGTGGGCTGACTGATTTCTGGAAAAGAATGGGGAAAAGGAAAGTCGCAGCCTCGCCAACAAACTGACCGCGACTTTCTTATATATACTACAATAGTTTTCTTATATTTTGTTCTTTACTTCTTTTTTTTGAGTTCCAGCTTAGGAATCTTGATTTTCTGTCCAGCCTTCAATTCCGAGGAGCAGCCATTAAGGGCCTCTACGTAACATTCCATACCAGGACCAAGATATCTTTTACTCAGAGCCGAAAGGGATTGTCCTTCTTTAACTGTCACAACCTCAGAAACGCCAATGATACGATAGGCACCCGTGCGGACTCGCACATCTTTATCGTATTTAGCAGCAGACTGTTTCTGATTTTCATCAAGCGAAAGCTTTTTCTGTTCCATCTGTTGTTTCTTCTGTTCCACCTGTTGCTTTTCAATTTCATTGCCTTTCTTTGATTTGACAGAAGATATATTCTGAATCTCAGCTTGATTTTCGGGAAGACGCTGCGGCTCATCCATCGAACGTTCACTCTTTTCATCCACCTTTCTGATTACTTCGCTGGCTTGTGCCATTCGGACGCTATCCTCAACGGCTTTTTTCCGCATGGTCTCTTCACTAGAAGGAATGTTCGTACGAATTGGAGAAATCTTAGGCGTCTGCAATGGTTGTTCCTTATTAACTTCTTGCTGAGCAATAAGAGCTTGCAAACTTCCAAAACGATTATATGCAAACCATCCGATTGCGCCTATCAATGCCAAAACTGCTACACAAACGGTCAATACAAAAGTACGATGCCGCGGAATCTTCACCTCAGATTCCACTTGCTCTTGTTGGCTTCCGATTACTTGCTCTTGTTGGCTTCTGATTACTTGCTCTTGTTGGCTTCCGATTACTTGCTCTTGTTTGTCCTCATCTAGGCTATCCTCGCAAGAACTCTCTTTCTCAGAATCACCAATGACGATTACTTCATCACTTACCTCATTTTTGGTTTCCTCTCCAGAGAAGCAGACAACTCCACTGTCATCCGAGGTTGACAATCCCTGGTCTGGGATATGTGGAATGATTCTTTCAGTTGAAGTATCTTCCACATGATTATCAAGAGCCAAGAAACTATCCGTTTCGTTATCCGATGAATCATCAGATTCTGTTATCATCTTTTGGGAATCTGCAGCTTCCTCTTTAGAACTTACTGTGTTCTTTTGAGAATCCACAATTTTCTCTTCTTTGTCCGCTTCTTCCCCATCAGATTCCTCCTCTGCTTCAAATTTCCTGTCAATCTCTTCGAAATCAACGCCATCGTTCACAACCACTGTCTCAAACTGAGCAAAAGGCTTGTTCACAATTTCCTTCAGAATGCTGTCGGGAGCGAAAGTGATTTTGTCTCTACCTTCGATGACGATGCGTTCACCCGTGTTCACATTCACACTCTCACGATCCTTCACTGAGGTGACCTTGAAAGTACCAAGCCATTTCATCTTCACCTGCTTGTCTGTACGGAGACCGTCGTTGACTACCTCAAACATTTTTCGGATAAACACTTCCGTTTCCTGCGGATTCAATCCAGTCTTCTCAGAGAGACGAAGAGCCAAAGCATTCAAACTAGTCTTGCCCATCAGCCTCCCCTCCATTCTTTAGTTTTTCTTTGACGGATGCCACTGGTCGGAAACCAAGCACTAACTTTGGCGGAACCAGCTGACGTTTCTTGGTTGTCGGATTTACCACCACTCGCTCCAGACGTTTTTTTACCTCAAACGTACCGAAGTTTGGGATGGAGACAGCCTCCCCATCCTCAAATTCTGCAATCATTGCATCTATCACCTTGCGAACCATCCTCTGCGTATCATCGAGAGAATAGCCAGTCTGCCGAGCCAACTCCGCTATATAGTCCTTGTTATTCATGATTCATCTGATAGTCTTCACTTCTATTATCTTCAAGTTGTCAGCTTAAAGAATCATCCTTCAAGCTAAAAGACAATTAATCATTTAACCACTTCACCATAGAGGTCGAACTCCTCACTCTGAGTTATCTTTACATTGTAGAATGTACCTATACGCAGACGCTTGTCAGACCTGACAAGTACCTCTGGATCAACCTCAGGCGAACAGAATTCCGTTCTTCCGATATAATAATCACCTTCTTTACGATCGATGATTACCTTAAGTGTCTTGCCTACCTTAGCAGCCTCAATCTCGGTACTGATATCCTGCTGAAGGATCATCAGTTCGTCAAGTCGGCGCTGCTTTACTTCGGCTGGCACATCATCCTCATAATTGTTGGCACTATAAGTTCCCTCCTCCTCGGAATAGGCGAAGGCACCCATACGCTCGAATCGCTGCTCGCGCACAAAGTCTAACAGCTCATGGAAGTCTTCCTGGGTCTCGCCCGGGAAACCTACCATCAGAGTGGTGCGAATATGTATTCCTGGCACACGTTCGCGGATGGTCTTGAGAAGATCGAGTGTCTCCTGCTTTGTCACATGGCGGTGCATGCGAGAGAGCATGTGGTCGCTGATGTGCTGCAGGGCGATGTCGAGATACTTGCACACGTTAGGTTTCTCACGCATCACGTCGAGCAAATCGAGCGGAAACTGGTTTGGATAAGCATAATGCAGACGAATCCACTTCACCCCAGGAATGTCGGCCATCTCGCTGATAAGTTCCGTGATATGGTGCTTGCCGTCAATATCGACCCCATAATAGGTGAGCTCCTGGGCTATGATTTGGAACTCCTTCACGCCATCGGCAACCAATTGGCGCACCTCTTCCAAGATTTCTGCCTTAGGACGTGAAATATGTTTGCCAGTGATGATAGGGATGGCACAATAAGCGCAGCGACGGTCGCAGCCCTCAGAGATTTTGATGTAGGCATAGTGATGAGGTGTCGTGAGATGGCGCTTTCCATCGCATGATGGCTCGTCGGCCTTACCTAGCTCCTGAAGCAACTGCTTGTAGTTGAACTTACCGTAAAACTTATCTACCTCGGGCATTTCCTCCTCCAATTCGTCTTTGTAACGCTGAGAGAGGCATCCCATCACGTAAAGCTTGCGAAGACGTCCTTCCTCCTTGGCTTGGATGAACTCCAGAATCGTATCAATGCTTTCCTGCTTGGCATCCTCTATGAAGCCACAAGTATTGATGACAGCAATCTCGCCCTGCGGACGCTTAGGGTCGTGGACGCAATGATACCCATTGGCCTCAAATTGCTTCATAAGCAACTCGCTGTCAACCAAATTCTTGGAGCAGCCCATGGTAACTATGTCGATTTGATTTTTCTTCATTCTTGTTTATTTCTCAAACAATTTTCTTGTCTATTTCTTAAAGAATTGTTTTATTTATTTCTTAAATTCTCAAAGAATTGTTTTGTCTATATCTTATTTATACAATTTTATTTTTTGAACAATGAGTCAACGAACTCATTTTTATTGAAGAGCTGCAAGTCTTCCATGCCTTCTCCCAATCCGATGTATTTCACAGGAACCTTGAGCTGGTCGGAAATACCAATGACCACGCCACCCTTTGCCGTTCCATCTAGTTTGGTAATGGCAAGCGACGAGATGTCGGTGACAGCGGCAAACTGCTTGGCTTGCTCGAAGGCGTTCTGTCCCGTACTTCCATCCAAGACGAGCATTACCTCATCTGGAGCCTCAGGGATTACCTTCTTCATCACTTCCTTGATTTTCTTAAGCTCATTCATCAAGTTCACCTTGTTGTGCAAACGACCAGCCGTATCAATCAGCACCACGTCGGCGCCATTCGCCTTGGCACTCTGCAATGTGTCGAATGCCACACTAGCAGGGTCTGAACCCATCTGCTGTTTCACCACCGGAACGCCCACACGCTCACCCCATATACAAATCTGCTCTACGGCTGCGGCGCGGAAAGTATCGGCAGCACCGAGATATACTTTCTTGCCCGCCTTCTTGAACTGGTAGGCAAGCTTACCTATGGTTGTGGTCTTGCCCACTCCATTTACACCCACCACAAGAATGACGTATGGCTTATGGTCGGAAGGCAAGTCCCAATTCTCATTGTCATTGGTATGGTTTTCCTCCAAGAGGCTCGCAATTTCCTCACGCAAGATTCTGTTGAGCTCGGAAGTAGAGACATATTTGTCACGAGCCACGCGCTCCTCGATGCGGCGAATAATCTTAACCGTGGTTTCCACACCTACATCAGAAGTGATGAGTACTTCCTCCAGGTCATCGAGCACGTCATCATCTACGGTTGACTTACCAGCCACCGCGCGAGCCAATTTTCCGAACACACTCTCCTTGGTTTTTTCGAGTCCCTTATCGAGAGTTTCCTTTTTCTTGTTGCTAAATAATCCGAATAATACCATATCTATAGCTATATTTTTAATGCAAAAATGATGCATACGAGCATAATGAAAACTTGCTTTCAAATAGCCGAATGCAGCATATATTCTGCAAAGTTACGAAAATATTTGAAACTATAGGCTTTTTTCTTAAAAAATATTGTTAACTATGCCAAAGAATATATAAATAATAGGATTACATACCGAGCAGACGAAGTTTTTTTTATACCTTTGTGTGAGAAAACATAAACATATTGGTAATATGAAGAAAATATTTATCTCGATACTGCTGCTCATCCCTGCGATTACCTTACAGGCGCAGAGCGTGCTCACCCCCCAGCAACAACTGGAAAAAGCCCAAAAGGAGCTAGAGGAAGCGAAAAAAGCATTGGAAGCAGCAAAAATCCAAGCAGAGGCAGCAAAAGCTAAAGCCGAAGCAGACAAAATGAAGCAAGAAACTGAAAAGCTGAAGCAAGAAACCAAAAGAATCAAGGCGGAAGCAGAAAAGGTGAAGGCGGAAGCAGAAAAGACAAAGAATGAGGCTGAAAAAGCAAACGCAGAGGCTGAAAAAGCTAAGGTTGAAGCTACAACAGCCAACCCTGCAGAAACCAAAGCTACGACTTCAACCGGATGGGTCGTACCTACTGCTACAGCCAAAAAAACGGAAGAAAAGAAGGTGGAGAAAAACGCCAGCGGAGTGGTCTTGAAAGAAGACCCGAAGTACTTGGCTGGAGCCGTAACCCTTAATGCAGACGGCAAGGTGGAATTCAACCTTGACACTGATGCCAATGGCAAAAGTGCCGCACAGATATATGACATCGTGTTCCAGTATATGAGCGAACTTACCCAAGGAGAAAACAACATCAACAGCCGCGTGGCACTGGTCAACAAAGATGAGCACGTCATCGCCTGCGTGATGGACGAATGGATGATATTCAATCAGTCGTTTATCTCGCTCGACCGTACCGAGGCAAAATACCAATTGGTGGCCAACATAAAAGACAACCACCTGCACCTCACAATGGGACGCATTTCGTATAACTACGAGGAAGGCAGAAGCACAGGCTTTAAGGAGCCAGCAGAAAATGTGATTACCGACAAGTATGCCCTCAACAAGAAGAAAAACGACTTGGCGAAGATCTTCGGCAAATTCCGCAGACTCACCATCGACAGAAAAGACCAAATCTTCAACGACTTGTCAGCATTAATAAAGCAATAAGACAAAAGCAAAACTAGAAAATGGACAATACAACAGATACAAAAGGACAGACCCAGCAGATTAATGGCAATGCCCCAAAACAAGCGCAACACCCCGCTCAGGAGAAACAGACACAAACCAGTTACGCAGTGCGCCCAGAGCATCGCCACCATCGCCGTCTAGAATATGCAGACAAGAACAACATGCTGGTGGTAAGAAACTGGCTCAACATCGGTTTTATGTTATTCGCCATCGTAGGCGTTATCCTTTGGACCCAGATGGACGACCATACCATCGCCAACATAATGCTCATCATCGGCGTCATCATGAAAATTGCCGAGGTATGCATCCGACTATTCAAGAAATAAGACATAGTCAAGAACATTTCAGATACACGACCATTTCAGATAAATGAAGAAAATACTATTCTCATCAATCCTAGTTTGTGCTGCAACCCTCCCGGTTGCGGCACAAAGTGATTTTACAGAATTCAGCAACAACGAGGACTCGCAGTTCCGTCCACAAACCAACAAACACGTCAACACAGACTCACTAGGTACCGACAAGGAAATTCCAAAGGGCATCAAGGTGTGGACTGTGGATGAACGGTTTGGCGACATACGCCCTGCCGTGGTGGACACTCTGCAGGCTATGTATCAAAACACCACATTCAACGAAGGTTTGCGCGGAGAGTACAACACACTGGGCAATATGGGATCCCCTCGCATCAACCGCATCTTCATCGACAGAAGAAACACACAGGGCAACTTCATCTTCACGGAACCCTACGACAACATCGTAACTCCCGTGAGTGACTTCCATTTCACCAACACCTACTCGCCTATCACCAACGTAACACTCAACAGCTGCGGAAACCGAACCAATGGCGAGGACGACTTTAAGGCCATCTTTGCAGTAAACGCCAACAAGCAGCTAGGCGGCGGATTCCGATTCGACTATAAATATGGCCGAGGATTCTATGACGCCCAGAGCACATCGCATTTCAAATATACGATGTGGACTAGCTACCTAGGCGACCGCTACCAGGCGCACTTCCTCTTCAGTACCCTCCATCAGAAGGTAACAGAGAACGGCGGCATCACCAACGATGACTACATCAAGCATCCAGAGCTGTTCGCCGACAACTTCGCCACCAACGAAATCCCTACTGTCCTCTCGGAGAACTGGAACAGAAATGACAACCAGCACATCTTCTTCTCGCATCGGTACAACGTAGGATTCAGCCGAAAGGTCAAGATGACGGAGGAAGAAATCAAGGCCAAGAAATTCGCCATGGAATCGGCAAAGGACAATGCTGCCGAAGAAGCGAAGGAAGAAGCCAAGAAAAAAGCGAAAGAGCAGGGAAAGGAGTTTGACGAGAAAGATTTCGAGAAAAAGCAAAAGCAAAACCAAACTTTCTCTGGCAGACCCTCAGATGCCAAAATTGCCGGAAACGAACCTGCAAAAGTAAAAACAGACAACAAGGATATGGCATCCAGCAATGCAGCCAAAGACTTCAAGGCTGACAACTCACGAATCTCCGTAAAAGGCAAGGCTATGGCAGACAGCTTGATTGCCGCCGAGAAAAAGAAGTCGGAAGACTCACTTTTCTACAAGACGGAATACGTGCCAGTGACCAGCTTCATACACACTGTACAGTTTGATAACTACCGCCGCATTTACGAGGCATACCAAACACCACAAGACTATTATCTCAAGGAATATTATGATGCTGGCAAGCTGACAGGCGACTCTATCTTCGACCAAACGAAGCACTGGAGGCTAAAAAACACCATCGCCATGGGAACCCTGGAAGGATTCAGCAAGTGGGCAAAAGCAGGACTCAAGGCTTTCGCCAGCTACGACTTACGCCACTACGAACTACCAGACAAGGTGGGTGGTTTTACAAAATACAACGAGCACACCTTGAGCGTGGGAGGTCAACTGAGCAAGACTCAAGGAAAGACCTTGCATTACAACGTGGTGGGCGAAATTGGACTCACAGGCGTGGATGCCGGTGCATTTGCCATCGACGGAAACGCTGATATCAACTTGCCATTCCTTGGAGACACGGTACAGGTAAGGGGCGATGCTTTCATACATCACGAGACTCCATCGTTCTACTATCGCAAGTACCATGCACGCCACCTTTGGTGGGACGATGACTTGAGCAAGATTATCCACTCCCGCATCATGGGAACGCTGAGATTCGGCAAGACCAACACGACGCTTCGAGTGGCTGTAGATGAAATCAAGAACTACACCTATTTCTCGCAGGAATACACCATCGGCGAGAACGGCTTACGAACAGGTGTAAACGTAACTCCTAAGCAAAGCAGCGGAGCCATCAACCTGATTACCGCCCAGCTGCAGCAAGACTTTAAGTTAGGCATCTTCAACTGGCAAAATGTCATCACATACCAGCATTCAAGCAACATGGGCGCGCTCCCAGTGCCAGACTTGAATGTTTATACCAATCTGTTCATCAAGTTCAGGGTGGTAAAGGTTCTCAACATCGAGTTAGGTGCTGATGCTAGATACTTCACGAGCTACGAAGCTCCCGATTATTCACCATACATCGGGCAATACACCGTACAAGGCAACGGCGAGAACAATGTGAAAGTGGGCAACTACCCTATCGTCAACGCTTACGCCAATGTACATATCAAGCATACTCGCTTCTTCGTGATGATGAGCCACCTCAACGCAGGCCAAGGCGACAAGAACTATTTCTTCACGCCACATTATCCGATGAACGAAAGTGTGTTCAGAATGGGTGTGAGCTGGAACTTCTTTAATTAAAAGAACAAGCTCTATTAAAAGAAAACGATATAAGATGGTAAAGACAAATTCTATAAAAGCATGGTTCCTAGCCGCACGCCCGAAGACTCTGACGGCGGCGGCTGTGCCTGTATTACTGGGCATCGCCCTAGCTATAGCTAGAATGTCAGCCAAAAGGCTTTATGTAGGAGTCAACATCGACAATGACGACTTGTTGGATTGGATGTTCGAAAGCAAACAATGGATACCAGCCCTCCTATGCCTCCTCTTTGCCTGGGTGATGCAGATAGATAGCAACTTGGTAAACGACTACTTCGACTTCAAACACGGTAACGATGACGAAACCCGACTAGGTCCTAAGCGCGCCTGTGCCGAAGGATGGATTACCTTGCCAGCCATGAAGCGAGGCATCACCTTCACCACCCTGCTAGGGTGCGCCATCGGATTGCCACTGATTCTCTTCGGTGGCTGGGAGATGGTCATCGTGGGTATCTGCTGCGTCATTTTCTGTTTCCTATACACCACGTGCCTCAGTTACCTGGGGCTAGGCGATGTACTGGTGCTCGTGTTCTTTGGCATCGTGCCTGTTTGCTGCACCTACTACCTGGTAGTACCAGAACTATATCATGGCATTACGAAAGAAGTAGCCCTGGCTTCCATCGCCTGCGGACTTGTGGTAGATACACTGCTCATCGTAAATAACTATCGGGATTACGACAATGACCAAAAAGCTGGAAAGAAAACGCTTGTGGTTCACATCGGGAAACGCAATGCCGAAAGACTTTACCTATGGTTAGGACTCGGGGCTATACTCATCATGATTGGAATCGGCGTTTACGATGCCCTAACATACCAAATGGCTACTTATATGCTGCCGCTTTACGGGGTATATATCGCCTTACACGCCCTCACTTACCACAAGATGAAAGAAATCGGAGAAGGTAGAGAACTCAACAAAGTACTAGGGATGACAGCACGAAACATCTTTGTCTTTGGCATCATGGCAGTAATCGCCATTATCTTCTCAGCCAAGTAATATGAACATCCGTTTTCTATATGGGTCTAGACTCAAAGATTCATCATATTAAATAGGAATCATTACATTAATTCTAATATTATAATAATGTACACGCGTACATTATTTATATACTAATAGAATGCAAGAAAGACTAGCGGAGAATAAACTATAAAATATCACAAACGAAGGACGAACTATGAAACAGCAAGTAAATCTCGAAATTATGCAATTTGTGGAAACACAAATTCTCCCCAAATACACAGCTTTCGGCGAAAGCCATGGTCTTCGCCATGTAACTCGTGTGATAAAAAACGCCCTCAAGCTAGTACCCATCACAGGCGCAGACATCAATATGGTCTATGTCGTTGCCGCCTATCACGACTTAGGTATGAGCGGTCCACGAGCCATACACCATATCACAAGCGGCAAGATTCTTCAGGCAGACGCTCGTCTAAAACGTTGGTTCAGCCCCGAGCAAATCAAGATTATGAAAGAAGCTGTGGAAGATCACAGAGCCTCATCTAGCCGACAGCCACGCAGCATATACGGCAAAATAGTAGCTGAGGCTGACAGAGACATCGAAATTCACGAGATATTCCTACGTGCCATCCAATACGGGAAAGAAAATTACCCAAAACTAACCAAAGAGGAACAATGGAAACGATTTTCCGACCACATGGACGAGAAATATTCGAGAAACGGATACATCAAACTTTGGATTCCAAACTCTCCCAACGAAAAAGCGCTCAAAGAATTACGAAACATCATCGAGCATAAACAAGAGCTGAGAGCAGAATTTGAAAAAATATACGAAGAAATTAGTTAAAAGATTTGGTGGATTCAAAACTTTACACTATCTTTGCAACATAGAAATGACGCAGACTTCTATCAGCAGATAATAGCTAATGCTATGTCTAGCCGATTAATATTATAAGGGTCGTGTCGGTTCGATCGGGATACTCATCAAATTACAATTATGAAACCGAGAAGACTTCTCTTGCCTATGGCGGGCCACATAAATTGAATTGTCAACTAAGCTGTAAAGCCAGTGGATTACAAAAGCGGAGAGCTCTCAAATGTTACTGACATTCGGAGTTTCATCACATCATCGAGCGACCCTTTCTTTTATATTAGCGGCAGATTTCCTAAATAAGGAGGTCTGCCCTTTTTATTACTTCCTACCTTTCACTACTTCTTTACTACTTCCGACTTTTCATTCCAAATAATCCCACCTTCCGCATTCTAATATTGATAACTTCATTCAAGCTTTTTGCCTGTAGAAAAGTTTCACCGCCCCTCACAAAAGGAAAAAACGAGCCTGTCCACATCAAAAAATCAAGAAAAACACATTTTTATACCAAAAAGTTTCCGAAAAATTTGGTGGATTCAAATATTTATTGTACCTTTGCACCCGCATTTGAGAACGATGTTTGTCGATTTGGTAACAAAAATCCGACTGGAAGGTTGGGTGAGTGGCTGAAACCACCAGTTTGCTAAACTGACG